>Ga0208040_1002244_pt1 | contig 17310 bp, 9 predicted proteins | sample AD_UKC083_MetaG_FD_184431 | JGI IMG/M metagenome (GOLD analysis project Ga0208040, IMG submission 184431) | Active sludge microbial communities of municipal wastewater-treating anaerobic digesters from USA - AD_UKC083_MetaG (SPAdes) (version 2) | ecosystem: Engineered > Bioreactor > Anaerobic >...
CATTTCCGGAGCCACTCCGCCCTATGGCCAGCCCGACCAGGGATGGGGAATGGGGCAGAGGCCTGCAATTTCATTCACCTTCCATGCTGCCGAGACTTACTGCAGATGGCTGTCGCAGGTCACGGGAAAAACCTACCGTCTTCCCACTGAAGCGGAATGGGAATATGCCTGCCGTGCCGGCTCCAGCGGCCCCTATTTCTTTGAAGGAAATCCGAAAAAATTCGAAAAATCAGGCCTGATGGCTAAGCTTTCCAAAAACGATACCTCGCTTATCAATACCTATGTTATTTATAAGGAGAACAGTCCATCGAAGACTCAGACTCCCGATCTTGTCAGGCCCAATCCATTCGGTTTGAAGAACATGCTCGGGAACGTTGCAGAGTTCTGTTCCGACTGGTATCAGGCTGATGCCTACAGCCAGTACCCTGACGGCCTGATAAGGGATCCGAAAGGACCTGAGAGCGGGGAGGAACATGTTGTAAGAGGAGGCAGCTTCCTGAACAGTGCCGGATTGCTCAGGAGCGCAACACGCGACTATACCAGGACGGAAGCATGGCTTCGGACCGATCCACAGATCCCGAAGAGTATCTGGTGGTATTCCGACTGCTTTAATGTCGGATTCAGGGTTGTTTGCGAATTTGACGAAAAGACAGGTAATCTTAGCTCCTCTGAATGAGGAATTAAGGGCAGTCGCACTTTTATGATAATGAAATTTGCAGGAACAAACTTGCATTTGAAGTACAAGTTCTTTAAATTGCAGCGGTCTTAACATTTTTTAAGAACCCTAAACAGGTCAAGCTAATAACCTTAAATTTGTCTGAAATAAAAAAACAACGATTGAAGAAAAAGCGGGACAATGAGTGTAAGTTTTACACTTAATATCCCCTTATTGTGCTATATGTTAATGATTTAAATAACTAATTCAAAAAGAGAGACAAACAAACGGCAGAGAATAATGAGATTAGTAAATCATCCCGGATGCTCCGGGTATCGCTTTGGAGAAAATATATGAAGCAACCATTTGCCGGCATAATGCATCTATTTAAATGGAAGACCTGATTATTGCCCGCCGAGTAGCTTCATGTAACAATTTAAATAATCCTAATATCTATCATTAATTTTTAACTAACTAACAGTGTAACAGTATGAAAAAAACTCCCAACTGCTTTTGGTCCCAGTGGCCAGATGTAAGTTTTCGCAGGTTACTACTGCCTGTGAAAATTGTGGTAATTCTTCTGTTCTGCGGTCTGGTGATGCCTGCCCATTCGCTGGCTGCAGATAATCTGCAACAGGCAACCGTAACAGGTACAGTGACCGATGCCGCAACCGGCGAGGCAATGGCCGGTGTGAACATTCAGGTCAAGGGAACCACCCAGGGTGCCATCACCGACATTGCCGGCAAGTATACGATAGCGAATGTTGACGGGAATGCAACCCTTGTCTTTTCGTTCATCGGATACGTAACCAAGGAGGAAGCCATTGCAGGCCGGTCAGTGATTGACATGGCTCTTAACCAGGAAATTACCGACCTTGACGAAGTTGTTGTAGTGGGATATACCACACAGAAGCGTGCAAACGTAGTAGGTTCGGTAACCTCGCTGTCAGGTGAGGGCTTGACTCAGATTCCGGCAGCCAACATTAACAATGCTATCTCCGGCCGTCTTCCTGGTACGACAATCATGCAGGGCAGCGGTGAGCCCGGTCAGCAGGCTCCGAGAATTATGATCCGCGGACGTTCGACTCTTGGAGCATTAACTGACGGGTATACAAACCCGCTCATTATTATCGACGGTGTTCAGGGTCGTTCAATGGACGAGCTTGACCCATCGGATATTGAGAGTCTGTCAGTTCTGAAGGATGCTTCTGCTGCAATTTACGGTGCAACTGCTGCAAACGGTGTTATTCTTATCACCACCAAGAAAGGTCAGGAAGGAAGACCGAGGCTGAACTACCAGTTCTACCAGGGCTTCATGACACCGACCATTATTCCCGATGTTACCAATGCTGCCGAATATGCAACCATGCTTTCGGAATATCAGGTGGCAAACGGCAAGAACCGCACATACAGCGATGAGGATATCAGGCTTTTCGCTTCAGGTGAAGATCCATGGGAACATCCCGACACCGACTGGTATGGCGACCTGATCAAGAAATGGACCGGAACAGCCAAGCACAACCTGTCGATTGACGGCGGAAACAGGGGAATGACTTACTACGTATCCCTTGGTTATAAGACCGATGATGCCATTTACAAAGCTTCATCAACCAAGTACAAACAATACAATATCCGTACAAAGGTTGAAATGCCCATTACCGATTGGTTGAAAACAGGGATTGACGTTGCAGGTTTCCTTGTGAACCGTGTTTATCCTTATAAATCAGCTGATGCCATTGTAGGTCAGTCAACCCGTCTTGTTCCTACCAGTTGGTCATTCTGGCCCACAGGCGAACCAGGCCCTGATATCGAGTACGGAGACAACCCTGTTGAGACTTCAACTTTCTCGGCCGGTAAGAACGACCAGAAAACATACAGGCTGCTGAATACACTGACCTCTACCATTACGGTTCCTTTTGTACAGGGGCTCTCATTTACCGGATCATTCAGCTTTGACCTGACCAACTATTACCAGAAGGCCTTCTATCAGCCATGGGTACTGTACTATCCACAGTGGGAAAATGCCGTGCGCAATTCCCAGGGCTATATCACAAGCATGCCTTTAACACCAACGCTGAGAGGTCTTTCTTCACCTCAAAACAATGAAAGGTATGACAGGACGATAAACCAGACTGTCAACCTGAATGCAATGTATCAGAAACAGTTTGGAGGTCACAACATAACACTGTTTGCAGGTTATGAGCAGTATACAAATGATTACAACAGGCTGCAAGGCTTCAGGCAGTATTATATCTCATCGCTTATCCAAACAATGGATGCCGGCGCTGATCAGGACAAAAACACTGAAGGCTTCAGCACCATTTATGCAAGGAAATCACTGATCGGAAGGGCAACCTACGACTTCAGGGGTAAATATCTTGCTGAGATAGTCTTCCGTCGCGACGGATCCCTTAAGTTCCCGGAACACAGCCGTTGGGGCAACTTCCCCGGCTTCCTGCTCGGGTGGAGAGCATCTGAGGAAGATTTCTGGAAGAACAACCTTGGGTTTATCAACTATTTCAAACTGAGAGGATCGTACGGTAAGATGGGTATGGACCCCGGAGCTGCTTTCCAGTATATGAACAAATTCGGTCTCTCCAGCGGTATGGTCTTTGGAACCGGCAGCTCGATTGAAACCACGGTAGGTCCTCCTTCGGTTGCAAACCCGAATATAACATGGGAAACACAGACCACCCGTAACATTGGATTTGACTCGAAATGGTTCAATGACTTGATTACTCTTAACTTTGATTACTTCTTCAATAAGAGGGAGGATATCCTTACGGAAAGGGATGCTTCGGTTCCCAACTTCACAGGTCTTTCACTGCCGCGCGAAAACATCGGTGTGGTAAATAATAAGGGCTTTGAAATTGAGGCAGGTTTTCACAAGAGCCTTACACCTGAACTGAGACTTGACATTTCAGGTAACTATGGTTTTGCAAGGAACAAGATCGTATTCTACGATGAGCCTGCAAGGGTGGTTCCGTGGCAGGTTCGCACCGGACATCCTTACGGATCAATTCTGATGTACAACGCTATAGGCATCTTTGAAAATGAGGCGGCTCTCGAATATCCTCACTGGACAGGTGCACAGCCGGGTGACGTGATCTTCGAGGATGTGTCGAAGGATGGAATAATCAACAGTGATGACATGATCCTCTTTGACAATACGGATTCTCCTGAAACTTTCTACGGAATTTCAATTGAAGCAACCTGGAAGGATTTTTCGCTTCAGGCACAGATCCAGGGACAGGGTAAATTCCTGAGGAGAAACTACTATGACAACAGAAGGGGTGAAGCCGGTAACTATTTCCAGTGGAACTACGACAACAGGTGGACGCCAACAAATACCAAGACGAACATTGCAAGGGCTTACAACAGGAATGACTATTACTGGAGTCTGGAGGTGAACGACAGCAATTACTGGTATGACAACACAGCATACTGTCGTCTGAAGAACGTGGTTCTGACATACACCCTTCCTCAGAATCTGTACAGGGGCCTTGGCATATCAAGGGCCAGTGTTTATGTATCGGGTAACAACGTGGCTCTCCTCTGGACAGCGACCAGGAAATTCGACCCTGAAGGCGGCGGCGCCGGTGCTTATCCTCTTCTGAAGACATATGCCATAGGAGCGAATATTACGTTTTAACTGATTGAGAAACATTTAAACTGTAGAATATGAAAAAATTACTTTATTATATCATTGCAATTGTGATGCTGATGCTTCCGGTCACGTCGTGCGATGACGTTCTCGACAAGCAATCGGTGGACTCGTTTAACGAACAGGTTGTTTTCTCAGACATAAACGTGGTAAAAGCCTATCTGGGTAAATGCTACGACAGGATGGGAGGCAATACCAATGCCGGAATCCTCGGGATGCGTGAAGACCTTTTGTCATCCGCGACCGATCAGACACTCTGTATCCACAGGCCTGCCAACTATGTCAACCTGAAAGGAACCCAGAGCCCCGACCAGCTTGGATTCTTCGCGAGTAACGGAATGGGGGGTTACCTCAGATGGCCGAACCTGTATGCAAACATTCAGAATATTAATAACATTCTTGCCAATATTGATGATGTTCCGCTTACAGCAGGTCAGGATGTCCTTGCAAGGCGTCTTAAAGGTGAAGCCTATTTTCTCAGGGCATTTGAGTATGCCACTCTCCTTATGCTTCACGGAGGTGTCATTCTTTCATCCGAGCCATGGGAACTAGGTCAGGATTACTCGACAGTTAACAGGTCGACAATTGCCCAGACTCTTGAGTTTGTTCTTGCTGATATTGCTTCGGCGATTAACATTCTGAAGGATTATCCCAAAATTGAGCAGGGCAGGGCAAGTATGGGAGCTGCAGCTGCACTTAAATCGAGGGTATTGCTTTTCTGCGCCAGCGAGCTTACCAATGGCGGATTTCAGCCTTCCAATACACTGGTTTCATTCCCGGCAGGAAGCCGCGAAACACTTTTGCAGCAGGCAAGGGATGCCGCCAAGGATGTAATGGATGGTGACTATGGCGACTATTCACTGGTTGGCTCCACCGATGATCCGGCTCTACCTCTTACCGAGGCTCAGGTCCAGGCTTATTCGGACAATTACTACAGTATTTTTACACAGCATGGCAAATGGAACAGTGAAACTATCTGGGCTATCCAGTATCCGCTGACAGGTGGCAACTACATTACCACGAACAGGTGGAACGGTCCCAACGGTTATCACAACTGGGGTAACAACGGCCCGACCGAGCCTGCTGTAAGAAGCTTTGAAATGGCCGATGGAACACCTTTCGTATGGGATAATGGCCAGGGTGAATACCTGCGTACAGCGACAGCCGCCCAACTGGCTGCCGATCCCCTGCTGAGTCCCTATAACGGACGCGAACCGCGCTTCTATGCTATTGTTTTATATCACGGCGCTCCATGGCAGGCACGTCCTTCCGATGCTGCCGCGTTCGATCCCTACAACAAGGTGCAAACCGGGTCTTTCTACAATCCTGACGGCTCTCTGATAATTGCAGGGGTTGATACCCGCCAGGGCCTTATCGAAGCATGGAACGGCACAAAATCCGGATACTACCTGAAGAAACTGATGGATCCGGCAACACAGGGCCAGTATTTCAACAATACCAACCATTGGGTTGAGTTCCGTTATGCAGAGATCCTGCTTAACTATGCCGAGGCTTGTATTGAACTTGGCGGAGCAGACCTTCAGCCTGGTCTGGATGCTCTCAACATGGTAAGGAACCGTGCCGGACTTCCCGACAGGGTAACCGATGACCAGGGTGAGGCCAGAGCATTCGTGCGCCATGAAAGAGCCATCGAGTTCTTCGCCGAAGGACACCGCTTCTGGGATCTCCGCCGCTGGATGGAGTCCGAAAATGTAGTTGAAGATGTGTACGAGATGAAAGTCAGGGAATACAGCAACGGAGACTTTGAATGGTACTATGCTGCTGATCTTTCAGAAGGTGCGCATAGAGAATTTGCAAGGGCTGATGCAAGGCAATGGGGAGGCGATCATTTATACTGGCTGCCCATACCTCGCGACGAAATGAACAAAGCACCTCAGCTCGTTCAGAACCCGGGGTATAATTAATCAATCAAGTAAGTATTAGGATTTTAAACCCGAAAGGGAAATAGGAAGAGCCGGCTGAAAAGCCGGCTCTTTTCGTTTATGAAAAAGTCATGCAGGTCGTGCAGGTCATGCAAGTCTTGCAGGTCGTGTTTTCCACGGATCCCCTCCTGCATTTATTTACCCTCTTTTCCTCCCGTCCCGATAGCTATCGGGAGCTCCCTGCATTTACTCACCCCCTTTCCAGTTTCCCACTTGCATTCACATACTCCCTTTCATGTTTCCCTCTGCTGTCACATACCCCCTTTCCCGTTTCCCCCAGGGGGGAAAGGCTTCTTCCATTGGATGTTGTTGCTCAATTTGTTATATCAGATATTGCAGTTCGTATTTCTCCCCAATAATAGCAGAATTTTCTTTCTCCTTCACCCCTGGGGGAAGTCCCGATAGCTATCGGGAGGGAAGGGGGTAAATCATGGTCAGGAAGTAACTACAGGTGATCAAATAATTGCAAAACTTCCTCACCCCCCCTTATTCACGTACCTTCTTTTCTGTTATCCACTGCAGGAACTTACCTCCCTGCTGTCACATACCCCCTTCCATCTCGATTCCCCTGCATTCACATACCCCCTTTCCCGTTTCCCCCAGCAGTCACTCACCCCCTTTCCCGTTTCCCCCAGGGGGGAAAGGCTTCTTCCAATGGATGCTGTTGCTCAATTTGTTATATAGAATACTGAAGTTCATATTCCTTTCTAATAATAGCAGAATTTTCTTTCTCCTTCACCTCTGGGGGAAGGTTGGGAAGGGGGTATAACCGGTAGGGGATTACAGGTGATTAAATAATTACAAGAAGACCTCAGAACCCTCTTATTCATTTACCCTGTTTTCTGTTTTCCACTGCAGGAACTTACCTCCCTGCTGTCACATACCCCTTCCATCTAGATTCCCCTGCATTCACATACTCCCTTTCATGTTTCCCTCTGCTGTCACATACCCCCTTTCCCGTTTCCCCCAGCAGTCACTAACCCCCTTTCCCTCCCGATAACTATCGGGAGGGAAAGGGGGTATAACAACCAACGGGCGAATAATTTCACATACCTTTTCTTCAGCTTAATGATAAAACCCATAATACCAGAACGTTTCACCGAACCTCTGTTTCAAGGCAGCTTGTGCCGTTTTCAGGTTATTGCCGAATGAATTGAAGGTTTGAAGGAACTGGTTGAACCTTGTTTCTGTCTGGGGCTCAATCTTCAGACTACCAAGTCCGGAAAGCGATAAACCCGACATTCTGCTGACAAGAGCCGCTTCCTGTATATGAACAGGCACCCTTGTGTAGCCCAGGCGTTCGAGATGTGGCAATCCTGCCACTATTCCCTCGTAGTTTTCAGTAAGCATCTGGTATGCCACCCGGTATTCGTACAGTTTCCTGTTGGAGCTGTCGGCGGAAAATGCCAGCTCAACGTTGATGTGGGGATTGTCGGTTATTGAGAAAAAATCATGTTCTATCTTTTCCCCGCGTTTTGCACCCAGTTCCGGATGACTGTCGATAAGCGCGGTATCGGCCAGCAGGCCAAGGTATTCTTTTGCTTCCTCGCGGTAAGAGAAAGTCTTGGAAAGCATGGCGGCATATTTTGCAGCCATCCTGTAATTCCCGTTTATAATCTCACACTTAACCAGCATAAGGAGGTCCTGCGGCGTGATTCCTTTCATCACCATGTTCTCGAAAGCCCAACGCTCTGCCTCATTTATCATGCCTGTAGTGTAATAGAAATATGCCCCGCGGCGCAACACCTCACCATACATCTCCCATTTGAGAAATAGCGACTGACCGTCGGGACTCTGCCTGTAATGGAACATTTTATCGTTCAGCCTTCCTGTTTCGCACAGGGCAATATTGTTAAGGTAGATGGTAAGCCTGTTGTTCGAGGGATGTTTGTCAATATAATCATTGAGTTTCCTGTATTCTTTCTGGTAAAACAGTTTCTCGGCAGTAAAATATTCCGCGTACACTTTACTGTAACGCGAAACAGCCGTGGTGCCGGCCAGCAGAAAGGCCAAAACCACGATAAATATTGATTTGTATTGTTCAAAGCGTTTTAGCACCAGGGGTATCTTTATCCTGATCCCTGCCACTAAAGACAGAAGGATGACGGCCACTGCCATCGCCGGGAAGAGTATCAGAGGCGAGCCGGTTCCTTCGCGCGCGAGCGGGTAGACAAGCATATCCCTGAAATTATGAAAGAGGAAGAATTCCCCGAGACACCATATGATCAGAAGAGTGATGCCGGGTATTAATATAATTTTCAGCCACTCCCTTTTCAGCGATTTCAGCGCAAGATGGATCGAATACATCATAGCGAACATCCATGCGAATCCTCCCATTATCAGGTAGCAGAACGGGAAAAGTATCACCGGGAGCCAGCCCTTGGAGTATTTGACAGCCAGATAAAAGCAGGCGAGCTGCAGAAGTATTCCGAGGTTGTTATGGACCAGATACTGGTAATTTCCCTGGAGGGCAAAAAACACAGTCCCGAAAAGAAGCGGTACAAGAAAGCCTTTTCTTCCGGTCAGCTGGACTATGATACCTGATACCAGGAAAATCACCAGACCGGTCATCAATGTAATCAGCAATCCGCTCAGTACGGGCGAATGGAAAAAAGTTGTTATGAAACAGCCAATATAAACCAGCAGCGATCCGGGTCTGCTGACAGTATCCCAGAAATAGTCGGCTGAAAAGATGAAAAGAGACTGCTTTTCCTGGTAGAATCCTATGTAATCGGCCGCGAAGGCAAAAAAAACAAATACCGGTACAAGAAACACAAGGAAGGGTAGAGACGCGGCTATCCGGTCTTTAGCTGTGATGTCCGAGGTTTGATTGTTTTTCTTCATTTTCAGGATAGTTACAACAAGGAAGGATTTCAGTTTCCGGTCCACACTGCCTGCAATGTCTCTCCCCTGGCGCTCTTCAGTATCTTACCCGGGTTCACATCAACTTCAAGAGTTGAGAGTTCCGGAACGTTATAACTTTTGAGGAAGCGGTCGTAGAATCCGGGGTCCTTCTGAGGCATTATAAAAGGTTTTGAGGCATTTCCTTCACTGTCGATATATGAAAAGAACAACCTGGCTGTGAGGCCGTCGGTCCTTTTGCTGCTGAATGCAAGCCAGCGGCCGTTTGAAGACCATGAATGGTAACTGTCGGTAGCGCTGCTGTTGAGCGCCATGTTTGAGGCTTTCATTGTTCGCAGGTCGATCGAGACAAGGTCGGCTTCGCTGTGCCATATCGGGAAACAACCGTAATTATGAAGCGTTATAACAATGTTATAACCGTCGGGAGAGATCCTTGGGAATGAGACACTTTTGCCCATGGCGGATGCATTGTAAATCAATTCAGGGGCTCCGGTCTTTCTTGTCGCCTGGTCGAAGGGAACCCTGTAAAGGTCATAGTATATGCTGTCGTAACTGAACCCTTCTTCCAGAGCCGCTGCCCTGCAGAAATACAGGAAATTGCCGTCGGGTGACCATTCGGGATAGGTATCCATATGTTTCTCCTTATCGGTGATATTGAGATCCATTATTTCATTTTTCTCAATATCATAAAGTACAAGCGATGATTCCAGGTCGCTTACTTCCACCTTTTTATCAAGAGCTGAATGGAATTGCTGAACAATTTTGTTAGAAGAGAAGGCTATGAATTTTCCCGAGGGATGCCAGCGCGGATAGACGGCGCCGTTTTTCAGTTCATTGGTTTTAAGGTTTACCTTGATGAAATTGCCGTCGTTGTAGAAGTAGGTAGCTCCAAGGCTGCCCCTCATGTGGATCATGAAGCTTTCGGTATGTCCGGTATTGTTGTATGAATGGCAGTTCAGACAGTTCTCCTCAACAAGGCTGTTTTCTATAATCGATTTTTCCCTGAAGCTTTCGAGGCTGCGTTGTTTGATGTGAATCTCCTTCCAGCTTTCATAACCCGGGTAAAGGAGCCTGTATGTTATGAATGGATCGACAGCTTCATTTGCTATAAGGTTGCTTATTGTCCTGTATTTCGTCCAGCCTTCATCGTCCCTGACGAAGATTTCGATTTTGAGTTCAGCGCCCTTGTTTTGTTCAAGAAGATCCTTCCATTTCCGGGCAGGGATTGCTATGTCGCCGTTTCTGCTTTGAACCTCTGTCATTTTGCCGTTTTCAGCCTGAAATCTGGCTACGAAAACCGATCCTTCATTCTCGATTCTGAAGTTCATCGGCGCTATGTTGAAAGGGATCACTATTCCGCTATAATCAGGGTTGATTGAGGGGTATTCATCCTTTTCGACTGTATCTTTCCCCGGGCTTCCCGAGCATGACCACAGGAAAAGGAGGACGAAAAACGAAATAGATATATGTATTTGAGCTAAGTTCATATAGAATTTTAGTATCTTTGTGTCAACTAACAAATGTAGCAATAAAAAGTATTACAGCACGCCATTGATGCCTGTCGTTCTCTGACGCAAAGTAATGGAACAGCTTTACCGGCCAGTCCGGAGGCGGATAATAAGAGTTTGAGGGGAAGGAGAATGAATTTCTGTTAAAAAACTTTAAATTCATTTGAATCTTTGGTTATTAAAAACTCTATATTTACATTTGATAGATTCATGACCATTGAAAACCAGGTATATTAGTTCTTATAAAAACCTAATCTGATCAAATATGAAAAAATCGAGTATCTCAAGACGTAATTTTCTTGGCAAGGCAGCTACAGTTGGTGTGGCAGGAGTTGTCGTTCCGACGATCATAACAAGCTGTGCCCGTGAAACAAAGAAAGTTGTTGAAGTTCCCACTTTCCTCGACCAGGCTCCCGACGGTCCCGTGCTCAAGGCAGGGATAATAGGTTGTGGCGGCCGCGGAACCGGAGCAGCCCTCGACTTTCTCAATGCCGGTCCGAATCTTCAGGTGACCGCTCTTGGCGACACATTCCAGGACCGTGTTGACAGCTGCAAGGCAAGGATTCTCAAGGAGAAGAATCAGGAAGTTCCGGCCGAGAATTGCTTTGTAGGTTTTGATGCTTACCAGAAAGTTATCGATTCGGGAGTTGACATTGTTATTCTTGCAACTCCTTCGGTCTTCCGTCCGGAGCATCTTGCAGCCGCGGTGGCAGCCAAGAAGCATATCTTTGCCGAGAAGCCGGTTGCCGTTGATCCTACAGGAGCGAGGTCGGTAATGGCAACAGCCAAGAAGGCTGAAGGACTGGGACTTAGCATTACAACTGGAACACAGCGTCGTCACCAGCGCGACTATGTTGCCAACTGGCAGCAGGTTCAGCAGGGTCTGATAGGCGATCTTGTCGGCGGCAATATATGGTGGAACGGCGGTAAGCTATGGCATCGCGACAATAATCCGTCATGGACCGAAATGGAATGGATGATCCGCGACTGGGTTAACTGGACATGGCTTTCAGGCGACCATATCGTTGAGCAGCATGTTCACAACATCGACGTTGCCCACTGGTTCTTCGGAGCATATCCGGTCAAGGCAGTCGGTATGGGATCGCGTCTCCGCAGGGTAACAGGCGACCAGTATGACAACTTCAGCATAGATTTTGTGATGGAGAACGGTGTTCATATTCACAGTATGTGCCGCCAGATTAACGGATGTGCAAATAATGTTTCCGAAAGGCTTCAGGGAACCAAGGGTTCAACCAACTGCCGGAACACTATACTTGACCTGGCAGGAACAGAACTGTGGAAATACGAATATCCGCTTGATGAAGACGGTAAGCCAACCGGAAGAGTAAGCGTCGATCCTTATGTACAGGAGCACATCGACCTTGTCACCGCGATCCGTACGGGAAAGGTATTCAATGAGCTGGAAGTCACAGCTATTTCGACCATGGTAGGTATCATGGGAAGGATTTCGGCTTATACAGGAAAAGAAACCACGTACGAGGAAATGATGAATTCCGACCTCAAGCTTGGCCCGGAAGTGTTTGTGTTTGGTCCGGTCGATATTCCCAAGGAAGTTCCGATTGCAGGAGAAGCATACCAGCCTCCGACACCCGAACAGCTTGCCGAACAGGCCAAAAGAAGAGCAGCTGCAGCTGCTGCAGCCAAGTAGCAGACATGCAACTAAATGAAGATTTCTCAAATATGAATAATTCGAGAAGAGATTTTATAAAAAAAGCTACGACAGGTGCTGCGATTCTGGCAGCACCTGCCATTTTAGGCTCTGCCAAAGCCTCCGGACAGGTTAGGGCGGCAGATGCCGTTGCACCCTTCAAGCTGAAATATGCTCCGAGTCTGGGCATGTTCCGGCAGCACGCGGGACAGGATCCCATAGATAATATAAAATTCATCCACGATCAGGGATTCAGGGCCGTCTTCGACAACAGCCTCATGAGAAGGGAACCTGCTGTGCAGGAGAAGATCATGAACGAACTTAACCGCCTTGGGATGGATTTCGGACCCTATGTCCTAAGGGCCGATTCAGGCAAACAGGATTTTGTCCTTAACAGCCAGGAGGTTCGTGATATGCTGATCGCCCAGATGAAAGAGGGAGTTGAAGTATCCAAAAGGACAGGGGCAAAACAGGCGCTTATTGTTCTTGGCCGTTATGATATGAGACTTCACATGGATTATCAGACAGCCAATGCTATTGACAACCTGCGCTATTGCGTCGACATAATGGAACCTGCAGGTGTTACCCTGGTTCTTGAGCCTCTGAATCATCATACCAATCATCCGGGATTGTTTCTGAAAGGGATTCCGCAGGCCTATGCAATATGCAGGGCGGTAAATTCACCCGCCTGTAAGATAGTAAATGACCTTTACCATCAGCAGGTAAGCGAGGGTAACCTTATCCCGAATCTTGAGATGGCATGGAGCGAGATAGCTGCAATCCATCTTGGAGATAACCCGGGGAGAAATGAGCCCACCACCGGTGAGATCAACTACAAGAGTATTTTTAAATTTCTGTACAACAAGAAATACGACGGGACCCTGTGCATGGAGCACGGGATAAGCCAGAGAGGAACCAAAGAGGGCGAAGCCCGGGTGATACAGGCATACCGCGAATGCGATAGTTTTGAAGTATAAAATGTTTTAAGAGGCTGTGAAAACAGCCTCTTTTTTTATTTAATTTATTTATTTTGTCAAACACGGGGTTGCACTGTTTTATAACTCCGTGTTTCTATGTATTTCAAATTCTTTATCATGAAGACATCTATACTTATTATCCTCCTGTCGGCTTTATCCCTGATCGCTCCTTCTCAGGTAAAGTCCGGCAAATCCTATCTCCGGATTCCTGTCATCGACCTCAATGACGAATCCTTCCGCCAGGTGGTTGTCGACAGGGAAAAAGGCCAGTACCTGGGTCATCCGACAACGGTTCTTCTTGACGACGGCAGGACTATCCTTACCGTCTATCCCAAAGGTCATGGCCGTGGTGAAATTATTTACAAGAAGAGTATCGACGGAGGTCTTACATGGAGTGAACGGATTCCTACACCCGAAAACTGGAAGACCTCACTCGAGACGCCCACAATTTTCCCGACCGTCGATCCCTCCGGGAAGAAACACCTTATAGTGTTCTCGGGCCTTTACCCGGCAAGGCTTGCCCATTCGGAGGATGAGGGACAAAGCTGGAGCGAACTTGAACCAGTGGGCGACTGGGGAGGGATTGTCGTGATGAGCGCGATGACTGAGCTGAAGACGGGCAAAGGCCATTATATGGCGCTCTTCCACGATGACATGAGATATTTTACTGCCGGCGGACAGGAAACTTACCGCGCAGACAGGAAAGTCAATGATCAGGCTTTGTTTACACTTTACAAGACCATTTCGACCGACGGAGGGCTGACTTGGGGCATTCCGGAACCCATTCTCAGCAGGAGGGACCTTAACCTCTGCGAGCCGGGTGTTATACGGTCGCCCGACGGAAAAACACTTGCAGTCCTTCTAAGGGAAAATGCAAGAAGGGCAAATTCTCAGATAATTTTCTCCAGTGATGAAGGCAAAACATGGACCGATCCGCGTCCTCTTCCCAATGAGCTTAATGGCGACAGGCACGTGCTTAAGTATGCACCCGACGGAAGGTTGCTGGTTGTGTTCCGGGACATAAGCCCGAATAGTTTCAGGCCTGAACTTGGAACTATTGCAAAGGAGAGAGGAGAAGTGAACTACAGCCTTATTGCTTCTGAAACCGGACAGGGAAGTCCTACCGAAGGCGACTGGGTCGGCTGGGTCGGAACATGGAAGGACCTGGTAAAGGGCAAGCCGGGGAAGTACAGGATCCGCTTCAAGGATAACATCCACAGCTGGGATTGCTGCTATCCCGGAGTCGAACTTCTACCCGATGGCACTTTCGTGGTAACCACCTACGGGCACTGGGACAAGGATGAGGAGCCCTGGATTCTCAGTGTAAGGGTAAGGCTGGATGAGCTTGACAGGAAATACAGGGAGCTCGGAAAGGGGAAATGAGAGGGCGGTTTCATCCTCTGTAATGCTGTTTTTTCGGATAAACCCTTTTCCCGGCATTAACAGGGGGACACGGGGTCGGCAGACCCCTGCAAAAGCTTACGGGAAATCTTAATTTTAGCAAAACATACATACATATTAATCATAGCCACACTATATTAATTATACCCACACTCTGTAACTGCATCAAACATGAAACCCACATGTATCAAATACACAAACACGTATGAATTCAAACACAAACACATAATGAATATGATTTTCAATCATGTGCGGTTCCTCCGCTTGAGCGGGGCAGGCTATCATACCATTAAAATCAAAATTATATTATGATGAAAAGGTTGATATTGTCACCGGTCCTTATTCTGATTTCAATAATCCTTTCCCTCAGTTCATGCCGTCAGGGGCCCCGTCTCTTCGTCGGCGGTTTCACCGAAAGGGAAGGAGAGAAGGCCATGGCGGTTTTTGAATTCAATCCCGGAAGCGGCAAGCTCAAGTATGTTTCTTCAGCCGATGTAGGCCCGAGTCCGGCTTATTTTTGCTTTTCTGACAGGACAGGGCTGGTTTATGTCATTAACGAGGTGATGGAATTCAGGGGAGAGTTCGGAGGAGGGTTGTCGACTTTCAGCTACGATGAGAAGAATTCAGTTTTTGAAAAGCTGAATGAAATGCTTATTCCATATGCCGGGCCGTGCTATATTTCGATGTCGGCCGACAGCGGGCATCTTTTCATAGCCAACTATCCGAACGGCTCGGTGGCTGTGGTCAGGCTTGATGAAAGCGGAGTGCCGGAGACCATTACCGACACCATCCTTTACGACAAGAATTCACCCGACAGATCGCACGCCCATATGATACTCAATGATCCGGCAGGACGCTATGTTTATGTCACCGACCTGGGTCTCAACAGGATATATGTTTATGATTTTGACAGCAGGGCAGGAAAGCTGAATCTGCTTGAGAATGGAATCACAAGTCTTCCCAGGGGCTCAGGACCGCGTCATTTTGCATTCAACAGCGACGGTACACGGCTTTATGTGATTAATGAACTTGGCTCGACAATGATGGTTTTTGCTGTGGAAGAGGCTCAGGGGCTCAAGCTGCTTCAGACACTTCCGACAATGAAGGGAGGAATAGTTGAAAACAATTACTGTGCCGATGTCCATATAAGCAAGGATGGCAGTTACCTGTACGGATCGAACAGGGGCGAAAACAATATCGTCACGTTTAAAATACTTCCCGACGGACTTATAGAGCCTGTCGGTCACAGTTCATGCGGAGGCGACTGGCCTCGTAACTTTGTAATTGATCCTTCGGGCAGATACCTGATAGTGGGGAACCAGAAATCGGATCAGATTACCGTCTTCAGGATCGGTAAGACAAACGGAATGGCTGAAAAAGCAGTTGATTCAGCAAAGGTTAAGATGCCGGCTTGTTTGAAGTTTTACGAATAATGAGTTTGTCTCAGCCCATTTTCTGTTTATCTCATATATTCATTTAACCTATTTCCATTCCGTCCCGTCCCTGCATTTACTAACCCCCTTTCCATCCCGATTCCCCTGCATTCACATACCCCCTTTCATCTCGATTCCCCTGCATTCATATACCCCCTTTCCATCTCGATTCCCCTGCATTCATATACCCCCTTTCATGTTTCCCCCTGCAATAACTTACCTCACTGCATTCATATACCCCCTTTCCCGTTTCCCCCAGGGGGGAAAGGCTTCTTCTAATGGAGGTTGCAGGGGAGCGTAGAACTTAAAGCACAAGTCATTCAAGTTGTGCAGTAAAAGGGGGGAAAGGCTTCTTCTAATGGAGGTTGCAGGGGAGCGTAGAACTTAAAGCACAAGTCATTCAAGTTGTGCAGTAAAAGGGGGGAAAGGCTTCTTCCAATGGTTGCTTCTGCACTCTTTAGTGGGATATTTGTGGAATGAGAATAATGAGTATTGTATTATCTATGGGATGCTGGTCAGGGTAGGTGTTCATTTATAGTATTAATTACCCATTCAAGATTATTCTCTACATCCTCATTTTTAAATCTAAGCACTTTCAGTCCTGACGAAACCAGATACTCCGTTCTTTCGTTATCGTACTCTTTTTGTGCAAGATGAATTTTTCCATCAATCTCAATTGCCAGATTAGCTTCAAAACAATAAAAATCGAGGATATAGATTCCATATGGGTGTTGTCTTCTGAAATACATACCGTTTTGCTTACGCCTTCTTAACTGGCTCCAAAGTATTTTCTCAGCAGAGGTCATATTTTTTCTTAAAGCTCTGGCCTTATCCTTAATATTAAGGCTGGCACCATGATTTTGTTTCCCTTCGGTGACAATTTTCTGAAAGGTCATGATGAACTCTTTTACAATGATTCCGCATAAATTACGAAATAATTGTCAAATGATCATATTACGCATTCTTATTTCAGGATTTCCTGCCTCCCGGGAGAATCATTGCTTTCCGCTCAATTTGTTATATCAAGTATTGAAGTTCATATTCCTTTCCAATATTAGCAGAATTTTCTTTCTCCTTCACCCCTGTTAATGTCATTTGACATTACAAGGGTTTTGTAAAAAATATTTTTATTGTTCTTTGACATAATTGTTAATAATTTGAAGATACTGCCTGATCACTGGCCTGGCAATGTTTGTTG
>Ga0208040_1002245_pt1 | contig 17306 bp, 19 predicted proteins | sample AD_UKC083_MetaG_FD_184431 | JGI IMG/M metagenome (GOLD analysis project Ga0208040, IMG submission 184431) | Active sludge microbial communities of municipal wastewater-treating anaerobic digesters from USA - AD_UKC083_MetaG (SPAdes) (version 2) | ecosystem: Engineered > Bioreactor > Anaerobic >...
CGTTTCCTTCGCGAGTACGCTCCCCCACTCCTGCGAACACGGAATAACCTTTGTGTCCCTTTGCTATATTGTTGATGAGTTCCATGATAATAACCGTTTTGCCCACACCTGCACCTCCGAAAAGTCCGATTTTTCCGCCTTTCAGATAGGGTTGAAGTAAATCAATCACCTTTATTCCGGTTGTAAGCATCTCTTCCGATGTAACCAGATCATCAAACTTAGGTGCTTCACGGTGAATAGGGTACTGGGTTTCACGACTTAAAGGTTTAAGTCCGTCAATAGGACGGCCTGTCACATTTAGCAGACGACCTTTCACCTGGTCGCCCACCGGAACACTGAGTGAAGAGCCCAGGGCTTTCACCGGAAGTCCCCTGCGCAACCCGTCGGTACTATCCATAGCAACTGTTCGAACCGTATTTTCACCAATATGTTGATGCACCTCCAGATAAATATCATGGCCGTTACGATTGACATAAATCGCATCATTAATAGCAGGCAGCTTCACCTCCCCATTCTTGGGAATATCAAACTGCACGTCCACCACAGGACCGATAATTTGAGATATCTTGCCGCGTAATTCCGACATAACTTATAGAAAAATAAAAAATACAATTAAAGACTTTGACTGATCTAATCAATGATCTGCAAATGTACTTCAAAATAAACGTATAAAGAAATTATTTCCGATTTAGCTCAATAAGTTCCTCACGGTATTTCCTGTATTCTATTATGGGTTTATCCCCCATTATCAATCTTTCATTCATTTTCATTGCTGTTTTTTTGGGAAGTTGTGTTATCACTACCCTTTTGTCCTGTCTGAGGATTATTATAACGAATAATTTACCAAGGATATTTATTAAATCCTTCAGAATTGGGATCTTCGTTATTTTCTGATAAAATCGCATATAAATAACGGAATTATCATCATCAACCGGCACGAAAGCTGCCGCCACTCTCACCTTATCTGAGATATAATTTTGCCAAACATTAGGATAATGAAATTTTAGGAAGAACAAGTCCTTGTAGTTTTCAATCTCATTTGACTTTAATGACTTGCCTGTCCCATCGTCAACAACATTATTTACATAGAATGTAATCATTTCATCTTCCCTAATCACAACAGGTCCATTAACCATGGTTTTATTCCCCCTGCCTATTGTAGTCTTATGGACAAAAGGGAGGTGGACAACATCGAGTTGATTTTCAATTGCCCTTGAATAATGTACAGCCCAGTGATCTTTGAAACAGGAGTATGTATAATCTTTCAGTTCCTGAAAATAAAAAGGCTCCGAATCAATTTTCTCCTTCTCGCCATACCACAACCAGATAAATCCAAAATCCTCATACGCCTCATAGGATTTAACCTTCATATAATCAGGCACCTTATTAGTCTTACCATTAGCCGGAATCGTTGTAACTTTTCCTGATTTATCATATACAAACCCATGAAAAGGACACTCGATTTCACCTTTCTTTATCTTTCCGCAAGACAAAGAGGCTCCCCTGTGACAACATTTATCTTCAATGCATGAAATGCCACCTTCATTATTCCTCCATATAACCAAATCTTCATTAAACCTCTTGATTTTTAAAGGCTTATTTTTTTTCAACTCCTTTGAGTCAATAACTATATACCATTGATTGTAAATCATACTCTTTTGTTTGTTAATTAATCTGTTTCAATTTAGACAATATGTTTTTGCCAATATCAATAAAGTACTTATAATCACGCCATTATCAGGCAATGAAGTAAATATTCACTCTTTAATAATACTAGCATATGCATATCTTGCAAATTTAATTATTTAATTTCAAAAATTGGGGTTTTTGTATCTTTGGTGCGAGGATCTAAACGACAAAATAATGAGTACTTTTACAGAGATTTGTATTTATGAGGTAAAACCTGAGAGGGTTGATGAATTCGAAAAATTAATTGAGGAGGTTGCAGAACATCATAAATCCTTTGCAGGTGTGATTGATGTAAAATATGTCAAAAGGACACACAGACAAAAGGACTTCAATTCGGTAAAAAATGGAGAACCCGCAATCCGGTTGACAAGAAAACCGCAAAGCGTGACTTACATTTTATATTGGGAGCTTGAAAACGAATTGATCCACGCCGAAGCAACAAAATCCGGATTGGAAAAGTTTTACAAACAATTCAACCGTTGTTTAACCACAATGCCGAAAATAATCCTTGGCGAGAGGGTAAGGTAGAGTGAGAGCGATCAAGTTGTTCACTCTCCCTCCTCCAACTGAAATATCTCCTCGACGGGTTTGCCGAAGTATCTGGCTATCTTTAGGGAGAGAATCGTAGAAGGCACATATTTTCCCAATTCAATCGCATTTATGGTTTGACGGCTTACTCCAATTGCGTCTGCCAACTGCTGCTGCGAAATCTTCACTATCGCCCGTTCTACCCTTATATTATTCTTCATTTTTCAACCCCCTTTTTGAAATAAACAGCCTAGTTTGGAATATCACAACATAAAGCATAAACATTGTAACAGGATTTATTGACCTTAAATATATCCAAATTTTCGGGTCCATTGGCAAAAAATGAAATGAGTGATTGAATTCATAGAGTATCCATAGTAGCATAAATATTAAGAACGACACATACGCAGTAATCACAATCGACGTAAACCTGATATTTTGGATAAACTCATCTTCAATCTTTTCCTTTGAGAATGCCACGAAAAGGGCTGAAAAGATAAGAATTAGGTAAAGAATAAGCGTAGCATAACGACTATAATTCTGATCAAATAACTCTAATTTATTAAAAGCATAGAGGCTTGCGCCCAAAAAAATAAATGAGAAAATGAAAAGGGCCCACCCTATTTTCTGAAAACAGTGAGGCAGTAAAAAGTTATTTTTCTTCATGTTTATTGAATTTTGTTTCAGCAAATGTAAAACAAAGTTTTCATACTGACAAATAAACTTTACATTTATTCAAACAAAGTTTACAGTTTTTGCCACAAGACCCATTATTCAACAATTTCCTTCTGAAAGGTTGCATTTTTCTGTACAGGTTATTGAAAAAACAATTAACTTCGTAATGATTTGAGAGAATGGCTAATGGGTTTGACGATTTTAAAAGTCAAAAAAAGAAAAACGACATTTATCACCAACCTAAAGACAATCTGATAAAAACTATGAATAGAACCGTATCCTTAAGCCTATTAATAATGGCTTTTCATATAATCTTTTTGTCGCGAGTATGTGTTGGACAAACTGATAATACGCTTCACACCGGACAATCAGATACGATATTACTTGTTGGGCAAATTGATACGACACTCAACGTTGCGCAAACAGACACTACTCTCAGAATCGGACAACCGGATACCCTATTCTCAAGCGTACAATCCGACACGACATTGCTTGTAGGAGAGACAGATACGACACTACACGTTGTACAAACAGACACAATATCAATCCAACCGGATCCCTTCCACAGAGAATACACTCTTATTTATGCTCTAAAACATGACGTTTTAAACAGTTCGGAAAACTTAAGAACGGGATTAAAACTATTCAGCGATGCCTATTACAGAGGTTTGGCTCCGAAAATCAAAAATAAAACCCTAAGAATCATTACAGGTATTACATGGTCTTTGGTGGGGAAATGGTCTTCCATGTTATGGCCTCACGAATTTGGGCACATGCTCAGGACAAATCAGGTTGGCGGGAAATTCTCTTTCGTCAAACTTCAATTTCCCGGAGTCTTAGGTAAATTGGAATTGCCTGCTGATGCCACTCCCGATCATCATATCTTGGCGGTAATTGGTGGATTTGAGGCCAACTATTTAATTGCCAGGGATATTCAATATGATTTTTTTAGGCATGACGGCCTTTATAATGATGAATATGGGGTTGCTTTCGGAAATCGAATCATGTACCCTCTTTATACTTATGTCTTTGCTCATCAAAGTCCAAAGGACCCTGAAACCTGGGAATTGGAGGGTGGAGATCCCGTGAATTTTACTAAACTGATTTGGAGGAAAGGAGGATGGGAAGTTTTTAATGCCGATGGCAGTGTAAATCAGGATTTGGTTAAATTTTATAATAAGGTCGGCATATTATCCGTTATTTGGAATTTGCTGGATATCAATCTTTACAGGCAGGCCGGAGTCTTTTTTGGCAATGAGTTGAAAGGGAGAAAACCTTATTATTTTGGTAATGAAAACTTCAGTTGGTCATATGGGACTTTTTTCAATACTTCTATATTGGGTCCTGAACTCTACTTTAATAATTATTTGAGAATAGCAGGCCGATTTTATAATCTCTATTTTAAATATGGTTTCCCCTTTAAAAATAACGGGCTTGGTCTTTCTGTACCTGATTTAGTCAAAACAAAAAAGTTTAATCTGCTCGGTCAGGTGGATTTTTGGTCACAGGATTTCTACGGGTTCTTTGGAAAGGGAATTGCCGTGAGTTCTACTATGGAATTTAATGTGGCTAACGGATTCAATATTTTAACTCAAATCGGATATAAGACAAAGGGATATCTTGCAGGGAAAACGACTCGTGACGGCCTTTTCGGTTATATTGGAATTAATTACGATTTTAATAAAGGCAACTAATTACTACCTTCGCAGTTTCTAATATTTAAAAAATATTAAAAATGAAGACTAAACTCATTATTTCCCTTTTGGCTATTTTATTTAGCATACAAGCGTTTGGACAAGAAAATGTCCGCAAAGTAGATGTAAGACTTGGTGCAGGTCTCTCATTGTTGGGAACAGGCGATATGAGAACATTTAATTATGAAAACGAGTTAAACGTAAAGCTTAACAAATATTTTTCAACTTCAGTTTCATTAAATTTAGGACGCAGTAATCGTGGAGTCTTCGAGACTGCCTCATTTACTCAAGGCAATTTGAATATTTTTCTCTCGCCATTCAAGAACACCGGACGATTTGACTTCAGATTCGGTCCCGGCTTCACTTATTACAACATTTCGGACGCCTATATATCATCGCAAATTTGGAAAAATGGAGTGCCGGTTCAAACCAATTATAGATTTGAAAACCGTAATTCCTACGGATATAATTTGATCATCGAAGGCACATTTTTAATTACGGAGAGATTTCTACTTGGAGTAAAATTATTTACCCAGCCCTATCACAATGGCGATATTAACTCCGGAGCATTATTAAAAGTAGGGGTATTACTATAGCAATTAGCACAGACCAAATACAACCGCGAATTACTCTTGCCATTTTTGACAATTTTTATTACATTTGTCAATGTTTATTTATAACAATAAACAAAAGAAGTGGAGACCGGAGACCACATAAAAAACGGGGCGGAACTGAAAAGCCAAACGAGTAAGAGTACTAAAACTTATAGTAATTATGAAGTGGTTTGTGAAATGTATGAAACAATATGCTGTCTTTAGCGGAAGAGCAAGAAGAACGGAATTTTGGATGTTCGCATTATTCAATTTTATTTTTGCTATAGTTGCATCAATCATTGATACCGCTATAGGGTCAAAATTGGGTATTCTTCAATTTGGAATTTTTTATCTTATCTATTCTCTCGCTGTTTTGATCCCAGGATTAGCTGTCAGTGTGAGACGTCTTCACGATATCGGGAAAAGCGGCTGGATGGTTTTGATTAATTTAATTCCTCTAATCGGCTTAATTTGGTTTATAGTTTTAACGGTCAAAGACAGCCAACCGGGAGAGAATCAATACGGTCCAAATCCCAAAGAAGTGACAGCTTAAAACAAAGAAAATCAGCACATAACATAAACTATATAAAAGACTAGGGCGACTAAAAAAAGATAGTCGCCCTTTTTTGTTTCTTATTTTAGTGGAAACTCATAAATAGCTACTGGCCGTTTTCCATTGTTTCTTAAACACCAATAGTCCCGAACCATGCAACCCGCACCGCCCACCTCGCACCACGAACCCCGAAACCATCAACCCGCAACCCACAACTCAAAACTAACTCAATACTCCATACTCAGAACTCGGAAATAACTCACATCTCCACCTTAATAACACAATTAGGGGTATCATCAAGCATCGCCGGCGGTATTGTCACAAAAAGGCCTTCGGGGCAGCGGCGGAAGGGAATTGAGGTGCCATCCTCAAGTGAAACAACGCTGTGAACCTTCGGAATTCCATCACAAGGGACGAAGATGCGAATGCCGCCATCAACTGCCACACCGCTTTTACTTGAAGCGAGATCATTCGGAAATACGTGGAGATAGAGAACGGAAGGGTACCCATCCTTAGTAACAGATTTACTGTGTGTAACCACTCCCCAGGGCTGTGGCGAAACCAAAGTGGCACGTGTGTCATAGATTGACTCGCCATTTTTAGAGAGCCACTCCCCCATTATTGCCAACCTCTCAAGAGCAGCAGCAGGGATGCGTCCATTTGGCTGAGGACCGACATTGAGCAGAAGGTTGGCATTTCTGCCCGCAGTATAGGCCAAATAACGGATAAGTTCGGGAGCACTCGTGTAATTTTGATCCTTGATGCGGTATCCCCAAGAGTTATTCATCGTCTGGCAAGTCTCCAGAGGGAGATTATCACTTACTCCTCCCAGCGTTAATCCTATTTTATTTTCACCCGGCACATCCCTTTCGAATATCTGAATATCCTCACCTTCAAAAGGATCAAGGTGGTGATTGTTGCCAATAAGACACTCGTTCTGGAGCGATTTAATCAGCGGATAGAGAGTATCGTAACGCCAATCAAACTCCACCGGGTCCTCTTCATGATCCCAATGGCCGTCAAGCCAGATACAACCAATCTTACCATATTGGGTCAGCAATTCCGTCAACTGCGCATACATGAAGTTGAAATAGTTGTCGATGGGCTGCTGAGGGCCCCTGCCACATCCAAGTCCGGTGCGACCGCGCGGATAATCATCCCTGCGCCAGTCCAAAGTGGAGTAGTAGAAATGGAGCTGAATACCCTGTTTTTCGCACTCCTGCGCAAGTTCCTTGAGGACATCGCGGCCAAAAGGGGTGGCATCCACAATGTTGTAATCCGATTGAGCGGTATTCCACATCGAGAAACCGTCGTGATGGCGCGAAGTAATGCAGATATAGCGCGCACCCGCCTCTTTAATTGCTGATACCCATTCTTTTGCATCAAAATTAATAGGATAAAATCCACTTGCCAGTTTTTCATATTCCTGCCAGTGGAGATCCTGATTTTGCATCACCCATTCGCCCTGTCCGAGCATACTATAGATACCCCAGTGGATGAATACACCGAATCTCATATCCGAGAAATGATCCTGTGCAGGAGTCAGAGCCGTTTTTTCCGGAACAGTTGGTTGTGCAAAAGTGCTCCCTGCAAAGAGAAGCAAAGCCGATAGAATTGATAAAAGTCTCATAATTCACATTTTTTTGATTTGTGAATATAACACTTTTTTATGGTTGTAGGAAAATCAAATGAAGCCCAAGTCAGCTAAAAGAGCATCACAACCTTCGTTTACATCATCCCAGGTTGCCTGAAAATCACCGGTATACCAGGGGTCGGCTATATTGCGCGAATTCTTTGTATAGTTGAGTAAAAGCCGGATTTTACCTTCAGGATCATCACCGAAAGCGATATGCATGTCAAGTATGTTTGAAGAGTCCATCCCGATTATAAGATCATAATAATCGTAATCTTCAGGAAGTATCTGGCGTGATAATTTTCCCTTACAACTAATGCCATGCCGTTTGAGCATCTCTCTTGCAGGCGGATAAACGGGATTGCCGCGTTCTTCATCGCTCGTACCGGCAGATGCTATTTCAAATTTATCCGCTAAACCGAGTTCGGCGACCTTGTGCTTCATAATAAATTCCGCCATAGGGCTACGGCAAATGTTACCAAGGCAAACAAACAATATTTTTATAACTTTCTTCTCCATTTTTAATCACTTGACACGCCAAGGGGAGTTACCATAAAGAATGTATTTCTTCACTTTGCGGAGCCACTTTTGCTCCTCCGTCTTAATGTGTTCACCGGTAATTTCCCAATCAAGTTCACCTAAAACATAGCTCATAAGCAAATTATCCTGAAGAATCGGCTCAAGTGAGTCATACTCAAATTGCTCAGGAAACTGCTCACGGAGGAAGCGGATGCAATGAAGAGCATGGTTAAGTGCATGATAGGTGCCTCCCGGAATAAACATCAGATGGAATCCAAAGCAAACCTCATCTTTCCAGATACCGTAGGCCGGTTCAAATCGGCACCATCTTATATAGAGATCCTTATCGTAAATAGGATTGTTCGGATCATTCCAGTTTTTAAATCCGTTTTTACGGTTGAAGTCGTAAAGAGGCTCCATAAAGGGTGCGCCGAACTGCTCAAACGGGCGCGTAGTCCCATGTCCGTAACTCACATTTGTTCCCATCCAAAGATATTGACCGCTATAGAAATGGGATGTAAAGAGTCCTGCAAAATCGGAAAAAGGTGGAATGCTCCAGGGCATCAGTTCTTTGTTTACCTGTTCCGCCTCCGCTGAAATGATGTGCAGATGGAATTTTGCGTTCAGTTCGTAATAAAAAAAGTTGGCTATCTCACCGAAAGTGAGTCCGTGCCTATGCGGAAGGCCCATCACCCCCATCGTCCCCTCTACTTGACGACCGGAAGAATTTAAGCCATCCATAACATAGACAGAGATATCGCTGCCGGAATTATGAAGGTCATAGAAAAGCTTGAGCAAAGTACCGGTGGCTGTGCAATATCTGGAACCCACGTCCTGAAGCTCTATAATTAGCGCATCAATATCCTGAAGTTGCTCCATAGGAATTGAGTCGCCGATTTCCACCAACTCAACACCGGGGCAAGACTCACCATACAATGAATGCTCGGGCATGAAGAGGCGTACCAGATTCCACTTGCGGGCAAGGGTCTCAAAGTGATACTCCCCTTTGTCAGGATGCCAGGCCACCTGGTTGCATAGCATACCTAACCGGCCATGTGTCAGCACGCTGTCGGATTGCTCGATAAGTGGTGTGGTACGGAAAGAAAACATTTTATAGTGGGTAGTGAGTAGTTTGTAGTATGTAGTTAATCGGTACTAGGTGTGGGGTGTGGGTCAGGAGAGTATGGATATAACTTCCTGAGCGAGGGTTTCGGCGGCGGTTTCGGTTGGAGCCTCAGCATAGATTCGAATAATGGGTTCGGTGTTGGATTTACGGAGCACAAACCACTTCTTTTCTGCATCAAAGTCCACTCTAAGGCCATCTATAGTGGTTATACGCTCAGCTGCGTAGTGCTGCTCAACTTTTTCCAAAAGTGAGTCAATTACTGAAGGATCTGATATTTCTATTTTATTTTTTGATATAAAATAATCCGGATAAGTGGCACGCAGTGCAGATGCGGAGAGCCTCTTATGAGCCATATTGCTCAGGAATAGCGCTACTCCTATGAGAGCGTCGCGGCCATAGTGGAAGTCGGGAACTATCACACCACCATTCCCTTCGCCACCGATAACTGCGTTGACCTGCTGCATCATAGTTGTAGCATTTACCTCACCTACCGCGCAAGCATAATAGCGACAGCCGTGGGCCTCGGTCACATCCTTGAGAGCTCTCGAAGAGGAGATATTGGAAACGGTAGCACCCTTTCTTTGAGATAGAATATAGTCAGCTACAGCCACCAGAGTATACTCCTCTCCAAATGCCTCGCCATTCTCGGAAATGAAAGCGAGACGATCCACATCGGGATCCACAGCCACTCCAAGATGAGCTTTGTGGGCAACTACCGCTGCGGCGAGATCGGTTAGATTTGAGGGGACAGGTTCGGGATTGTGTGCGAAATGACCGGTTGGTTCACCGTTGATAGTAATACATCTCACTCCGAGTGCCTCGAAAAGCTTCGGCATCACTATAGCACCAACAGAGTTGATAGGATCAAGTACTACCTTGAAACCTGCTGCTTTTATTGCTTTGAGATCAACGAGAGGATATGAAAGCACTGCGTCAATATGTGCCTTAGTAAAATCCTTGCACTCCATTCTGCCGAGTGAATCTACATCCTTATAATCAAAATCATTTGACTCGGCAACCTCCAGAAGGGCAGCACCCTCGTCAGCTGTCAGGAACTCTCCCTTTTCATTTAGAAGCTTCAGGGCATTCCACTGCTTTGGATTGTGGGAAGCAGTCAGAATGATACCGCCGTCAGCTTTCTCGAATACAACTGCCATTTCAGTGGTAGGAGTGGATGACATCCCTGCATTTACAACGTCAATACCGCAAGCCATCAGCGTGCCGCAGACAATAGAATTCACCATCTCTCCGGAAATACGTGCATCCCTGCCTACAACCACTTTACAGCGTTTTTCAAATGGGAACTTCCTTTGGAGCCGGCGAGCATAAGCCGAGGTGAATTTGACGATGTCAAGCGGGGTCAATGCATCACCGGGGGCACCTCCTATCGTTCCTCTGATACCGGAGATTGATTTAATAAGTGTCATATGATCAATTATTGTGTGTTTTGCCTAAAAATATGTGGCAAAGTTACAAAAAGCGACAAAATATTTGGCCATTCCCCAAATTATTTCTACTTTTGCAGCCCTAAAAAGATTTTAACAATTAACAAACCGATAAGATGAAAAAAGGTATACATCCCGAATCCTACCGTCTTGTAGCTTTCAAGGATATGTCAAATGACCATGTGTTCATCACACGCTCTTGCGTCAACACAAAGGAGACCCTCGAGGTTGACGGCGTTGAGTACCCAGTAGTAAAAGTTGAGATTTCCAACACTTCACACCCTTTCTACACCGGTAAGATGAAGCTCGTAGACACCGCAGGTCGCGTTGACAAGTTCTACAGCAGATACAAGAATAAAAAGAAATAAGCCGCAAGGCGTTTTGTTTATACTTGAGGGGTGACTTTTTGCGGGTCACCTTTCTTTTTTAAACGGACAACAACGATTTTGAAAGAACTCCTCACCAAATATGCGCTTATGTACAACCGTCCCGAATTTTTCGAGACGGACCCGGTGATTTTTCCCAAAAAAATCGCACGGTTGACACTTTCGGGCAAGGCCTCCCTGCAGGACGTAGAAATCGCTGCAGTGATTGCAGCACATCTCGCCTGGGGAAGAAGGGATATGATTGTCAGGAATTGCAACAGGGCTTTCGATGAAATGGAATGGCAGCCTTACCGCTATGTCATGGAAGGTGAATGGCGCAATGAAAGGATTTCTCTCCACAGAACGGTCAAATGGAGTGACTTTGCAGCCATTTGTTTAAGGCTTCGAGAATTCTACATGCATTGCGATTCTCTTGAATCACTAACTCCCGACCTTTTCAGAACTGAAATCTACGGGCAGAAAAGCGATCCGAGAGCTGCCAATAAAAAGATTCATCTTCTCAGACGCTGGATGGTACGTGATGACGGCATTGTTGACCTCGGATTGTGGAAAAATACATCTCCTGCCGACCTTATCATACCCCTTGACGTACACGTTCACCGCACGGCTGCAATGCTCGGCATTACATCACGTAAAAGCACCGATTTATCAACAGCATTGGAGATCACTTCCTTTCTAAAAGGAATATTCCCTACAGACCCTTGTAAAGGAGATTTTGCGCTTTTCGGTTATGGAATCACACACAAAAAGGGGGAGATTTGCGACATTTGTTGTTGAAAAAAAGAGGTATTAAATTTGCCCATTAGATATTTTTTTTATTATTTTTGTTTTCGCTTGAGGTGAGGATATGCCTAGACTTTATATTATAGCAGGCTGCAACGGAGCAGGGAAAACCACCGCATCCTACACGATATTGCCCGACATGCTCAATTGTGATGAGTTTGTCAATTCGGATGAGATTGCAAAGAGTTTGTCACCCAACAACCCGTACGAGTCTGCCATTAGAGCAAGCAGGTTGATGATGGAGAGAATTGACGAGTTGATTGACAAGGGGGGAACATTTGGAGTAGAGACCACTCTGGCCACAAGGACGCTTGTAAGGGTAATAGCCGATGCACAGCAAAAGGGCTACGTGGTGACTCTGGTCTATTTCTGGCTCAAAATGCCGGAACTGGCTGTTGAACGGGTGAAACTCAGGGTTGAGGCAGGAGGACACTATGTCCCCGAGGCCACCATCCTTAGACGTTATGATGTGGGCATCAGCAACCTTTTCAATCTCTATATTCCGGTGTGCGATTACTGGATATTGATAGATAACTCCAATAACCCGAGCAATATCATCGCCGAAGGTGGTAAAAGCATTGTGACTAAAATACATAATAAAACCGTTTATAACCTACTGATCAATTATGAGCGAACTAGAGACGAGAGAACTTAGAGAAACTATCCTTCTAGGTTTGAACATCACTTTCGAGAGGCTCGTACAAGAAAAAAAACAAGACAATTCCGAATTGGCGTTTGCACGTAAAGGACAGATTGTCAGGGTAAAAGCCGATGAGATTTGTTAAGCTTGTAAGACTCTGCCAGCAAAATGAGAGATTATTAACCCAAACACTACTGCAGCAATGCAGTAGTTTTTTTATTGATGAAAGACTTTTTCGAATTGTTTAACATAACTAAGGAACAGTTGATCCTGCTTATGGAAGAGGCTCTCTCTTCCGGAGGCGAGTATGCTGACATTTTTTGTGAATACAGCTTACAGGAAGTACTTGCGCTCCGTGACGGTGAGGTAAATGCCATCCGCAACGACATAGATTTCGGAGCCGGCATCAGGGTCATTCGCAACGGCCGCACAGGTTATGCCTATTCGGAAAGTACCGATATGAAACATCTGCGAGCAGCCGCACAAGCAGCAGCCCGTATTGCAGAGAGTCCGACCGCTAGTGGAAAAACTGCCCAATTTACCACTCTCAAATTAGCCAACTATTATACCCTCAATCAGACATCAGCCGAGTTTGACGTTTTCTCAAAAAAAGAGTATCTCAAGGAGATCCACACCAGACTTTCCGAAGGAGACAGCAGGATAGTGCAGATTATGGGGCAGAGCTCCTGTTCTCTAACTAAAATAATGTTCTTCAACTCCCTTGGCGAATTTTATTGCGATGAAAGGCCATTGGCTTCGGTAGCCTTCAGTGCGGTCTTCAGTCAGGATGGAGTTACCGATAATTACACCTGTTCCAAGAGTTTCAGAATGGGAAACGAAATGTTCACACCCTCCATTGCAGATGAGATTGTAGATGAAATACTCGACGCTATCCCCACAGTGCTTGAGGCAATTCGTCCCAAAGGAGGTGAAATGATGGTGGTAATGGGTGCGGGAGGATCAGGGATTCTACTCCACGAGGCCATAGGACATGCATTCGAGGCTGATTTCAATCGCAAGGGAATCTCTATTTTTTCCGACAAGATGGGGAAAAAGATTTGCAACAAATCCATCAGCATAGCTGACGACGCTACCATTCCTGCTAACAGGGGTGCTCTCAACGTCGACGACGAAGGAGTACCCGGGCAGAAGACTATGCTGATTACGGAAGGAATGCTTACCTCTTATCTCCACGATCGCATCAGTGCTGAACACTATAAAGTGGCACCTACCGGCAACGGACGCAGGGAGTCCTTCAGGTTTGAACCCATACCAAGGATGCGTGCCACCTATATGGAAAACGGCACCGCCAAAACTGAAGATATCATCTCAGGCGTACGCAAAGGCATATATGTGGACAAGTTCCGGAACGGACAGGTACAGATCGGAGCTGGTGACTTCACATTCTTTGTCAAGAGTGGGCGCATGATCGAGAATGGACGCCTCACCTACCCCATCAAGGATATCAACATCATAGGCAACGGGCCCGGAGCGCTTGCGGATATTCTGGAGGTAGCATCCGATGGAAAGATGGAAGACAGCACCTGGACATGCGGTAAGGGACAGCAGTGTCCCGTGTCGTGCGGTATGCCCACAGTACTTGTAAAATCACTTACAGTAGGAGGAAGCAACTGATGAGGGACATCACGATTAAAGCGCTACAAATGGTAATGGATGCAGGTGCATCGGCCGTACGGGTTGTGTTTGAGAAGGGCAACGGCGATATGGTGACAATCCTCAACGGAGAGATTGACCGTCTCTATCAAGCTGCCAGTTCCGCTCTCAATTTCCATATCTTCGCCGAAGGCAAATACGGCTCATTTTCCACAAATCTGCTTGACGAGGGAAAGTTAAGTCAGTTTACAAAAGATGCGGTCAGAGCCACGCTTCTCATGACCCCGGATGAGTGCAGAAGCCTCCCTGACAGAAAGATATGCTATAAAGGCGACGGGCCTGACCTCCAACAATATGACACGTCCATTGAGACACGCCCCCCTTCCAGAGGCCTTACTATTGCACAGGAGGTATCTGCCGAGATGCTTTCGGACAGCAGGGTGATTTCAGCAGAGAGCGAGTATGGTGACTATGTAGAGGAATACTTTATAGCGGACAGCGAGGGATTTGAGGGGTATCAGCGTAAATCCGGTTTTTCGATTGGCGCCACCTGTTCAGTCGCCGGTAGAGGCGACGAAAAGCCCGAGAGAAATTGGTATGAAAATGAGGTTTTCTTTGCCAATCTAAGATATCGGGGATGTGGTAAAAAAGCTCTGAAAATGGCAATTGAAAGCATTGGTCCGCTTAAAATGCCTTCCGGCTCTTATAATATGGTCGTGGACAGGACCATTGCTGCAAATCTGGTCATACCTCTCACCGAAGCACTTAAGGGTAGTGCACTCCATACACGCAATTCATTTCTGATGGACAAACTCGGTGAGAAGGTTTTTGGAGAAAATGTTTTCCTGAGAGATATGCCGCATACTGTAGGCAATGCATCATCCCGACTCTTCAATATTGAGGGCATAGCGACAAAAGAGCGTGACATCATTTCGGGCGGCACTATATGCAATTATTTCATTGACAACTATTACAGCCGCAAATTATCGCTTGATGTCACTATCGGAACACCTTCGGTGGTAATGATGCCGAAAAACGAGCTTTTGTCAAATAATAAATTATCTTTGCCAGATATATTGAAGAGAGCAGGCAAAGGTATTTATGTAACTCAGTTCAATGGAGGCAACTGTAATGACGCTACCGGTGACTTTTCCTACGGCATTGAGGGATTTCTTTTCAAAGATGGAGAAATTGTTCATCCGGTAAATGAAATGTTAGTGTCAGGTAACTTCGTCACCCTGTGGAACAATCTCATAGCAGTTGCTGATGACCGGCTGGAGAGTCGCAAATGGCAGATACCTTCGCTCTGCTTCTCAAATGTAAATTTCAACGGACTCTGATGAAGAAACAAGAGAAAAAACCCGGCCTTCTTCTGTCGCTCGTTCCGGTAGTAATACTGGTAGTGATACTGACCGTGGGAGTAGTAATTTTCGGAGAGGATGTAACCGGTGGCCCCTCACAAATTGCGCTTGTAACTGCGGCAATAGTCGCTTGTCTTATTGGAATGCTCTACCTCAAAGTACCATGGGAGCGTTTTGCCGATGCGATGGGTGATAATATGAGCAAAACGAGTGAGGCTATTTTCATCCTGCTTATGATTGGTGCGCTAACATCAACTTGGATGCTCTCAGGAGTTGTTCCTACAATGATATATTATGGCCTCAAACTTATCCATCCGTCAATATTTCTGCTGGTAACATTTGTGCTCTGCTCCATCATTTCCATCCTGGCAGGCAGTTCATGGACAACCGTAGGTACTATAGGAGTAGCCATGCTCAATGCCGGTCAGATTGTAGGAATACCTACCGGCTGGCTTGCGGGTGCCATTATCTCCGGTGCCTATCTGGGTGACAAGATCTCACCCCTTTCCGACACTACCAACCTCTCCGCTTCCGTTGCCGGAGTCGACCTCTACAAACATGTAAGGTACAATTTGATCACTACCATACCGGCTACAATCATCTGTCTGATAATTTACACTCTGGCGGGATTCTTAATACCTACCTCCTCAAATGTGGATGTGAGCGTACAACTTGCCGCTCTTCATGAGACATTCAATATATCCGGATGGCTACTGTTGATCCCCGTAGTGACGATTTACCTGATCTTCAAGAAGGTTCCTGCAGTGCTCACACTCTTTATCTCAGCTTTTGTAGGTGCAATTGTTGCTTTTTGGGCACAGCCCCAAATAATAGACCGGATTGTTACAGGAATGGGCAGTTTCCAGGAATTCTTCTACACCATACTCAAGATGATGTCCAGCGAGATAACAATCTTGACCAACGACCCTTTGATCACCTCTCTGGCATCCACAAGCGGTATGAGCGGTATGGTCAACACCGTCTGGATCATAATATGCGTGATAATGCTTGGAGGTGCCCTCTCAGCCAGCGGAATGATTCAGACCATTACCGAAAGTATGTTGCGTTTTATGCGCAACTTAGTGAGCATGATAACCTCCACAGTTTTTACATGTATTTTCTGCAACATCATACTCGCAGACCAGTATATGGCCATCTTACTTCCCGGCAAAATGTTTAGCGAGGTTTACAGGAAGAAGGGCTACGCGCCTGAACTCCTGAGCCGCACATTGCAGGATTCTGCTACTGTGAGTTCCGTTATGGTACCATGGAATACCTGTGCGGTTGCACAAGCCGGAGTATTGGGAGTCGCCTGTATGACCTGGTTCCCATACGCATTCTTCTGCTTCATTACACCACCGATAGCGATTATAATCGCTGTCATCGGATACAAGATCCGCCGTCTTCCAGTTGAAAATGGCGAACCTGCTACTGCCATATCTGAAGCATAATTCATTAAAACAATAATAAACTCAATTCACTATAAAATGAAAATTGAAGACAACAAAGTAGTATCTCTAATCTACAATTTGGAAGTCAATGGCGAAACCAAAGACTCCTGCAACAAGGAAAATCCACTTGAATTTATAATGGGCATGGGCTATTTGCTTCCCAAATTTGAGGAGAATCTCCTCGGTAAAGGTGTCGGCGACAAATTTGACTTCGTCCTTTCAGCAGCTGAAGGTTATGGTAAATTTAATCCGGAAGCCATTGTTGACCTTCCAAAAAACATATTCGAAGTCGACGGAGTACTCCAGGAAGAGCTTCTCGTGCCAGGCAATTACATTCCCATGATGAATCAAATGGGTAGCGTAATACCCGGTAAAGTTGTAGAAGTGAGCGAGGAAAGCGTAAAAATGGACTTCAACCACGAACTGGCAGGACAATCACTCCATTTCACAGGGGAAATTACTGCAGTCAGGGAGGCTACCGAAGAGGAGCTTACCAACGGACTTCACGGTGAGAGGGCAATGCATAACTGCGAAGGAAATTGCTCATCTTGCGGAGGTTGTTAGGATGGGTCATAATCCGCAGCACGCGATATCGGTGCTACATCCAGCGATGTGA
>Ga0208040_1002253_pt1 | contig 17272 bp, 15 predicted proteins | sample AD_UKC083_MetaG_FD_184431 | JGI IMG/M metagenome (GOLD analysis project Ga0208040, IMG submission 184431) | Active sludge microbial communities of municipal wastewater-treating anaerobic digesters from USA - AD_UKC083_MetaG (SPAdes) (version 2) | ecosystem: Engineered > Bioreactor > Anaerobic >...
ACCAAAGTTCGACAAATTTTTCATATTAATAAACAAAAATCAGGAGCTTGCCCCGTTACAAGGCTAAACTCCTGATTGTCAACGAGCGGGAAACGGGATTCGAACCCGCGGCCCTCAGCTTGGGAAGATTATTTTCGTAATCTCATCCCAAATCACGCTGTTTAATATTATTTAATATAACTTCTGTTAATCAGTGTTTTAAAGAACTCGATTTTTCTTGTCATATTTTTTTATTTCATGATAATTCATACTTTTATATTGCAAATTTCATTGCAAATTTTTTAATCTGTATCCAAATATGGCTATTTCAAAACCAACGGCAAACATCTACCTCGATACACGTAAAGAACTCAAAAAAAACAAATATCCTGTTAAATTAAATGTTTATTATCTCGGAAAAAACAGGTTGTTCGGATTACCGATAAAATTAACCAAAACAGAATGGGAGAAAATCAACAGTCCGAAACTTCGAGACAAGAACCTGAAAGACATTAAAACAAAGCTGGATTACTATGAAGGGGAAAAGTTTGAAGCCACATTGAAAGAAATTGAAGAACCCTTCACGTTCCAGAAATTCAAGACTGCCTTCGAGAAGCAGGACAGTTCACAATTGGTAAGTCATGACGTTTATGCACTTTTCGATAGATTTATAGCAGAACAGGAACGAAAAGGAAAAGTAGGCAATGCGGGAATATATCGAAATGCACGTAATTCATTCCAGCGTTTAAGGAAGCGATTGTTTATAAATCAGGTAACCGTTGACTTCCTGAAAGACTATGAAAATCAAATGAAAAAGTCTGGTAAGAAGATTAATTATATCGGATTAAACCTGCGATGTATGCGTGCTATTTACAACATGGCAATTGCAGAAAAACTGGCAAAACAGGATGATTATCCATTCTCACAGAAAAGACAGGACAAGAAGTTCACAATAAAAAAAGAGGAAACGAAAAAGAAAGCATTAACGGCAGACCAATTGGCGAAACTGAAACAGTATGAACCACAAACACCAGCACAAAAGAAGGCATTCAGGTTTTGGTGGTTTGCATTGCATGCATACGGCATAAACATGACCGACATATGTCATCTGAAATATAGAGATATTGTCGGCAATAAAATTATTATTGAACGTACCAAAACAGAAGATACGACTATTAGCAGTAAGCCAGTAAGAATTCTAATCACACCTGAAATTCAATCGTGCATTGACGATTACGGCAATCAGGATAAATCTCCTGATGCCTATGTGTTCAACATCCTGAAACATGGTTGGAGTGCAAAGCAAGAGCGTAATATGGTAATGTCATTTACCCGCAACATTAATAAACATATGAAGAAAATCTCGGAAGATTTGGGTTATGAAAGACATATATCAACAAACTGGGCACGGCATAGTTTTTCAACGTTTTTAAAAAGTGGTCTTATCCCAATCGAGGTTATTTCTGAGGCACTTGGTCATTCTTCCATCGAGACAACCAAGATATACTTGGATTCATTTGAAGATGATGTACTTGAATTGATTGCCAAACGACTTTCAGAAATTTAACCGTAATGCTGTGAAAAAGACAACACCGATATATGATGATAACCTCGAAGTCCAGTTAACCGATATATTGTGCAAATTGGATGAAAATCCGAAAGTAAACATCAACCAGATTGGTTCATCTGCATACAAGGGACATCTATTAGCAGATACCGAGGACGGGTTTCAAAAATTTATTCATTTGAATCTGTATCTCAAATTTATCGAATACTTTGACAATTATAAAGTCAGATGCATTAATACTTATGCCGTCAAAACTAATTTCATCCCTGTCGTTAAGCGATTGCTTTCGCAATATAACGATGCAATAGATAGCCTTTACTCATCAAATGTCCGTGAAGAATGGTCAAGGTATTTTGACGATACACTGGTTTCTGACAAAGAAGACAACCTGAAGAAACAAGCATTTCAGTTCTTTTATAATGCTTCAGCAGTTCAAATATTCTATTTGGGTAAACTGGCAGATAAAATGAAGGAGTACATAGCTGAATTTGACACTGTTATTCCCAAACCTGAACCAGAATATTATTTTACAATTCGTTCTGAGTTTGCATCGCAGAGGCATAATATCCTGTACGACATTCATAAGAACCTTAAAGCAATGAAATATGTTGATTGCACCGCTGAGGCTTTCAGAAAGGTGTTCACTACCAAAGAACCGCAACCAATTAAATGGTTAAAATCTGTAAATAGTTTAACATATTTTATTAAAACATTGACTGGTAAGTTCCTGATTGAAAAAGATGACCCGTCAAATGGCTTTATTGCTGAAAGATATATTCATGTTTACAAGAATGAAGAATTTTTCCCCAGAACAAAAATTCGGCATGACAAAGACCCAAGTACTAAAGTTACCGAGTTTATAGATAAGGTTATTGACAATGCCATAAAGGCATATTATAAGAAATAGCATTTTCTACTTTTCCCCAGCCGACAGGTACTAAGAATTGCTAACAACACTGGTAATCTGCATTACCAATGTATGCTTCATTTACATTCTATTGTAGCCATTCAAAAGCCGACAGCCTGAGGTGTCGGTAATATTCCATTTTATAAATTTCGAATTTTTGCATCGTAAATGTTTGATTATGATGAACAAAAACGATGTAATAACATTTGATAACCTGCCTGAAGCAGTAAAGCATCTTTTGCATGAGGTAGCCGACATAAAGAACTACCTGTTAAACCAAGCAGCAACTCCTGCTGAGACAAAGCAACTCGCACCAGACGGAGATTTTTTAACGGTAAGTGATGTCAGTCAGATGCTGAATATTTCGAAGGGTGCTGTCTACAATATGACCAGTACCCGCCAGATTCCATTCTTTAAAAAATGCGGAAGGGTTTACTTCGATAGAAGTGAGATTAATGAATGGATACGTCAGGACAGATGCAAAACTTTAAAACAACTTCAGGCAGATGCTGACATGGAGACCCGAAAGAAATAACCTCTCAGAGAACTGTTTTGCAGTTTTTTGGGTGAAGCACATATTCAGATGAAGTGAATGGTAACCTTAGACAGAATTAAAATATTAACCGATAAAAAGCACATTAAAAGCATGGACTCAGATGTGACTACCAAAATATTGAGAAGTAATATTGGTACAGCTATAAGGTATTCACAAAAGATGCCTTTCAATATTTACATGAATTACAGTTTGCAGGATAACCGATGTGTTATCGAATTATCTTCCAAAGTATTACTTGACCGTTATCCAGAACTTATAAACATCAACAATATCCAGCAGTGTTTTGAAAACATAAACAGAATAGGGTTTTGCGAAATGGAAGTTGATGGTATCATTCATAACAGTGAATTACTTACATGTGATGTCACCAGTGATATTAGCGGTATTGTTCAACCTGACCGACTGGCAATGAAGTCATGTTTGGTTAACCACAATAAATTCAGAGTACAGAAATACGGCAATAGCGGATACACCATCAACAAAATGGTTAAGACCCGCAACCGACAAATTCGCATTATTATTTACGATAAGGGGAAGGAATTACGTAAAAAGAACAATACTGAATATCTCGGTATGTTGACTGACGCCGATTCGATGCTGACATACTTCGATGGCAAATTCCGAGTGGAAGCCAACATTAACACCAAAGAACAAATCAGGCAACTTTTTCAAACAAAAAGCACCGATTTGTTGGATGTACTGAAATCCGAGGCGAATCCACTGTTAACAATTTTTGATGAGGTCTTTGCATTTCCTGAAGAACCTGAACACCAGAATCAGGTGATGCCCTCACCATTGTCATTTCCGAAGTTGAGGATGGTTAAAAATGCATTATTACTGGCTGCCTGTGAGTATGACATGGAAAAAGTAGACCTCGTTTTGAATAATACACTTTCACCGCATACTGATAAAAGCAAGTATCGAACCGAATTAAACAAACTATTGAATTCCTATCCCCTTCCAAATAAAAACATCGCATTGATGAAGAAAATCAGAGAAGAAATAGCCAAAAGTGCAACAACAGAAATAACAACCAGACAGGATATTAATAGCAGAAGCAGAGAGAAATAAATAATAATAAAAATTAAATAAATTAAAATTATGGCAAACATTTATGACAGTGAAATCAGATGTGCAGATAAAAAGGCACTTAACAAGTTAACTAAACTTATTTTGAAACACACACCCTCAAGAATTCTTGGTAAAACAAAAGATATTGTTTTGTTTGAGACCCGATGGAGTGATTTGGATTATGCTATGGAAGTCTTTTCACGGGATTTTCCTGAAGTTACTTTTTCGTGTTCATTTATTCATATGACCGCTTGTTATGCTTTCTATTACACCTATAAAGATTATCGAAATGGAATTGTTAATTATAAGGGTCTTAAACCATCATTTTTTTATAACAGTGCAGATTTGCAAAAGATAAACTTAGATGATTACAAAGATTTCGTATCAAAGTATATAACTTACTTCAGCACCATGTATGAAGAAAAGAAATTAGAGGATGGAACATATTATCTCGAATTTATTCCAGACAGATATAGAAATAATAATGAGAACTTTTTCCCACAAGCGGTAGCTGAGTATGATGAATGTATTTTAACGGCAACACTTAACGGTTATTCCCATATAAGGCTTGAATTGACGTTGAAAAATAGCGATGAAAGCCACATGTCAGGAAAACCAGAATAAAATTGAATATTTTTCATCAATTTTTTATCGAAATATTGCAGAGAATCATTACAAGTTGTTTGTAATTCAAAAACCCTTATTTTCAATAACAATTAGTATTTTTGATGCTCATTCTTTGAATATCAACGAAAACAGTTCGGTTTAATACCATCCAGAAAATACAAGGATGGGTGATTAACTGCACAATAGTGAGATAATTTTAATTTGAATCTGTAAAAATACCGTATGTCTGAAGAACAAAAACGTCAATTAAACCAGCAACTCTGGAATATTGCCAACACCCTGCGTGGTAAAATGGATGCCGATGAATTCCGTGATTACATTCTCGGCTTCATTTTTTACAAATATTTGTCGGAAAAGATGGAATTGTATGCCAATGACATACTGAAGGAAGATAAGATAAACTATCTGGAAATATCAGAAGATACACCCAAAGGACAGGAATATCTTGAAGCCATAAAAGAAGAATCATTGGAAAAACTGGGATACTTCCTGAAACCGTCAGAACTGTTCGGACAGGTTGCGTTACGTGGAAACGGAAATGGAAAACATGGAAACTCCTTCATCATTGAAGACATCCAGAAAATCCTTATCAACATACAGAACAGTACGATGGGTACTGCCAGTGAAGAAGATTTCGACCACCTGTTCGAGGATATGGATTTAAACAGTACGAAACTGGGCAGGACTGCCGAACAGCGAAATGAAGTAATAGCAAAAGTTCTGTCGCATCTTGACAAAATAGATTTCCAACTGGAACAATCAAAGATTGATGTACTGGGTGATGCGTATGAGTATTTAATCGGGCAGTTTGCCAGTGGTGCGGGTAAAAAAGCAGGTGAATTTTACACTCCGCAACAAGCATCAAAAATACTTGCACGGATTGTTACACTGGGTAAAACACGAATTAAATCTGCATATGACCCGACATGCGGGTCAGGTTCTCTTATTCTTCGGTTGGGTAGGATTTGTGATGTGCTGAAGTTCTACGGTCAGGAACGTAACCGTACCACATACAACCTTTGCCGAATGAACATGATTCTGCATGACGTTCATCACACAAGATTTGACATTAAACTGGAAGATACACTGGAACACCCGCAGCACGATAAACTTGATGCCGAGGCAGTTGTAGCAAATCCGCCATTTTCGGCAAAATGGAGTGCCAGTCCCTTGTTTATGACCGATGACAGGTTCAGCGAATACGGGAAACTTGCACCATCATCCAAGGCAGACTTTGCCTTCATTCAGCACATGATATACCATCTGGCAGAAAATGGTGTTATGGCTGTCGTAATGCCACATGGTGTTTTGTTTCGTGGTGCTGCTGAGGGTCACATCAGAAAATACCTGATTGAAGAGAAAAACTATCTGGATGCTGTTATCGGACTACCTGCGAACATCTTCTTTGGAACATCCATACCAACATGCATTCTGGTGTTTAAGAAGTGTAAGGAACATCCAGATGATATTTTATTTATTGATGCCAGCCAACATTTTAAAAAGGTAAAAACGCAAAATTACCTGCGGGATGAGGATGTGGACAGAATAGTTGACACATATGCTAAACGCATAAAGATTGATAAATATAGTTATGTCGCCAGTCTGGATGAGGTAAGGGAAAACGATTACAACCTGAACATTCCGAGGTATGTTGACACCTTTGAAGAGGAAGAGCCTGTGGATATTGCTGCTGTTGCCACTGGACTTAAAGAACTGGAAACGGAAATGCAATCCAACGATGAAATCATTTCTGTGTATTGCAGTGAATTAAACATCCCAACCCCTTTTTAACCATGATAAGAATTGGTGACTTGAAACTATACGTTGGCTCAAAAGAGGAACAAAGATTTGCCAGTCAAAAGGGCATGAAAATTGTCTGTGCCCTGAATAGAGCAAGTGGATATGTGACTCATCAGTCTGTTGTTGGTTGGTCTGGCAGAGGATGTAACTCAGACAATCCCTATTATTTGTTCAAACGTGAACCTGATGCTATCTATCTGAATATGATTGATGGGGATGACCCAAAATATGTAAATGATGAAATGATTAATCCTGCTCTTGACTTTATTCACAAGCACTTGCAGAGTGGGAACGAGGTCTTTATTTATTGTAGTTTGGGTGAATCACGAAGTCCGTCAATAGCCTTGATGTACATGTTAGAACATGGATTAATTGAAAGGAATAGCAACACGATTAATCTGTTTCGGACGAAATATTATCCAAATTTCGCACCAAAAAATGGCAACCTTTTATATATCAAGAAGAGATGGGGAATATAAGCACACCGCAAATTAGATTTCCTGATTTTAAAGAGGAATGGATTAATAATTCCTTGGGAGAAATTGCAAAATTTTCGAAAGGCAAAGGAATATCAAAAGAAGACATTTCTGAAACAGGAGAAACTGAATGTATAAGGTATGGTGAGTTATATACTACTTACAATGAAACAATTTCCACTGTATTTTCAAAAACAAATATTAATACTTCACACTTGGTTCTAAGTGAAGCCAATGATGTTATAATCCCTGCTTCTGGTGAAACAGAGGTTGATATCGCTAAAGCATCATGTATATTAAAATCGGGCATTGCTCTCGGTAGTGACTTGAATATAATAAAGACGCTTAATAATGGCGTTTTTCTATCATATTATCTGAATAGTAAGAAGAAGATTGATATCGCCAAGTTAGCACAGGGAATATCTGTTGTTCATCTCTACGCTGGGCAGTTATCAAAATTGCCGTTAAAAATCCCGCCTCTTCCCGAACAACAAAAAATCGCATCCTTTTTCACCGCCATTGACCAGAAAATATCCCAACTCAAACGCAAGAAAACACTGCTGGAACAATACAAGAAAGGTGTGATGCAGAAAATATTCTCGCAGGGAATCAGATTTAAAGACGATAATGGGCAGGAGTTCCCGAAGTGGGAGAAAAAGAAGTTAGGAGATGTTTTTACTGAAATCAATGAATCAGTTGGAGAAAGAGATATCCCAACTTATAGTATCACTGCAGGTATTGGATTTGTGTCACAAAAAGAGAAATTTGGGAGAAACATCTCTGGTCAGCAAAACAAGAACTATACTGTTATAGATGAAGGTCAATTTTCATACAATAAAGGCAATTCAAAGACATATAAATATGGTTGTGTATACCTAAATGATACTGGGGAAAAGATTGCAGTACCGAATGTATTTATCAGTTTTGAACGTGTAGACCCTAAAATGTCGACAAAATACTATTCTAAACTTTTTGAAAGTCATTATCTTGATAAAGAACTTCGTAAAATTATTTCCAGTTCTGCAAGAATGGATGGTCTTTTAAATGTTAACAAGAATTCGTTTTTCAAATTGAAAGTGCCATGCCCGAATCATTATGAGCAGCACAAAATTGGAGATTTCCTTTGTTCTCTGGATAACAAGATTCAGAACACCCAAAAGCAGATAGAGCAGGCAGAACAGTGGAAGAAGGGTTTGATGCAACAAATGTTTGTATAGCTGACTTTTAAAATGTGATGTGGCGATGATAAATTTCGAAAAAACAGATAAATTTTTTGCAAAATCAAACATTTGCCTTATATTTGCATTAACAGTACCCGTTTTGCATACCATAAGAACTGCAGGCGGGTCATTTTTTTTATGTAGCTATGCCAAATAAACCCGCCTATACCATAGCCGACCAGTTACAGCTTCTGAAATCACGAGGTATGCTTTTCAGGAATGAAGCGCAAGCAGCCGAATTGTTAAAAAACATAAGTTATTACCGATTAAAGGGATATTGGTGGGATATGCAATCCAATTTTACACTGCATACGTTTTTACCAAACACATATTTTGAAGACATTGTTGACAGGTACAATTTCGACCGCCAGTTGAGACTTATTCTGTTCGATGCCATTGAACGCATTGAAATCGCTCTGCGTACAAAGATGATATATTACATGTCTGTAAGTTATGGTGGATTGTGGTATTTAGACCCCGCATTTTTCGAGAATACAACCATTACGCTGAATGGTGGTATAATTAAAACCATTCATCAAAACACTTTGGATGAATTGAAGAAAGAATTTGACAGAAGTCAGGAAAGTTTCATTAAAGACCATCGCTTTCGTTACCCAAATAAGTATGCAGACGCATGGAAGACCTTGGAGGTGGCTTCAATGGGGACGCTCTCAAAATTTTATAAAAACCTGAAACACCAGTTACCTGAAAAAGCCGCCATCGCAAAAGAAATGGGATTGAACCTGCACAGTGAACTTTCCAGTTGGCTGGAAGCTATTGCTTATGTCAGGAATATTATAGCTCATCATTCCCGTTTGTGGAGCAGGAATATGGTAAAAAGACCTGTCGAAAAATTAAATAATCCTGTCGGGAAATGGTTCGTCAATCCACTTCTTCCCGTTCAGGTAAAGAAACCGTTTCTTATTATTTCGTGCATGGTCTATTTGTGTAACGAGATAACTCCAAACAATCAGATTAGGAGCAAAATACACGAACTTATAAAATCAAATCCATCAATACCGATATATAAACTGGGATTTTTGAACAACTGGTATAAAGAACCTCTTTGGCAATGAGCAAGCAACCCGAACTGATACTCGAAGAACAACTGATTGCCAAACTTCAGGAATTGGGGTATGCACTGGTCTATGTGCAGAATGAAACAGAATTAATTGCCAACCTGAAGAAACAGTTAGAAAAACACAACAATATTGTTTTCTCCGACAAGGAATTTGAAAAGGTTTTAAACATCCTCAGCAAGGGTTCAGTATTCGAAAAAGCCAAAACACTCCGTGAAAAACAGCATATAATCAGAGACAATGGTGACAACCTGTATTTTGAGTTCATCAATACCGAACAGTGGTGTCAGAATCAGTATCAGGTCACCCATCAGGTCTCGATGGAAGGCAAATACAAGAACCGTTATGATGTAACACTACTTATCAATGGTCTGCCATTAGTTCAGATTGAATTAAAGCGTAGGGGACTGGAACTTAAAGAAGCGTTTAATCAGGTCAACAGGTATCAGCGACATTCCTTCAGTAGCAGTTATGGGTTGTTTCAATACATCCAAATATTTGTAATCAGTAATGGTGTAAACACGAAATACTATGCCAATAACCGCTTCCAGTCATTTAAACAGACATTTTACTGGACGGACATTGAAAATAAACGGCTTACCAACATATTAAACGGTTTCGCATCCGACTTCTTGGAGAAGTGTCATATCTCAAAGATGATATGCAAGTATATCGTATTGAACGAAACATCCAAGATACTGATGGTTCTTCGCCCCTACCAGTATTATGCTGTTGAGGCATTGGTGGACAGGGTAATTCACAGCCGAAAGAACGGATATATCTGGCATACCACTGGGTCTGGTAAAACACTGACATCTTTCAAGGCAAGCCAGATACTTACTCGTTTGCCTAAGATTAAGAAAGTTGTGTTTGTGGTCGACAGAAAAGATTTGGACTACCAGACAACAAAAGAGTTCAACAGTTTCAGCAAGGGCAGTGTTGACGGAACTGACAACACCAGACAACTGGTCAGACAATTCACTGATGATACAAAACTGATTGTAACCACTATCCAGAAACTTAATGCAGCCATAAGTAAAAAACATTTTCTGGAACGGATGAAGCCACTTCAGGATGAACGAATCGTTTTCATCTTCGATGAGTGCCACCGCAGCCAGTTTGGTGAAACACACCAGCGTATTATTTCATTCTTCAGGAACATCCAGATGTTTGGTTTCACTGGCACACCCATTTTTGCTGAAAATGCCGTGAAAAACGAATTGGGTAAAAAGACAACAAAGGAATTATTCGGGGAGTGCCTTCACAAATATGTGATAACCGATGCTATCAGGGATGAGAATGTGCTGAAATTCTCGGTTGAATATGTTGGCAGGTACAGGAACAGGGATAGTGCCAATGAAATTGATATTCAGGTCGAGGATATTGATGTTGATGAACTGATGGAATCACAGGCACGGCTTGAGAAAATTGTTGACTATATCATTGCCAATCATAATAGAAAAACGCATAGCAGGGAATTTACAGCCATGTTCTGCGTCAGTAGTATTCCAGCATTGATTCGCTATTACGAGTTGTTATATCGCAAGAAAATGCTCGGAAATCACGATTTAAAGATTGCCACCATATTCAGTTATATTGCCAACGAAGATGATGTTGATGCCAATGGATTTATCCCAGAGGAAATTTCAGTTGCAGCCGAACCAGAGATTGCCTATGCAACCAATCCACATACCCGTGAAAAACTCGATGAGTTTATCGGACATTACAACCAGATGTTCGGGTCAGCGTTTTCAACACGAGACAGTCAGAGTTTCTACAACTATTACAATGATATCAGCAAGAAGGTAAAAGAGCGTAAGATTGACATCTTGCTGGTAGTAAACATGTACCTGACAGGATTTGACAGTCCGTCACTCAATACTCTTTATGTTGATAAGAATCTGAGGTATCACGGATTGATACAGGCATATTCCCGAACCAACCGCATCCTGAATGAACTGAAATCACAGGGCAACATTGTGGTGTTCCGTAACCTGAAAAATGCTACCGATGAAGCCATCACCCTTTTCAGCAACAAAGATGCCATCGAGGAAATCATAATGAAGCCGTATGATGAGTACGTAAAGTCATTTAATGATGCTTTTATCAACCTACTGCATATCACCCCTACTGTCGATAGCGTAAACAATCTGGTCACAGAAGATGATGAACTGAAATTCATCATAGCCTTCAGGGATTTAATGCGTATTAAAAACGTTTTAGCATCCTTCTCCGACTTCAAGTGGAGCGATTTGTCGATGACAGAACAGCAGTTCGAAGATTATAAGAGTAAGTATCTCGACCTGCATGATAAAGTAAAAAGCGAACACGCAAAAGAGAAAGTAAGCATACTCGAAGACGTTGATTTTGAACTGGAACTTATTCACCGTGACGAAATCAATGTTGCATACATTATTCGTCTTCTTATCAAACTTAAAGCCAACCAGAAGAAAGATGCGGAGCAGATTGAAAAGGAAATATTCAACCTGTTGAACACTGAAATGCAATTGCGGAGCAAGAAGGAACTGATTGAAAAGTTCATCAGGGAAAACATGCCTGTTATTTTGGATACTGATGATATACCACAGGAATTTGAAAAGTACTGGACGGTGGAGCAGGAAAAAGCATTCCTGAAAATGGTTGAAGAAGAAAAATTATCGAAAGAAAAAACACAAACATTGATTGAAAATTACCTGTATTCCGAACAAGAACCGATGCGGGATGATATTTTAGAACTGCTTGATGGAGAAAAGCCAACCTTGCTTCAACGTAAAACAACTGGTGAAAGAATACTAAGACGGATAATTGATTTTGTTGAGACGTTTATTAACGGTATATCAGGATAATATACTACATCAACTAAATCATTACTTTATGTATTGATATTAATACTATTCAATTCCTTCAAAGAATTGAGTAACGGTTAATTCCGTTGCATCAATGCATTTTAATAGTGTCAAAATATTGTATAATCCATTTTTCTCAAGGTGGTACAGGCTATTAGGATGGATACACGCTAATTCGCTGAACTCCCGTTGTGTAAGTCCCTCGTTTAATCGCCAGTTCTTTATGAACGAACTAATTTCTTCGATTCGTTTTTGCTGGTAGTCTGGTATCTCTTTTTCGGACATTCTGTAACATCATTTCCCATAAATACTGTCACATCGTGTTGTGGATTTATTTGTACCAAAATTTATTCTAAGGGTACTCTGGTGTTCTGAAACCTACGGTTTTCGGAGTAATTTGGACAGTTGAAACCGTTTAAAAACATCAAATTAACGCTAATTTCCCCCTATTTTCATCGACTTCACCTGAAAAATAGTCCCAGCAAGTGTCTCCGCACGGTCAAATTCTGAAATAACCTGTGGAAATAAGAAAAGTTAGTCCAGTTCATCGAAGAATTGGCTTATGCTCAGGTGATAATAATTCAGTACACGTACAAGAGTTAGAAGTTGAAAATTAATCCGCCCTAACTCCATTCTATTCAGGGTATTACGTGGTACACCCATTTCCTTAGCTGTTTTTACATAGGTATTACCCCTTTCTGCCCTTAGTTTCTGCAATTTCTTGCCGATTTTAACTAATAGTTCTTTTTGTTCTGAGGGTATTGCATCAGATTTTTTCACCACTTTTTTCTGTAAATATAAAAATAAAACACATACAAGTGTGTTCGGTAATAATTCTTTATTATATTTGCACACATAAATGTGTTCAATGAATAAAAAGCAAATCAAAATTCATCACCAGTTCATAAACTTCGACAGCGATGGAAGCACCCGTTTCTTAATTCTGATTGAACTCGATGGAAATCGACCAATAAAAAGTTACGTGGTGGAACTGCCTTCGGATTTTTTATTTTACGATGATAAGTATCCGTATTATATTATTTATTCTAACTAATTAAATATGAATCGTTTTGCATTGTACTTACGTGTATCAACACTTGACCAGACAAATGAAAATCAAAAGGTCAAATTAATTGAATATGCCAATCACAAGGGATATGAATTCGATGTTTTTGAGGAAATGGAAAGTACAAGACGAACCAGACCAGTCAAACAAGTCCTGCTTCAGAAACTGCGTAACGGAGAATATGCAGGTGTCATCGTTCACAAAATTGACCGTTGGGCACGCTCAAGCACCGAGTTAATATTGGAAATCAAAGAATTAGTAGATAAAGGCATAACATTTATTTCGGTGAGTGATAATCTTGATTTCAGCACTGCAACAGGACGACTGCATTTTCATATTCTGGCAATTTTTGCGGAATTTGAAAGGTCTCTCATTTCTGAACGGACAAAACTTGCGCTAAGGCGGAAAAAGGAAGTTGAAGGGGTTCGACTCGGACGACCAAAAGGTTCAAAGGATAAAAAAGAAAGACGAAAATCAGGCTACATCCTGCGACATGCCCGTGAAAAACAGGAAATGGATTCCAGAAATGGTATCAAAAAACCGATTGATGAGTACATTAATGCCTGACATTTTTTTAAATAAAAGTGGGTAAATAATTAAGGGGTTGCGAAACCCCTTGTTTTTTGTACAAACCTCCCCTGCACTGTGGGGTAAGAATAAACGTCCGTTTTTTTATATCAAAATAGAATGGGAAATATAATTTTGTTATCTTGAAAGGTAATGTTTGATTAAAAAGTCGTCAAATTACATAGAAAATGAGTAAAATAAATATTCAGGGAACAATTGATAACATTAAGAGCAGGTCTAATGTGTATTCTCCCCTCGTAGAAGCCGTGGTAAATTCCATCGAGGCAATAGATGAAACAACAAATAAAAACAAGGGAAAGATTATCATCTCTGTAATCAGAGATAATGTCCTCAAATTTGATGGTATATTATCAGAAATAATAGGATTTGAAATTCAAGATAACGGAGTTGGTTTTACCCAGATTCATCGAGATTCTTTTGATACATTTTATAGTGATACAAAAAAGAATATCGGGGGTAAAGGATTTGGAAGATTCATGTACATAAAATATTTCAATGAGGTCAAGATTGAAAGTGTTTTTAAGGATGGTAAAGTTTTTAAATTAAGGAAATTTTCATTTGGAAAAGACTATGATATTATTAAGGATGAGACAATTGAAGAAGTAGAAGCAAAATCAACCAAGACCACCCTTTTTCTAAAGCATTTAAAAGACGTAAAAATTCCTGATAAAGGACTTGATACTATCGCAAGAAAGTTACTTGAAAGGATACTTAACTTTTTTGTGAATGGGAACAACAATTGCCCAACAATTATTCTGAAAGAAAAGAATACTGATGACGGGAGAATAATATTAAACGATTACATTATTCAAAATAAAGATATTCAGTTAATTAACAGTTCAACAATAACTCTTTCTTCACAAATTGATGGCTATATTGAAAAATTTACTATTACGACATTTAAAATATATTTTTCTGGTAACCATAAAAGTCGAATAAGCCTTACAGCACACAAGAGAGAAGTTACAGAGACACCGTTATCTTACTACATACCAGAATTTGAAGATGATTTTTTTGATGAGTTTGAAAGAAATGACGGAAAAATAACCAAGAATTATATTATAAAAGCCTATGTGTCAGGTGAATATTTAAACAGGACTGTTTCTTTGGAGAGAGAAACCTTCAATTTTGACAAAAATGTATCAGATAAATTTTATCCGTTATCACAAAGTGAAATAGAAAAGGAAGTAGCATTAGAAGTAAAAAAACTATTTACCGATGAGGTAAAAATGAGAGTCGAAAAGAAAGTTAATAGAATTCATGAATACGTAAATTCTTCTGCCCCTTGGCACAAAGTTTATTTAAAAGATTTGGATTTCAATGATTTTCCCTACAATCTTCCAGATGAAAAAATTGAGATTGAGTTGCAAAAGATTAAGTTTAATAAAGAGATTGTAACAAAATCAGACATTCAAAGAATAATGCAAAGTGGTGACGATGAGTTCAATCAAAAATTTCAAGATGTCATACAGAGAATTACCGAAGTAGGAAAAATTGACCTTGCCCATTATGTAGCAAACAGGAAGATTGTTATAGACCTTTTTTTTGAATTGCTTAAAAGAAAGGAAGATGGCAAATCAGAACTCGAAAAAGAGGTGCATAATTTAATTTTCCCGATGGGAAAAGATTCAACTGAAGTTAATTATGAGGAGCATAATCTTTGGCTTTTGGATGAAAGGTTAGTTTTCTCCGATTATGTTGCCTCGGATAAAAAAATTTCAGCAGGAAAAGCATCTGGTGAGCCTGATTTAATAATCTTTGATAGAAAAAGAGTATTTCGCCTTGGCGATAATGAATTTTCAAACCCGATTACAATATTCGAATTTAAAAGACCAAAGAGAGAAGCATATGGTGCAGATGATGACCCTGTTATCCAGATTTGCAAGTACCTTGATGAAATCAGGAATGGGAAATATGAGACACCTGATGGAGTGGAAAAAATAAAGGTTAGTGATTGTACACCTGTTTATGGTTACATTATTTGTGACATAACTCCTAAAATTCAAGAATTCGCAAAGAATGCTTCATTGACTTTGAGTCCCGATAAAGAAGGATATTTTGGATACCATGTTGGGTATAAGATGTATATGGAAATTATAAGTTTTAAAAAATTGTTATCAGATGCAAGGCTCAGGAACAAGATTTTCTTTAAAAAATTGAATATTGAATGAATAAATATTATTTAACAGATGAATCCATAAGTCCTTCATGAAGTGTCTTTGTTAACTTATCTTTTCTCATTTATATCCATGAGATTTTGTGAAAAAATTATTGTCACTTTTCAGTCAACCTGAATAAATTGTATGAATATCTGCAAGAGTCCACAACCACATCGTCCCATCATATTCCATATTAGCTGACAGAAAATATTCCTTTTTGCTTTCCAATTCTTGTACGAAAAGTGAAACAACGCCATCTTCTTCATGAAAATCAAGAAGTCGTATGGCTGCAATATGTTTTCCTGAAATCTTTTTCTCAAGCAAAAGATATGGCATATGTCGGGTCAAAATTTTGTTCTTGGTCAGAATAAAATGCAGGTCAATAAATAATGAGTCTGGTGGGAAAGATTTCAGTACTCTCCTTCCCGAATTGTTGATGTACTCCAAGTCATTCATGGTAACTCATTTTCAAGTTCAAGAAGTTCATTATCAATGAAATCATAGACCATTTCTTTATACATCATATCCTCGATGTCGAGCCAGTTTATCAGAAATAACTGTGGATGTTTATTATTTATGTCCAGACTGATTTCAGCATAGTTCCCAGTCAAAGGATTTGAAAATGACAGCCGAATATTGCTGTTTTCGTAATCAACATCATCAAGACGGTATACCCCAAAGCCAGTTTCATTCACAACCAGATATAATTGTCCCAGTCCCAGACCCATATGTTCTTGACGGTTTAAGATAAATTGCAGGTGTTTATATCGCTCAGGATTAAGTTCCATGTCGGTTATGAGTTCATCCATTGTTGCTGGAACATGATAAATGTCTTTATGAGGTCTGGTCTTCATTTTGCGATTAGTATATTGTACAGATACCCTACCCCCACCGTAACCCGCCCTATGGGGCAGTCCCCCGTGGTAGTGCCAAAATAAGCCGCTGGTGGAGCGGATGTTTCTGCTCTTATCTTTATTATAAATACAGAAAAAACTGAATTCTGGTCAAGATTCAGGTCTCGAAATAACTCTTTGAATGAAAAATTTTAAAAAAAATTTTGGAAAAATCTGAAAAGTGTCGAGCATCATTTTATATTGCAAATTTTATTGCAAATAAAAAAAGACTCGCAACAGTCAATTTTGCAAGTCCTTTTATATGCCTGATTGTCAGGTCTTTTTTTGAGCGGGAAAAGGGATTCGAACCCTCGGCCCTCAGCTTGGGAAGCTGATGCTCTACCGACTGAGCTATTCCCGCCTATTATTCCTTATCCCCTTCCAATTCCTTCTCTCTGAGCCTCGCATGGAAGTTGAAACTTTCATGGTTCGTGAGCT
>Ga0208040_1002254_pt1 | contig 17266 bp, 15 predicted proteins | sample AD_UKC083_MetaG_FD_184431 | JGI IMG/M metagenome (GOLD analysis project Ga0208040, IMG submission 184431) | Active sludge microbial communities of municipal wastewater-treating anaerobic digesters from USA - AD_UKC083_MetaG (SPAdes) (version 2) | ecosystem: Engineered > Bioreactor > Anaerobic >...
TACTTGGATTAAAACCATAATACCTTGCAACATGTCTAATACTTTTATGTTCATTAATAACCATATTAACTGCTTTAGCTCTTAATCTTGGTAAATTAGGATTAATAGTATATGCCATACACTTTAAAGATTAATAATTATTATATTGTATATATATTTAATTATTACACTTAAAGCGTTGCCAAGCTATTGGGCTATTACGATTTATTTGACAAAAATTAAAAAATAGTGTATAAAAAATATATGAAAAAAGCAAGTAAACAACTCAATTCTGATAAAAAAAGATTGTCAGATGAGGACGAAATTAAAAAACGCAAAACAGACCCAAATAATCTAGACACAGACGAAGATGGATTATCAGATGAAGACGAAGTTAATAAATACAAAACAGATCCAAATAATCCAGACACAGACGGAGATGGATTATCAGATGGAGATGAGGTTAATAAATACAAAACAGATCCAAATAATCCAGACACAGACGGAGATGGATTATCAGATGGAGATGAGGTTAATAAATACAAAACAGATCCAAATAATCCAGACACAGACGGAGATGGATTATCAGATGGAGATGAAATTCAACTAGGGTTAGATCCTCTTTCTTTTTGGGATTATGTTGTTCCTAATGAAAACAACAATTACAGACCAAAAGCTCTTCAACCAAAGAGATTATTATTCTATGCGGTAAGCATAATCGTTATAAAATTAATAACAATTCTCGCAACATCGCTCACTCCTTTAACAGCGCTATTGAGTCCGGATTATTATTCTGCTGAAAGTCGAAAAGTAATTTCTCTCACAAATAAAATAAGAAAAGATTTAAATATTCAGGAATTAACAGAAAACACAAAACTCACTCAAGCTGCAATGTGGAAAGTTGAAGACATGATGATAAATCAATATTTTGCGCACATGGGACCAGATGGAAAAAGAGTCGCTGATTGGTTAAAGTTAGCAAATTATAATTTCAAATTTGGTGGAGAAAATTTGGCAATAGGATTCCAAACAGCCGAAGAAATAGTGAACGCGTGGAAAAACAGCCCCACACACTATAAAAATATGATTGATCCTGATTTTCAAGACATAGGCGTTGGAATTTCAGCTGGAAAATACAAAGAATACGACGCAACATTTGCTGCTCAATATTTTGGAACAGAAAATGTTGCCAAAACAATTCAAACTCAAACGCCAGAAGAAACAGTAGAAACTCCGTTAGAAACAATTGAAACAACAGAAACCTCAACATCTACAACAGGATCCAAAAAAGAATTAGTTTTATCAAATACTGTAACATCGACAGAAAACCAAAGCTCTACAACAACAGAAAAACAAGAAAACAATAATACTAACTTGCAAACAACTCAAAATGATAACAACAAAAATGTTCTCGCTGAAAAACAAACTCAAACAACAGAAACACAAACAGACACACAAACAACGAGCACTGAAAATATAATTTTAGACACAACAGCTCCACAAATCACAGACACAGAAAAAACTAAAATTTTTATAACTAAAGATTCTTTAAATAATTATGTTATATCTGCAGAAATATATTTAACGGATGACACCAAAAATGCAAGTATATATATAGAAGGAACAGAAATACAACTCGTAAAAGACGAAAATATTCCAAACAAATGGAGTGGACATTTATTAACAGACCAAGAATCGTTTTTTCAACCTGTTGTTCCTGTTTCATTGAAAGCAACAGATGATTTTGGAAATGAATTAATAACTGACATAGATTGGGATGATATTATACTTACAAAACCATCTCCAATAAATCAATATAATTTTGCAAAAAAACACAAAAGCAATTCTCTACTAAACTCTTTATTTAGCATAAGCTCAATTTATTATAAAATACTCCTCATACTAGCAATAACAATTCTTTTGATAAATATATTTGTAAAAATTAAAAAACAACATGCTGATATTATTATTTCCTCAATACTTCTTATCATCTTACTAATTCTTCTTATAATTTTTTAAAATAGCATATACACAGTCAGAAAAAATATAAAATAATCAATATTATATAAAACAAAATCAGTTCCTATTTAGGAACTGATTTTTTATAGAAAAATGGGTGGACGGAATTATTCCATCACACCCCTTGATTGTTAGTTAAAATTACTCTTTACTCTTTTTCACACTCGTTGCTCATTGTGAGCAAGTTCATTAACGCTGAGTATTATTAACTACTTATAGTATAGCGCTTTTATAAAAATTTTACAATAAAATGTGCTATAATTAATTCATGAAAATAATTTCTTGGAACATAAACGGAATTAGAGCTGTAATTAAAAAAGGATTTTTAGAGTTTCTAAAAAAAGAAAATCCTGATATTTTGTGTTTACAAGAAATAAAAATTGATGACAATGCACGAAATAAAGAAGAGTTCGATTTCCTTGACTATGATGAATTTTGGAATAGCGCAAAGCGTCCCGGATACAGCGGGACAATGATGCTTATAAAAAATTCCTTAGAAGATCAAGTTGTTTCAAAAAAAATTTATACTCATGATGAAGGACGAGTACAAATATTAGAAATGAAAAAATTTTTTTTAGTAAATGTATATTTTCCAAATTCAAAAGATGACCTATCACGACTCGATTATAAAATAAAATTCAATGATAAATTATTATCTCATATAAAAACCCTAGACAAGAAAAAATCAGTAGTTGTTTGTGGAGATTATAATGTAGCGCATCAAGAAATTGATATTGCTCGCCCAAAAGAAAATGAGGGCCTTTCTGGTTTTACACATGAAGAAAGAAATTGGATGACTAAATTCTTAAAAAACGGATTTATTGATACTTTCAGATATTTAAATCCTAAAAAAATTCAATATTCTTGGTGGAGTTTCAGAGCTGGAGCAAGGGTAAGAAATGTCGGATGGCGCATTGATTATTTCTGTGTATCAAAAAAATTTATAAAAAATATTAAAAATGCATATATATTAGATAAAGTAATGGGCTCTGATCATGCGCCAATAGGCATTGACTTATTTTAATAATCAATATAACATACTTCAAAGCACGATAACAAAAAATAGGGAGGAAAAATGCTACACCAAAAAGCCACCGAACTTATTTCAAGAGCGGTTACTCACAACGACTTTGTGGGAAATCCAACAAAGACAAATGAAGACATGTGTATTATCCCCGTGGCAAACTTCAACTTTTCAGAGATAACTCTCTATACAGTTGAAATGATTAACGGGAAACCGAAAATCACAGAAGAAGAACAGATCGTCGATAAACAACAAATCGACGAAATTATCAAAAAATGTTTCAAAATATAACATTGGAAGAGCTTCGGCTCTTCCTTTTTTATTCAAAATTAAAAAGACCGCGATGATCTTTTTATATATGTAAATTGGCTTTATAAAAGGGAAAACCTCCCTTAAAACGGCCATTTTATATTTTGTTTTCGCCGTAGGGAGGTTCCACTCCCCAAGCTTCAAACGGCCATCAAATTACCATAAATAATTTGATAAAATCGTTATTTTGAAACCTGCGAGAGCATTTCTCACAAATTCTCATATACTGCTTTACCCTACTCTATTTTTATTTGTCATCTCTCTCTTTTTATGGGAGATAACTTTTGTTTTTATTTTTTATCAAACCTCTTTTTAAAGGAATGATTTTTTATTTTTGTTTTTGGCTACTATATCACCAAAATTTTTTAAATTGTAGGGAAAATAGGTGTAAATCAGCATATTTTCTCATCTATAATAATATTATATCATATTTAAAAATAAAAATCAAGCTCAAAGATTATCAATAAAAAAATCTGAAAAATAAAACCCGATTCTCGTCATCAAAATTTATAGCAAAAATATTTTTCACTGAGCCCAAAATTGGAAAATTTGATTTATTTGAAACATCTATATACATTACTTCTTTTATATTTTCTTGTTTGCGAGTAAAAAACATTGATAATTTATCTCTATTCGTACAATAATTTATAATTTTTTGTTTATCGCTGGACACAAAAAATAAATCATTACATTTTAACATCTCATAATTTGATTTTTCTGGCGTATCAGCATAATACCAAACAAAATCTTTATCAGTTAATTCCTTTAATTCTACATTTCCTGGATCTGCAAAATACTCTACTGAAACAGTGCCATCTGGCAAACTCATTCTTCTTGTTCCTGGAAAATAAACTGACAATAATTTTTTAAAAACATTTGAGATGCTTTCATAGTCCTCGCTTTCGATCAAGAAATTTCCATTTTTATAAATCATTAATCCCAAATTTTGTGTATTAATAATTTCGTCTTTTATCCCAACATTTGTATTTATAAAATCAGAAACATAATTTAATAAATTTTTTTCTGAATAATTAATTGTGTTTGAAAAATTTTTATAATAAAAATAATTATTATTTAAATCTGGTATAAAATAATATTTCATTGTTTCAGAAATTTTATTCTTATCAAAATTTTTATTTGAAGATATAAATAGATCCGCATAATTTAAAGAAAAATCTATTTCCACATTTCCAGTATTGCTAGATAAAACATTATTTAAAAATGATAAATTTTTTACAAAACTATTACTCTTGGAAAGATCATAATCTGATATACTTATATTTAAAACCGATTTATCTCCAAAATGTCTTATTGTTGTTATGTTTTTAAATTTATTTTTTTCAAAATAATTATACTTATCAATAGTTTCATATAAAAAATCTTTATCATTTGAGATGCAAAATATATATTCATTCAATCTTGCAAAATAAATTTTATCTTTTTTTGTGAATAAATTCTCGCTTTCAAAATAAAAATCTGACGAATAAAGTTTTTTTCCATTATAGTTCTCTTCCTTTATTTTTCTAGAACCTAAAATATCGCTCTGCAAAAATGTTGAACTTTTTGTTTTTATCAAAAGAATCTGTGAATTGTTATCATTTTCCGCCCAAACAAGTTCTCTACTTAACTTAGATAAAATATTACCAGCCCTAAAATTACTTCCATCTGTATATTTTTCAATATATGAAACTATTTTATTCTGACCCAACTTTTTAAATAACGAATCGGCCTTATTTGTACTAAAAATAATTTTTGAACTATTGGGAGATAAAAATTCTAGCGCTATATTTTTTTCTGGAACAAAAAAAGTTTTTTTTATTATAAAAAATATTCCAAAAATAAAACAAAGAACAAGAAAGATTATGAGTAGTTTTTTCCTGCTCTCTGTTTTTTTTTCTAACTGCCAATGAAATTTCGGATGAAACTTTTCCATCACAAAACTTTTTAATATTTTTTATGAAATTTTCTTCTTGGTCCTGATGTTTTTTGAAATCTTGGGTTACCGCCTTGTGATTTAAATGATCTTTGAGGTCTTTCTTCCCAACCCTCTGGTTTAGGAAGTAAAGCTTTTATAGAAAGTGATATTCTTCCTCTTTCTTCGTCAACTTCCATTACCTTCACTTTTACACTATCGCCAATATTTAAAATATCAGAAATTTTATTAATTCTATCATATTTAATTTCTGAAATGTGAACCATTCCATCTTTTCCAGGCAAAAACTCCACAATAGCACCAATTTCTCCGCCATTTTGATCTGGAATTATTCTTGTAACAATACCTTCATAAATTTCACCTGGTTCAACTTTTTTCAATAGTCCTTTTATATATTCAATTGCCTTGTCTCCATTTTCTTGATTAGGAGATGTTACAAAAACTAATCCTGTTTGATCTATATCAATTTCTACACCAAACATTTCTATAATTTTATTTATTGTTTTTCCACCCTGACCAATAACTTCTCTTATTTGTTCTGGATCAATTGTGAGGGTAATAATTTTTGGCGCAAATGGAGACAATTCTTTTCTAGGTTCTGCAATTACTTTTTGCATTTTTTCTAAAATCTCTAATCTTGCCTTCTTTGCTCTATCAAGTGTCTCGCGACATATTTCCAAACTAATTCCATTTGATTTAATATCAAGTTGAATTGCTGTAATACCAACTTCCGTTCCGGCAACTTTGAAATCCATATCACCACTATGATCTTCAACGCCTTGAATGTCTGTTAAAATTACATAATCTTTTTTGTCTTCGGATGTAATAAGCCCCATTGCAATTCCAGCAACTGGACGTTTAATTGGAACTCCAGCATCCATGAGGGCAAGTGTTGAACCACAAGTTGAAGCCTGCGATGAAGAACCATTTGAAGATAAAACTTCTGACACAACTCTAATTGTATATGGAAATTCTTCTTTACTTGGTATAACTGGAATAAGAGCATTTTCCGCAAGCGCTCCATGACCTATTTCTCTTCTTGATGTTGATTTGTTTGTAGAAATTTGACCAACGGAAAATCCTGGAAAATTGTAGTGATGCATATATCTTTTTGTTCCTTCGACTTCCATTCCATCAATCATTTGTTCTTCTCCGGGAGCGCCAAGAGTTACAACTGATAACACTTGAGTATTTCCTCTTTTGAATAATCCTGTTCCGTGGGTTCTTTCAAAAATTCCAACCTCGCAACTGATTTCCCTAACTTCATCCATTTTTCTTCCATCTGGGCGTCTGTTTTCTTTCAGAATCATTTCTCTCGCTTTTTCATCTAATTTCTCATTAAATAATGCGATTCCTTTTGAGCGTAATTCTTTTGAAACTTCATTATCATCTTTTAATACCTGATTTAAATCTTCAACTAGTTTTTTAATATTCGCTTCTGTTTCAACCTTGTCTGTAACAAAAACTTTATAAACATCAACTCCGGCAAAAAATTCATCAACTTTTTTATTTATAAACTCAATGGCTTCTTGCTCTTCTTCTGATAATACTGGAATTGAAGAAATTTTTTCCTGACCAATTTGTTTTGTTATATCTTCAATAAAATTCATTAATTTTTTACCATGTTTTACCGCAAATTCAATTGAATTATAAATTGTTTCGTTATTAACTTCTTTGCATCTTGCCTCTATCATATCAACTCCATATGGAGTGGTTGTTACAAAAATTTCAAAATCACTTTTATCACGGGCAGTTTGAGTTGGATTTAAAACCATTTCTCCATTAATTTGACCAACAAAAAAACCAGCAACCGGACCATCCCATTCAATTGGTGAAATTGAAAGCGCAATTGATACCCCCATTAAAGATACAAATGCTGGGTCATTTTCTCCATCATATTCTAAAATTGTTGAAACAACTTGAACATCTCTTCTCGCCTTATCATTAAAAAGTGGTCTTATTGATCTATCTATTAATCTTCCTATTAAAACAGCTTCGTCCGTGGGTCTCCCTTCTCTTTTTACCCACTTTGAACCTTTGATTTTTCCTGCTGCATACATTTTTTCATCGTAATCAACAACTAGCGGGAAAAAATCAATCCCCTCTCTTATATCGCCCTGAACAACAGTTACAAGAGCTGATGTTCCACCATATGTTATCAAGCAACTTGCTGTTGCTTGCTCTGCATATTTACCAACCTCTACAGAAAGTTCTCTTCCTGCGAATTCTATTTTAAAAATTTTATGACTTATCATTTTATTTTTTCTATTATTTTTTAATTTTTTATAGAAGCAAAAACCAGGATTGATTATTCATCCCCTTGCTCTGCTTCCTCCTCGCTCTCTTCTTCTAACTCTTTCTCAACATCTTCCTCCATTTTCTTTTCTGACTCCTCGATAATGTCTGTGGCTTTTGTTATTTTGATGTCTAATTTTTTTGCTAATTTTTGAAAACTCTCTTGATTCTCTCTTTCTAGGTATCTGAGTAATCTTCTTCTTTGATTTAATTTTTTAATCAAGCCTCTGCGAGATGAAAAATCTTTTTTGTGAAGCTTTAAGTGTTCTGTTAACTCCTTCACCTCTTCTGTTAAAATTGCAATTTGTACTTCTGGAGAACCAGTATCGTTTTTGTGAGTTTTAAACTTCTTAATTATCTCGTCCTTTTTTTGTTTATCTAACATAATCTTTTCCTTTCTTTCGCATACCTAGTAAATGTTGGACAAAACATTTTACCAAGTAAACGCAATTTAATTTTAAATTATAAATTTTCGTATATTGGTTTTAAAATTCAAAATTCATATTTCGAATTTGCTATGTGGTACCGTTACGGGGAATCGAACCCCGGTTACCAGGATGAAAACCTGGTGTCCTAACCACTAGACGATAACGGCAAAAACATAAAAAAGTAAGGTAAATATAATATATTTTTGATAAAAAATCAAGTCCTACATCAAAAAACAAAAAGAGAACAATATACTAATTTTTGTCAACTACAAATGTGGATGCTATAATATAAATATCTAATAATTTAATAAAATATATGCAAATGCTTCTCAAATGGCTTTTTACTTCTCTATTTATATTAATACTTCCATATATAATAAGGGGGGTAAAAGTCACAAATTTTATAACAGCAGTTTTAGTTGCTCTTGTTTTAGGAATATTAAATGCAATAATAAAACCAATTTTAGTTTTTTTAACACTTCCTATAAATATAATAACCCTCGGACTTTTTACTCTTGTTATAAATGGATTTATGGTTTTCATTGCTACAAAACTGATTCCGGGATTTGAAATTACAAATTTCTGGTATGCAATTTTATTTGCAATAGTATTATCTATATTTAATTGGTTAATAAAATAAAAGTCCCAACCTCGAAGGTTGGCAACCTCGAAGGTTGAAATTAATTATATGGACAAGATAATAAAAGTAGGAATATCTTTGCTTAGCCCATTTGTGACTAAAAATCAATATGGTTATTCTGGATTTGAAATTGATTTATGGGAAGAAATAGTAAAAAGAGCCAACATACAATATAAATATGTAAGAATGCCATTTAATGATCTCATGAATAGTGTAAAAAATGGTAATTGTGAAGTGGCTCTATCTGGAATTACAATAAATCCGGAAAGAGAAAAATATCTTGATTTTTCTACAGCTTATTTGAGTTGCGGATTATTAATACTCTCAAGGAAAAAAAATAAAATAAAAACTATCGACATTATAAAAAATAATATTTTAAAGGAGTGCTTGAAAATAATTTTGTTCTTTGCCTTGTTTATATTCGCAATATCAAATTTTATATGGTTCTCTAAAAAAAATTATGGATTTGTATCCACAAATTATTTAAATGGAATTATTGAATCTATTAAATATTTGTATTATTCAGCTTATCATTTATCTTTTTATGATATATCTCCATACCAAAAAAAGGATCGAATATTATTCGGAGCAATAATTGTGCTAGCGTTTATAATATCTATAATTTACATAATCAAATCTCTTATTTTATTATTTCGTAAAGAAAAAGATTTCGATCCTCAATCAATAGATGATCTTCGTAGTAAAAAAATTGCAACTGAACGCGCTTCAACTAGTGAAAGGCTACTAAAATTAGAAAATATAAAAACTATTTCTTATTTAAAAATAGAAAAGGCTTTTAAAAAATTAAAAAATGCTTATGTAGATGCTGTTTTATATGATGAATTAGCAATACTTCATTTTATAAAAGATAAAAGCATGTTTAAAATATCAAGAAGAATAGAAGAAAATCAACAATACGCAATAGCTATAAATCCACAAAGTGGATTAAGAGGAGAAATAGATGCTCAGATAATGAAAATGAAAGAAGATGGATTTTTTAATTTTCTATATCAAAAATGGTTTGGAGAATAGTATATGTATATAGGTATTATTTCTGATACACATGACAACATTATACGCATTGACCAAATGTTGTCTTTTTTAAATGAAAAAAATATTAATACAATAATTCACTGCGGAGATGTAACAAATCTTGAAACATTAAAACACTTATCAAAAAACTTTAACGGAAAAATTTATCTATCCTTGGGAAATGTTGATGAAATGCATGGACTTGAAAAAAAACATATCAATTTTGACAATGTTTTTGTTTTTGAAAAAATCGGGGAATTAAAAATAAATAATTTTAATATAGGATTCTGCCATTTCCCAAATTTAGCAAAAGAATTAGCACAAAAAAATATATTTGATATTGTTTTTTATGGACATACGCATGAACCATGGGAAGAAAACATAAATAATACAAAACTAATAAATCCCGGAACTCTAGCTGGGATGTTTAACAAAAGCACTTTTGCAATTTTAGATACAGAAACAAAAAATATTGGACTCAAAATACTTTAAAATATTTATTCACTTGTTGAACTTGTAGAACTTGTTATATTTTCAATCTCTCCAGTAGCGCTAGAACTAGAAACAGTTGCGCCAATTAAACAAACCGCTCGCCATGGAACATAATGAGACGAAAACCTTTCTTCGTGTTTTGTTCCATCTTTGTATAAAACACTATAATCAAAATATGTATCAGCTCCATTATGTGCTGACTCTATACATTTTTTTTCACCGGGTTTTAAATCCGTAGTTTCAATCATTTTTGTTGGACCGGGTTTTACTATATTATAAATAACTGGCTTAGAAATATTTATAACTCTTCCATCATTTGTTCCCCAGAAATCAAAATAAAGTTTTGTTCCCTCTATTCTACTTTGAATCAAAATATAATTATCAGTATCATTTATAAACCTTAAATCTGGCATTGGGTCATAAATTGTTGCATCCATTCCAGCTGGCTCATAATACACAACTCTATAAGAATGTGGCCTTCTTTGGGTAATTTTAAGTCCTGATTGAATTGCTGCCCTAAACATTGTCGTTCCAATCTGACAAAGCCCACCGCCATATTCAAGAACGGTTCTGTTTCCTTTTATAACAAATTCTGATAAATATCCCCCTTCTTTATCAATTGGTAATAAATTTTTTATTGTATAAAATTCTTCTCCTGGTTTAATTAAAATTCCATTTAATTTATCTGCGCCAACTTTTATATTATGAACTCTATTTTTTGAACTTCCTTTAAAATCTGATTCACCGGTTCCAATAATTTCTTTTATTCCTAAATCATTTATATCGTTTGTAGAAATATCGGACTTTGTTACATTAACAACAACTAATGTTTCTTTTACTAAATCATTTATATTGCTTTCAAGATTTTCTAATGTCTTTTCTACATCAACTTCTCGCCCATCTCGACTTCCAATAAATTCATTCACCTTTCCGCCCTTCATAGAAAATTTTGCATCCTGAACTTCTATATTAATTTCCCTAGAAATGTTTTCCTCTAAATATTTTTTATAATCATCAAAATCAAACCCTATAACAATTTTTTTATCTTCTTGTTTTACCAATAACCAATTTTTATAAATATCTGATTTAATGTTCCATGATTTATCTTCAAATTTTAAAGAAATTTCTCCTAAATTTATTATTTGATTTATTAGCTCTTTTTGTGCGTTTGCTTCATCTATTGAAACTGGGCATTTACTAATTTCAATCTCTAAATTAACATCACTAGTATCTAAATTACTAATTTTTTTATCTGTGATTCTAATTATTTTTTCATAGTCAAAAAATTTTCCGTCTTGTGGTTTTGAAATTACAATATCATCACCACTAAAACCAACTTTTGGATATACAAAATCTGTTTCAAATTGCTTAAATTTCTCTCGTAAAATTTCTTGCCATTTTTCTTTATTAAAATCATAGTTAAGTTGAATTTTTTTTGGATAAATTAGGATCAAAAATTTATTTAAAAAATTTTTGAAAGAATTTGATTCTCTTCCAAAACTATAAGCCAATTTTGAAGTTTTATCTGGCTCAAAATATATCAATCTATATCCGCTGTCACCAATCTCCTCACTGTTTGGTTTTATATTGTAAACAAAATTATCGTATTTGTAATTAATCCCATTTAAATCAAATTGTTTTATTTTGTCGGAAATATAATTATAAAGCTCTGAATATGTCATGCCCCCAACATGCTTATTACTAACATAAACACCTAAATAAACTCTTTGCGCAAAAACAGCATTATACACAAGAAACAAAATAATTATAAAAAAAACAATTATAAAAAAAATAATTGTTGATTTTAGAAATATTCTTTTTAAATTTTTAACATTTTCTTCCATATTTTCTTAAAAAAATTAAATGCCTCCCATTGAGAAAGCATTTAATCAAAACATAATTCCAAATTATTTTCTCTCAACATTTATTTTAACGGATTTATCCTTCAAACTCTTTGGCAAAACCACTGTCAAAACTCCATCTTTTAAAGCTGCTTTTACTTTGTTTGCTTGTATCTCACATGGAAGTATAATTGATCTAGAAAAACTTCCCCAATAACACTCCCTATAAAAATAATCGCCATCTTCTGTTGCTGAAGAATCTTTTCTCTTGCCTCTTATGGTTATCATATCATTATTAATATCGATATCAATATCTTCTGGACGCACTCCGGCAACCGTTGATCTTATTACAATGTTATTACCTTCCTGATAAACATCTACTAATAATTCTCCTTCTTCCTCTTCTTCTTCAATCCAATTTTTTGGCAATGTATTTCTAATCGGTTCTTCTGTTTTTATTTTATCCTGTCTACTTGTAGCGCTTTTTTGTTTTACTGGTTCAGATTTTTTAAATAATCCAAATGATTTTTTATTTCCCATATTTTTGTTTTTACCCCAAATCTATGTGGGGATTTTGTTCATAATTATAAATAAATTATACAACATAATTAATAAATATCAAATAGAAAAGGGTCGTTCTAAAAACGACCCCAATTTTTTTCATAAAAACCTGTTATTTTTTGCACCTTTGCATGTTTAGAGAAGGCTATGTTTAAAAAAAGCTCTTCTTCGCCTTTATATGCGAGAACATACACCGCGCCATTTCTAAATCTAGCTGTTCTACCCATTCTCTGAATCACTCTTCTTATATCAGTAATTGGTTCGTAAAAAACAACAACATCTAAAGAAGAAAAATTCAATCCTTGTTCTCCTATAGAAGTGGAGACTAAAATATCTACATCTCCGTTTCTATATTTTGTTAAAATATCTTCCTGGTTTTTTTGTGACATTCCAGCGTCTTTTATCTTATTGGATTGGCCAATAAACCTTTCTACTTTCTTTTCCGGAAAACTTGTCCTGAGATATTCCACGACCTTATTCACTGTATCCCTGTAAGAAACGAATACCATGATTTGCTTTGCTAAATTCCTTCTTACAATAGAATCTAGTTTTTGTAGCTTTGCGTCCTCGTAAACAAGACGCCAATTGTATTTCGATTTTTTTGGATCATACTTTAATGATGACACCTCGTGAGTCCATAAATTCTCTTTACAAAAAGCCTTTCTACATTTAACAATTGCTGAATTTGAATTAAATGCGCTCTGAGATGGTTTTTGTTTCAATTTTTCATAAAACTTTCTCTCTAGGAAGCATCTTAACTCGTGAATTCCCATATCAATCATGACCAAACAAGTATTGAAAAGCATTATGAGGCCCCAATCTTTCATTGAAAGATACCAGCCGGGATTATCAATATTTTTTTCCCGAACCGACTTAAGAGCCATCATTAGCTTATTGAATTCTTTTACATTAATTCTGTTGATATATCCATTTTGATCTTTATATAGAGAACACTCTAAGAGATCTAAAAAATTATACTTTTCAGATTGAACATGGGTCAACTTCTTTTTTAAGGAATCCAGGAGGGATAAAAACTCATCCTTTATAGTTCTTCTCAGGTATTCCCAAAAATTACACGCTTGTCTTTCTACAATAACCCTAAAAACCTCTCTTTCATAAACATATGGAGCGACATCTGGACTTTTTTCTGTACGACTTATAACTCCTGCATCACTTACCCCAAAAAACTTTTTTAATTCTTCGAGTTTGGATTGATCAGAATCCAAAGATGCAGTAAATCCCAATATGCGCATATTTTGACCAGAATTTCTATACAAAGTAACTAACTTCGTATAATCATATTTTCCTGTCATTTGATGCACTTCATCAAATATGACCAGTTGAATATCTTCTGGTCTCCCCACGACGCTCCCATTGTTTATTTCACTCATTATTGTTTGAGGCGTGGCTATAATTATTTTATTCTCTTGCCAAATCTTTTCGCGTTTATTTCTTGGAATGTCTCCAATTAATACTTCAGCGCTGTGATTTGGTAAAATTTCTCTACTCTTGTCTCTATGTTGAAGGCACAAGGGTTTTGAAGGGGACAATATTAAAACTTTTTTTCTAACATTTTTATACTTCAAAAAATGAATAGAAATTATAAGCTCTATATAAGTTTTCCCCAGCCCAGTATTAAGACAAACAATTGAATTTGACTTTATACATGCATATGCAATATCTAAAGCATAAGGCCGTGCTTCGATAGACCTGTTTTTTATATACCCATTGTCAAGGAGATAAAAAACATCCCTCCATTCTTCTTTTACTATTTCTGGGCTAAAACCCAGATAACCAATTAATGCAATTAATTTTTTTTGAGAGTCCTCTTCGGGAGTTCTTTTGGTGTGTTTATTATCCACAACCTCAAATGTACGATCATTAAAAATATCTAATTGATCGTGAGAATCCACAATTTTTTTCTTAGACATTATTTCCTCCAAATATATAATTGTTAATTTAAATAAAAATTAAACCTGTAAAAATTATATCAAGAAAACAATATACCACAATAAAAACTCCATGGCAAATAATTTTATTTATAATACTTCCTTTTATCTAGCCCCCCACCTATCAAATATTTACGAAATTCACAAAGCGAATGTTCTATATTTCTAATTTATAAATATAGAAAATTTGAAAAACACTCTCTATAATAGATATTAACATTATTCTAATCTTATAATTCAAAAATAAAAACCAGAACTTAAAAGTTCCGATTTTTATTAAAATAATATACTTATTGTTCTACTTTGTTTTTGTTATAATTTTTTAATTCTTCGATGTTTTTTTGATACTTCACAATATTATTTTGTATTTTTTCATTTTCTTTTGTATAAAACTCTATAGCTTTATTAAACGCATCCTCTAATTTCATTGCGCCACCAACTTCGATTGCGCCAGATATGGATTTTAATACAATTTCTTCGTTTCCGTGAGAAGCGCGAAGTAATTTTCCCATCTCGCTATTACTCTCTTCTATTTTACTTAATTTTTCTCTATATCCTCTAATATCTTGGTCATCATAAACCTCATTAAATGACTTACCCTGAGAATATAGCATTTGTTCATGCTGTTCCTGTTCTCTACTAATTGCTTGATATTCTGCCGTAGGTTCAACGAGTTTCCACTCAAAACCCCCAACATCACTAGCAAAATTAGACCTACTTACTAACAAATCCAAATAATCTTTCAACTCCTCTAATGCTATTTGATGTTTATCAATAAATTTATTATTTCTCTCCATGTCTTTCTCATATAATTCTATAAGGCCCTGTTCATTATTAATCTGATTTATAATTTCCTGTGGTAATGGCTCTTCACCCTCCTGCTCTGACTTCTCGCCTTCCCGTTCCGACCCATGGCTTAAGTTTTCTTTATCATTTATAAAATCGATATTATCGCCAACCGCTCGAGTCATTCGCTCTATTTCCTTCCTTAATCCCTCTACAACATCTTTAATTTCTTTATTATCAGAAAATTTACTTTCTAGGAAATTAATATTTTCTAAAGCTATTTTATTTGCTTCACTAATTTCTTCACGGGCTCGTCGCAGAGCCTCATCAGCACTAATATTTGAATCCTCTATTGATTCCTGTGATGCTATGCGTTCATTTTTGTTATCGTGTTCCATAAAATTATTTTAAATTATTTAATATATCTTTAATTCTTTGTTCATCGTCTTTTTTAATTATTTCTTCTATTTTTTTATTTCCATCTTTTATAACAGAATTCAAAGAATGTAAATAATCATTTTTTATTTTCTGAATTTTTGAAATTTTTGTCTTTGTATTTTTATCCATAAACTTATTATAAATAATTAATAAAAATTATTCAATCTCCAAAAATCTTCTTTTTCCAACTTGTATTATATATTTTTCACCACTCTTAAATATAAAATTCATATCAAAAATTTTCTCATCATTTACTTTTACTGCGTTTTGCTCAATCATTTTACGCGCCTCTGTTTTTGACGAAACAAGTTTAAACTCTGATAATAAATCAACAATATTTTTATCACTATTTAAAGAAACTTTTTCTATATTAGTTGGCTTTTCTTTATTTTTGAAAACATTATCAAATTCTTCTTGCGATAATTTTGCTTTATTTTCTCCATGGTAAATACTCACAATTTCATAAGCTAATCGCGCTTTTAAATTTCTTGGATTTTCACCTTGCTTCATTTTTTCTTCTAATTCTTTAATTTCACTCATTTCTAAATCAGTGCAAAGTGTAAAATACTTAATAATTAAATCATCCGTAATAGACATCACTTTTCCAAACATATTATTCGGCTCATCATTAACTCCAATATAATTATCATATGATTTTGACATCTTTCTCCCATCAAGTCCTTCAAGTATTTCAAAAGTCATCACAATTTTATTTCTGTTTTTTAATTTTTGCATTAGCGTTCTTCCGCATAACATATTAAACAACTGGTCATTTCCACCAACTTCCATATCAACATCCATAACTACACTATCATAAGCCTGAATAAGTGGATAAAAAAATTCATGAAGTGAAATTGGTTTTCCTTCTTTTAATCTTTTCTGGTACATGTCGCGCTCTAAAAATTGTTGAACTGTAAAATTTGAAGACAGCTCTATTAAATCCTGAAATCTTAATTTTTTATTCCATGTGGAATTATATTTAATTTCTGGCTTATTGGAATGCTTAAAATCTAAAACTTTTGAAATTTGCTCTTGATAGGTTTTTGCGTTTTTCTTCACCTCGGAAATTGATAATTGTTTTCTTGCTTCATCACGACCCGTTGGATCACCAATTTGCGCGGTAAAATCCCCAATAAGAAAAATTATTTTGTGGCCTAATTCTTGAAATTTTTTTAATTTTCTAAGAGCGACTGCGTGACCCAAATGGATATCTGGTCTACTAGGATCAGCGCCAATATAAATTTTCATTTTTTCACCGGATTTTAATTTTTTTTCTAAATCCTCTTTTCCTATTATGTCTTGAACTCCGCGAGTTAGAAGCTCATCTATGTTTATTTGTTTTTCCATATAAAAATATTTAATAATATAAAAGTATGTATTTAGTATATCAATATTAAAATTTTTTATAAATACCGTACTATTCTAAATAAATATGCGACATAGAAAATGATATAATTGATATGCATATAACAATTAAATATCAAAATCTATGTCACAATATGATTCTATCACAAAAATAAGGATTTGTTGGAGCCTTTAT
>Ga0208040_1002255_pt1 | contig 17266 bp, 15 predicted proteins | sample AD_UKC083_MetaG_FD_184431 | JGI IMG/M metagenome (GOLD analysis project Ga0208040, IMG submission 184431) | Active sludge microbial communities of municipal wastewater-treating anaerobic digesters from USA - AD_UKC083_MetaG (SPAdes) (version 2) | ecosystem: Engineered > Bioreactor > Anaerobic >...
CCGCAGATCGCGGGCGCACGAGCACAGGCCGCAGGTCAGGCATAGGACTATTAAAATAAACCGAATGCGCATAGAAGATGTAGCATAGAGTCGACCGGGGGGAAATGCAATTCGCGCCGCATAGGGTATCCGCCTGGGCCTTACACGGACAGGAAGAACGTCTGTCTCGCGGACCGCGCGCCGATCCTGGAATACCAGTTGACGGTTGGTAAGGCCCTGACGGCGTTTGGCAGGGCCTGTCAGAAGCTGGCCATCGAACTCAGCCTCCAGGAGCGCAACCTGCCCCGAGGGTTTCCTCAAAATCTTCCTCTTCCACCCTCTGCCTTTCCTCCGTAGGGAGTGGCCAGTGCACCGGGCAGATGCCGGCTCATAAGTGACCGACCGACGCAATCTCCTGCCGGTCCAGTTCCGTACCCCGAGCTTCATTCCGCTTGATCAGCTCCGCGATCCGAGCCTTAATCACCTCGGAATTCTTTCGAGCAGTCTCGCGGGCCTCTGCCAGCTCAGACTGCTGCACCGGAGGCAGGTACAGGCATTCTTCTTCGTCAATCAGGCGACTTGCCAGACAATCGTTGCTCCAGGTGCATCCAAGCCAAAGCACCGGAATCAGTGATGCGGAAGTCATCCAACACACCACATTTCCTGCCGGGCTTCTCTCGTTCCTGCCCATTCCGCGCACTCTCCTTCCTTCCGTCTTTTCCTCCTATCTCCCCGCCTGTGGATTATTACTACTGCCTGCTTATACATTGCAGTATTCTGCATTCTTCTGTCAATGTAAAACTTGCCCTGTGTTGCGCCACATTTCGCGGTTTGAAACTTTTATGCGTCGCGCGATATTCACAGTGTGAACACAAAAAGGGCGTTGTTGACCCGAAGATTTGACTCTGCTACGATCGTCGTGGCTGTAGTGTTCGGGTAAACCATAACCACGTCAGGTGGAGCGAGGAAGAAGAAGACATGTCGTACAGAGCATCGATGAAACTGTTTGTGTTGGCCCTGGTCATCGTCGCGGTTGCGGTCGGCGGTTGCGGCAGAAAGAAGACCCAAATCACCCCCGACCTTACCAGCGATGCCACCGCGGGCCAGAGCACCGGTCCCGAGACCACTACCGGAGCGGGACTGCCCAATCTTGAACAAGAGAAGCTGTTCTTCCAGCAGCTGGCCGAAGCCGGCACCGTCTATTTCGCCTATGACAGTTCGCAACTGGACCCCACCGCCATGGAAACGCTGAAACGCAATGCGGAGATCATCAAGCAGATGCCCAACTCCGTGATTCAGATCGAGGGCCATTGCGACGAACGCGGCACGCAGCAGTACAACCTGGCACTGGGTGAGCGCCGTGCACTGGCCGTGCGCGATTACCTGATTCGCCTCGGCATCTCGGGCGACCGCCTGGTGACGATCAGCTATGGCGAAGAGGATCCGGCGGATCCGGGCCACAGCGAGTCCGCCTGGGCCAAGAACCGTCGCGCTGAGTTCAACAGAGCGAACTAAGAGAGGTCATCCATGCGCGTTTCTTTCATGATTGCCGCCCCTCTGCTCGGGGTCCTGCTGCTCGCCGGGTGTGCCACCACGAGCACGTCGAACGATCCCGTGGCGAACACCATCTATGACATGCACCGTAAAGTGTCGCGTCTCGAGAAGGACCTGGGGGGGACCGTCGAGCATCTGAACGAGACCGCGACCGATTTGGGCGTACGGGTCAACGAAACCAATACCCAGTCGCGTGAACTCCAGGGTATGGTCGAGGAAAACCAGCAGAAACTGGCCCAACTCGAAAGCAAACTGGATTCGCTGACCGTCAACGTCTACCGGGCACTCGGGATTACGGTCCCGTCCGGCAGCCAGTCCAGCACGGGCTGGGGAGCCGGCAGCCAATCCGACGTGGTTCCCGGGACGGTTCAGGTAGAACCGCCCAGCGCCACAGCCGTCGCGGCGCCGCCCGCTGCCGGGTTGGCAGCGGAACCGGACCCGTTGGCGGACCTGGGGGCGACCGCCCCGTCCGCGGCAGCGGCCCCCGCTGCCGCCCCCGCGACCACGGGCGCCCTCGACCCCGTACCGGCGTATAACAAGGCCATGGAGGCCTACCAGCGAGATCAGTACGACGAAGCGCTGAACCTCTTCAACGACTTCATGTCGCGCTTCCCGAACAGCGAGATCGGCGATAACGCCCAGTTCTGGAAGGGCGAATGCCTCTACAACCTCGGGCGCTACGATGAGTGCGTTTCCGAATTCGAGAAGCTGCGCGCGCAGCATCCCGAAAGCCCCAAGGTGCCCTACGGCATGTTCAACCAGGCGGCCGCCCACCTCAAATTGGGACAACAGGACCGCGCCCTCGCGCTACTGGAGGACCTGGTCGAAAACTATCCCATGACCCCCGCGGCCGCGCGCGCACGCTCCAAACTCGAGGAGGTCAAAGGCAACTAGCGCGAATGGCGGGGTTCAGGGTGGTATCATGCAGATGGATTCAAGCGCGGGATACGTTCCCGCGCTTTTTTCTTTATCGCACGGGAGTGACAGTCTGACATGAAGTACTACCTGGGATTGGACGTAGGAGCCACCAAGACGTTCTGTCTCATTGCGGACGCCGCGGCCGGCATCCGGGGTTTCGGGCGCGCAGGCAACGGCAGCTACGAGCTCCAGGGAACCGCCGCCGCCGCACGCGAGAACCAGCGGGCCGTCCATGACGCCCTGACGGAGGCCGGCCTCACCCTGGCCGACATCGCCCGGGTTGGCATGGGCGTCGCCGGAGCGGACCTCCCGGAAGATTTCGTCATGCTCGAACGCGAAATCTACACGCCCCTGTTCGGAGACACCCCCCGGATCTTCCGCAACGATTCCATGGCCGCCATGCGCGGGAGCCTGCGGACATCCCACGGCATTGTGATCGCCTGCGGCACCGGCGTGATTGCGGCCGGGATAAACCCGGAGGGCCAGGAAGCCCGCGCCGGCGGGCTCAACGAGGAATTCGGCGACTTGTGGACAGGCACCATCATCGGTCGCCAGGGACTCTACGCGGTTTACCATGCCCGCGACGGCGTCCGCCCTCCGACCCGGCTCACCGGCCTGTTCGTCGAGAAGGCGGGCTGTTCCGATGCCGACGAGTTCTTCTTCAAGATGTACCGGCGCGAATTGACCATGGACCAGCTTCAGCCCATGGCCAAACTCGTCTTCGACGCGGCATTTCAAGGCGATCCGGCGGCCTTGGAGATACTGCGGGCGGCCGGCGGCTATCTTGGCGACCTGGTGATCGCCGTGGCGCGCAAGCTCGGTATGACCGCACAGCCGTTTGACCTGGTCACCGGCGGCAGTGTATTCAAGGGAAGCAGCCCCGTGCTCAAAGACTGCATGATGGCGCGCGTGCACGAGGTCTGCCCCCTGGCACGGCCGGTCACCCCGGTGTTCGAGCCCGTGGTCGGCGCGCTTCTCATGGCCCTCGAAAAAGACATTGACATGACGGACGCCATCTACCAGAATCTTGCGGACAGTCTGTCGCAAGCCGAAAAACGTCACAAGGTGAAGTTCACCGCGGAATAAGCCATGCGCATACGTCCAGCTTACGTTGTCATCGTTGTGGTCGCCGCTATCGGCGCCTTTGTCCTGTATGCCGCCCTGAGCAGCCGGGGCGGACCGGATCAGGGGCTCGGGACGCCGTCCTCCCAGTCGTCCGGGGGCGCGATGCTGCCCCCGGTGGACGTAAACCAGGACCTGGTGCCGGTGCTCGACATCGGCATGGACACGTTCGACGCGGGCCTGCTGCCCAACGATACAATCACCACCAAGACGATCCCGGTCAAGAACACCGGCCGCAAGAAGCTCGTCATCCGCCAGATCACCACCACCTGCGCCTGTACGACCGGGAAGATCACCCCGATGGAAATCATGCCCGGGGCCACGGCCACGATGGAGATCACCATCGAGCCCGACCGTATCCTGGGCTTCTACTCCGAAAAACTGTTGACGATTCTATCCAACGCGCCCGCCTCCCCCATGAAAGAGCTGGTGGTGAAGGCCCACATCGAACCCGAGTTTGAGGTGGAGCCCGAAGTCCTGGAGTTCGGCGAGGTCCCCAAGGGCGCCCCCGCCCAGCGGCAGGCCGTGCTCCGCCAGGTGGGCGAGGAGCCCATTGAACTGCTCGGCGTCGAACCCATCGACAAGAAGGACAAGAGCTGTTCGTTCACCTTCGCGAAGCGCCCCGAAGCCGAATGGCGCACGCCCGGCAAGCCGGAATACCTCATCACGGCCGCCCTCGAGCCCATCGCTCCCATAGGTAAGTACTCCAAATCCTTCGTCATCGAAACCACCTGCCGGCGCGTGGGCCGCTACCGTTTGCAGCTCGACGCCACCGTCACGGGTTTCTACGAGTTGACCGAGAAGGAAATCGCCTTCACCTGGAACCGGGCAAGGCCCCTGGACGGTCCCGTCGGCGCCCTGCTGGTCGCGGCCGACCGCCCGGTCGAGATCGTCGACGCCCGGGTATCGGGCGAGCTCTTCATCGTCAAGACCGCGCCCGGACCGCGCCCCAACACGGTCGCCATCGAACTGTACATTAACGGTGCGCCGGACGCGGGACGAAGGGACGAGGAACTTACATTTGCGGTCAAGGGAGAGGACGGCGCCCTGCTTCCGAACGTCGTCCCGGTGCGCGGCACCATCATCGACGCGAAATAGTCACTGGACAGCGCACCAGGAACGGGATCCAAGTGCGGGGAGGCATACGAACCATGCTGACGGAATCCATTGCACGCGCGCGCCTCGAAGAAAACGGCCAGGAACACGTGTTCCGTTTCTGGGACCAGCTCACCGGCCCCGAACGTGCGCAGCTGCTCGCGCAAATCGAGTCCATCGACTTCAGACTCATGAACCGCCTGGTGGCGGAATGGGTCAAGAGCGAGCCGCCGGAAGAACGGTTTGGCCGCATCGACCCCGTGCCCGTGATTCCGAAGGGCGGGGGAGAGGATGCCCGGGAAGCCTGGCAGGCCGGCGAGGAAGCGCTCAAACAGGGCCGCGTCGGGCTCCTGCTCGTCGCCGGGGGCCAGGGAACCCGTCTCGGGTTCGATGGCCCCAAGGGCGCCTATCCGATCGGCCCGATCACGCGAAAGAGCATCTTCGGCTACCACGCGGAGAAAATCCGCAACCTCCAGCGCCGGTACAACTGCAGCCTGCCCTGGTACATCATGGTCAGCGACACCAACCACGAACAGACCCGGGCGTTCTTCGAGAAGAACCACTATTTCGGCATCGAGCCCGGCAACGTGGTCTTTTTTGAACAGCGCATGGTCCCCTGTGTCGATCAGGACGGCAAATTCATGCTGGACCAGCCCGGCTGCCTCGCCATGAACCCCAACGGCCACGGGGGCGTCATCCCGGCCGTTGTGGACAACGGCATCGCCAGGGACGCCCGGAACCGCGGGGTCGACACCCTGAGCTACTTCCAGGTCGACAACTGGGCCGTCAAGGTGGCCGACCCCCTGTTCATCGGCTATCACGTCATGCGCGCGGCCATGATGTCCTCAAAAACCCACCGCAAAGACAAGCCGCGCGAGGCGGTCGGCGTCCATTGCCTCTGCGACGGGGTGTACCGGGTCATTGAATACACCGTGCTCGACCTCTATCCCCAGTTGCTCGAGACCGATTCCGCGGGCAACCTGATCCACTATGCCGGCAGTCCCGCAATCCACATACTCGATGTGGGATTCATCGAATCGTTGAACGCCAACTACGACAACTTCCCCTGGTGGCGCGCCCACAAGAAGATCCCCTGCCTCAACGAACGCGGCGAGCGCATCGAACCCCGCGAACCCAACGGGTACAAGTTCGAGACCTTCATCTTCGACGCGCTCCGCTTCGTCACGCACGACCCAGTGGTCCTGGAGATTCCGCGCCTCGGAGAATACACTCCCATCAAGGCCTATGAAGGCGACAACAGCGTCGTCGCCGCGCGTGAGTCCATGCGCGCGCTGTGGGGTGGGTGGCTCGAACGCGCCGGGTTTCCGGTCCGTCGCGATACCGCGGACAAGGTCGCCGTCGACATCGAGATCAGCCCCGATTTCGCGCTCAACGAACAGGAGTTCATCGAACGCGCCAAAGGACACATCTACGACGCGCTGTCTGACGTCGCCATCGGACCGGACGGACGCATCGAGAACCGCTGACCTCGCGACAGCCGCATTCCGCCGGTCCGCATTCACTCCGCGGTTGCGGCAAGCTTCACGGGCTTCGGACTTTGTTTCACAAGGGCCAGGCACTCCTCCATGAGATGCTCGCCCGCAAATTCGCCGAGATTCAGGCCGGAAACGTATTCGTACCGCTTGAAACTGTTCCAATCCACCTTGGCCATGATGTATCCGTAAGCGTCATTGGTCAGCCCGAACAGGAAATGGTGTTCGCCGTTCATGTTGCGCTTCAGGTAGTACCCGATGTTGGGCAGGGCCTCTCCCGGAATGGTCAGGATTTGCGCATTGCCGATGTTGACGAGGTTTATCTGCGTGGTCACCGTGTTCCCGGGGTTCAGCGTCATGCCAATCGGCGACGCGGCGGCGATCATACGGATCTCCTCCGAATCCACGTCGAAGGTGACGTCCCGGGCGGTGCAGTACAGCGCGGGGTCGGGCTGCACGGGCGCCTCGGACACAATCCGCAGCGCCTCGTCGGCCAGCAGCGTGCCGATGCGCACGCACTCGTCCCAGGTCTGAATGTCCTTGCCGTCGGGCCCCCGGCAGTCCGCGGTGACCATCCCGCCCTGGGCGCTGTTCATGAACACGGCTGTCCCGCCGCCCTGTTCGGCCACCCGCTCGTACAACGGGCCGCACAGGTCGGGGCTCAGGATGCCCTGGTCGGGACCGATCACCTCCGGGTGGATGGCGTAGTTGATCAGCGTGGCGAGCGCTTTGCCGTCCTCGCCGATGGCCTGGATCACGTGACAACGCGGGTCGTAGAGCTGCGGAGCATAGTAGTTGTACGCGATCTTGCCTTCGGCCTCGCCCGTGTTGATTTTCAGCGAGGCCGGCGCGAGATTGCCCACTGCGGCGTTGATCGCTTCGGCCATCCGGTCGATCACCGTGGCGATGTACTCGAGGTCGGCTCCGTGTCCCCCTTGACCGTCGGGAAACCCGTACATGTCGGGCGCGCTGTGGGTGTGCGTGGACCCGATCAGGATGTTCTCCGGGGGAATGTCCGGCACCTTCGCCCGAACCCGGTCGCACAGGGCTCCCGGAAACCCGAGAAAGTCCGCCCCCACAATGGCCACCCGCACCCCGTCCCGGTCAAACACCAGCGCGCGCACGGTCAGGTTGCCGACCTGCCGGGACGCGGGACTCGTCGGGCTCGCGCCGCCGCTCACGGGCAGCAGGGGGTCCGGGGTCACATCGCGCACGGCCACGCCCGCTTGAAATGCCGCATCGGCCGCCGTCGCGAACCCCACCAGCACCATCGCCGTACTCAGCATGCGCATGCTCATTGCAGAACCTCCTCGCTCGTTTCCGTCGTGATCTGCCGAACCTGCTCCGCACCACAGGATACATCATGCCCGTCTCTGTGAAAACGCCCCGAAACCGTGGCGCGATTCCCCCGTACAGGCTCCGCCCGGCGTCAGCCGGTCACCACGTTCAGCACCGAGGGCAACAACTGGATGGTCGCGGGCAGCCGGCCCGGCTGTTCGCCGTCGAGGTTCAGCAACACCTCCTGCGACGAGTCGGCAAGCACCCGGGATGCGCGGAAATAGCGCACCTTCTCAGGCTTGCGTAACAGCCGCCCCCGGTACAGTTTCGGCAGATTGACCACCGCTTCCGTTTTGCCCACGTCGCCTATCACGTAGACGTCAAACGCGCGGCTGTCGAGACGCGCATGCGGCGCGACATGCATGCCGCCGCCGTAGTATTGGCCATTGGCGACCATGACGTTATTGATCCGCCCGCCCAGTTCCACCCCGTCGATCTCGATTTGAATCTCGGGGTTCTCGTACGAGACCAGGGTCGAAACCGAACCCCACAGAAACGACAAAAACCCGCCGAAAAACTTCGACGTCCGGTTCACCCGCTTCACCACCTCGCCGCCGGCGCCGAAATCGGCGATGTTGATGAAATACCGCACGTCCTGCTCGCCGTCCGGCGTGGTATAGCGCACGCGCCCGACATCCGCGCGCGTATACCTTCCGTCAACTACGTACGGCAGCGCATCCACGCCCCAGGGAAGACGCAGCGTGCGGGCAAGGTCCGAGCCCGTGCCCGCGGGGACGATGGCCAGCGACGCATCCGGGTTGATCAGGGATCCGTCCTCAAAAAAGCCATTGACCACCTCGTTATGGGTACCGTCCCCGCCCACGCTGATGATGCGGTCATGGCCTTCCCGAAGCGCCTGCCGCACCAGTTCGGTCGCGTGCCGGGGCGATTCGGTCAACAGCAGCGTATACGCGCCGACCGCTTCCCGAAGGGACGACCCCATGGCAGGCCAGCGCTTGCCCGTGCGGCCGTTGGCCGACCGCGGGTTCACGACTACCGCAATACGCCCCGCCCCCCGCGCCTTGCCCATGCTTGTCACGCTGGTCTCCTCGCGCTACACGCGGACATCCGACGCCGCGCCCAGTCTGTCCCGGTGGCGGTCGAGAATGGGTGTAACGTCTTCGCGGAGAAACTCGTCCACCTGCTGCGGCGCCCGGCCCACGAACTGGCGGACATCCAGCGCCTCGTCGATCTCGGCCCGGGTCATGCCAATCGCCGGGTCGGCCGCCAGCCGGTCCAGCAGATCGTTGTCGGCGCCCTCGAGTTTGACCCGCGCGGCCGCGGCCTGCGCATGCCTGCGGATGACTTCGTGCACTTCCTGCCGGTCGCCGCCCCGCTTGACGCACGCCATCAGAATATTCTCGGTGGCCATAAAGGGCAACTCCGATTTCAGGCGCCGTTCGATCACCTTCGGGTAGACCGCCGGGTTTTCCATCACGCTCAGATACAGGTTCAGAATGCCGTCGCACGCCAGAAACGCCTCGGGCAGGCTCAAGCGGCGGATCGCCGAGTCGTCCAGGGTCCGTTCAAACCACTGGACCGCCGTGGTAAACGAACCGTGGAGGGGCGATACCATGAGAAAACGCGCCAGCGCACAGGCCCGTTCACAGCGCATCGGGTTGCGCTTGTACGCCATCGCCGAACTGCCCACCTGCTTCTCCCCGAACGGCTCCTCGATCTCCTTCAGATTCTGCAGTAACCGCATGTCCGTGGCGAATTTATGCACGCTCTCCCCGATGCCCGCAAGCACCGACAGCACCTGCGTGTCGACCTTCCGCGGATACGTCTGGCCGGTAACGGGATAAGACTGCCGGAACCCGAGTTTCTCCGCCACCCGGCGGTCCAGCTGCCGTACCTTCTCCGAATCGCCGTCGAACAGCGCCAGAAACGACGCCTGGGTGCCCGTGGTGCCTTTTACGCCCCGGCAACGCAGGTTTCCGAGCACCTGCTCGAGCGCTTCAACATCCATGAGGATGTCCTGCGCCCACAGACACGCCCGTTTGCCGAGCGTAACCACTTGCGCGGGCTGGTAGTGGGTGTAGCCCAGCGTGGGCAGGTCGCGCCACTTCCGCGCGAACTCCGCAAGCCGCGAAAGCACGTTAACCGCTTTCCCCAAAAGAAGTTCCAGACCTTCGCGAATCAGGATCAGGTCGGTGTTGTCGCCCACGTAACAGCTCGTAGCGCCGAGATGAATGATCGGTTTGGCCCTGGGCGCCACCGCGCCGTACGCGTGAATGTGGGCCATCACGTCGTGGCGCAGTTCTTCCTCGAATTTGCGGGCCGCTTCAAAGTCGATGTCGTCCACATGCGCCCGCATCTCGTCGAGCTGCTCGTCCGTGATGGGGAGGCCGAGCTCCTGCTCCGCCTCCGCCAGGGCCACCCAGCAGCGGCGCCAGGTCGAGAACTTCTTCTGCGGACTCCACAGGGCGATCATGTCTTTCGTGGCCACCCGTTCGACCAGGGGCGACGCATACGTGTCGGTCATGGTTCCTCCCGTTCCGTTTCTCTCGCGAGCTCTTCCATGGCGGTCTTCCAACGGTCCCGCAACTTGTGTCTGCTGAATATGCGCATCAACCCGAAACTGAGCTTGCCGCACTCTTTTTGCCGTGCGATCGAGAGTTCGCTGTTCGGTTCGAGTTCCTGAGCGCACTGGTAATAAAAGATGGCCTGGTCGTACAGCCGCAGCGCCCGGAAACTGTCCCCCAGATACAGCCAGCACAGCGCCGAACCGGGACGGAAATGGGCCGCCTCGGCCAGGTAACTTGCCGCCAGCGCGGGCATGCCCGTGCACAGAAACGTCCATCCCGCCAGGAAATACGGTTCCCAGGGGTCGGGCGCCTTGTCGATGGCCTCCTCGAAAAACCGCTGCGCCTCAAACCGTTTTTCGCGCTCGAAGCGCACCAGCAGCTCGCCCATCACGCAGCGGGGATACCACGCTTCCGAATCGCCTTCCAGAGCCACGCTGATGAGCGGAAACGCTTCCTGCATCCGGCGCCGGTGCGTCAGTACCAGGGCGCGGGCCGCGTAGAACAGCCTCACCTGGCGGTAGTTCTCAAAGGCATCCGACGAAACGCGGTCCGCCTCGTCCAGCTGATTGCAGCGCACCAGGGTGTCGATGAGCTCGCACCATGCCCCATAGTGCTGGTCGTTCAGCCCCACGGCCTTGCGGTAGTAGTCGCACGCCGCACCCAGATGGGCCGCCTCGCGCATGCTGCGCGCGGCCTGATAGAAGGACGAGGCGTCATGCGGCGCCTCCCGCGGCCGCGACACCCCCCGGTTCCGCTCGCCGGCGTTGATCTCCAGCCAGTTGAACCGGTCACTCATCAAGCCCCTTTTCCGGAGACTTTTCCGGCAGCGTCGTGACGGGGCGCGCCCGGTCGCGTGCCCACAGGCGCAGGTCCTCGATCTTTTCCCGCATGGTGCGGGACAGGGGCACCGTGTCGTGGAGCGCCTTGAGAATATCGCGGGTCTCGAGCTCGCGGTTGTCGAAAAAGCTCTCGTGCAGCCCGGCGATGATCGCCTGCTCGATCTCCGCGCCGCTGAATCCGCGCGACGCCTCCACGAGCTCGTGCAGGTCGTATTTCATGGGTTCCCGGCGCACCTTGTGCAGATGGATCGCGAAGATCTCCGCCCGTTCCCGGCTCCGGGGCAGATCCACGAAGAAAATCTCGTCAAGGCGGCCTTTCCGCAACAGTTCCGGCGGCAGTTCCCGCACCTCGTTGGCCGTCGCCACCACGAACACCGGCGCCGTCTTTTCCTGAATCCAAGTGAGAAACGTCCCGACCACCCGGGCCGTCGTGCCCGCGTCCGAACTCCCGGACCCCTCCACGCCGGAGAACGCCTTCTCGATTTCGTCAATCCACAGGACCACCGGGGCCAGGCTCTCGGCGGTCTTCGTCGCGCTGCGCATGTTCTGTTCCGAACTGCCGATATACCCCTGGAAAATCATGCTCATGTCCATGCGAAGCAGCGGCAGCTGCCACTGTCGCGCGATGGTCTTGGCCACGAGGCTCTTCCCGCAGCCCTGGACGCCCATCAGCAGAATCCCCCGCGGCTGGGGAAGGCCGTACTTGCGCGCCTCGTCGCTGAACGCGCGCACCCGCTTCCGGAGCCAGTCTTTCAGGACATCCATGCCCCCGACGTCCGCCAGGTCGGCCGCGACATCGTAATATTCCAGCAGGCCCGACTTGCGGATCACCTGCCGTTTCTCCGACACCACCGCCCGGATGTCTTGCGCGTCGAGCACGCTGTCGCGCACGATCGCCTGCGCGAACGCATTCTCCGCTTCCTTCATCGTCAGGCCCTGGGCCGCCTTGACCAGGGCATCGCGGTCCTGCGGCCTCAGCCGGACCTGGAACTTGCGTGCGGAGCTCGGCCGGCCGATGGACTCGTCCAGGAGCTGGCTCAGCTCCTCGTACGTGGGCAACGGAAGGTCGAGGATCGTCATGTCCTTTTCCAGTTCGCGCGGCAGTTTGAGCACGGGCGACAGGAACACCAGGGTCTTCTTGGTCGGCCCCAGCGCGCTGCCCAGATCGCGAACCTGGCGGATCATCTCCGGCGCTTCCAGGTAGGTGTGGAAATCCTTCAGGACGTAGATGGCCGGGCCATCCTTCTGGAGCACCTCGTTGAGCATCTGCATCGCGTCGCGCGTGCGCGACCCGCTGCCCTGGCTGCCCGCGCCGTGGATACACCGCAACCCGTTCGTGATGGACCATTCGTACAACGGTTTCCGCTGGGTTTCGGCCAGACGCATCAGGATGCGCAGAGCACGGTCCTCTTCCCACGTCACCACGTACAGCAGCGTGTACCGTGCCCGGATCAGCCGGTCCAGTTCTTCGTTAAACCCGTTGTCCATCACGTGTGAGGCGCATCCAGCGCGGCCAGATCGAAATCGGAATTGGAGCTCATCGCCGCCACCGCCGTCACGGGATGCGTCCGTTCCGCGAAAACGCCGCCGCCCAGAAGAAACTGGCAGGCCTCCGGGGCGGTCTTCGCGGGAAACGCGCCGCTCTGGGTGTCCGACAGCTTGCCTTCCTCGTAGGTGGCCACATAGTAGAACATCCCCGCCTCCAGGGGCATGCGGCGCACGTCCAAGCCGTCTTCGCGCACGATCCCGAGATACCCCGAACCGCCATTGCGCTTGTCGACCACCCCCGCGATGCGCGGCGTGTTGTAGTCGTCCTTTTCGTAATCCAGCGTCATCAGCGACAGCAGCAGTGCGTCCCGGGGGTTCATGCCCGACATGATCTTCTCCGCGATTGGGTCGGTGTGGCTCCCGTTGGTGACCACGGCCACATCGCCTCCGCACACCACCCGCACGCAGTTGTAGGCGATGTACGGGTTTTTGTGCACGTCGGCCTCGTGGCCGGGCTTCGGCACGATGCTCACCCGGTTCTCCCGCAACACCGCCGTCCGGTTAGGAAACGAGCGGCTCGACACCCGGTATACGCCGCACAGGCGGCTGTCCTTGGTCATGGCAATGCTTACAATGCGTCCTACGTACATATTCACCCCCAGGTAACGATAACCGGATTCCCATCCACACTGGGCCCATTATAACCAATCCGGCGGTTTGCGAGCATTTTCGCTCCAATCCCGTATAATACTCTTGGAAGGAGGGGACCCCTCGTGACACCGTACCAGCGGGAGCAGGCCCAGACACATATCGCCCGGTTCAAAGGCCGTGCCTACGTCTACGGCGTGCACTGCTTCGAAAAGCTGGGGGAACACGCCCGAACCCTTGGTTCCCGCGCCGTTGTGGTGGCCTCCGGGTTTGGCAAACCGTGGGGACCGCCCCTGCACGAGAGGGTGCGCGAGGCGCTCGCGAGCGCCGGCGTCGCCACAGACGACTTCGTCCCCGGCGCACGGCCCAATGCCCCCCGGGAAGACGTGCTCCGCATCGCCACGGCCCTCGCCGGGCAAACCCCGGACCTGGTGGTCGCCGTGGGCGGCGGCAGCACCATCGATGCGGCCAAGGCTGCCGTGGCCCGGATGGCCCTTGCTCCCGGTCACCCCGGCCTCGACGAGTATTTCGGGACGGGCCAGGTCACCCGGTTGCTCGCCGACACCGGGAAACAGATGCTCCCGATGCTCGCCGTACAGCTGGCCGCGGGTTCGGCCGCCCATCTTACCAGGTACGCGAACATAACCGACGCCGGAACCGCCCAGAAAATGCTCATCGTGGACGACGCCGTCGTGCCGCCGCGCTGCCTCTTCGATTACGCCCAAACCACAACCATGTCGCCGGAATTCACCATGGACGGCGCGTTGGACGGCGTATCGCACTGCCTCGAGGTGTTCTACGGCGCGTCCGGGGACGTTCTCGAGCGGGTCCGGCCCGTGGCGTTGCTGGGCATCGAGCTTCTGGTGCGCCACGTGAAACCGGCCTGTGCGGAGCCGGACGATCTGGCGGCGCGCGAAGCCCTCGGGCTCGGGACCGATCTCGGGGGATACGCCATCATGCTCGGCGGCACCAACGGCGCGCATCTCACCAGTTTTTCGCTGGTGGATGTGCTGTCCCACGGACGGGCCTGCGCGCTCATGAACCCGTACTACACCGTCTTCTTCGCGCCGGCCATCGAGGACCGGCTGCGCGAAGTGGGGGAGATCTACCGCGCGGCCGGATACACCCGCATAAACCTCTCCGCGCTGCACGGACGCGACCTCGGCCTGGCCGTCGCCGAGGCCATGCTGAACCTTTCCCGCGACATCGGGTTCCCGCTCACCCTGGGCGAAGTGGCCGGGTTCACTCCCGCCCATATCGAACGCGCTTTGGCCGCCGCCAGAGACCCCCGGCTCGCGATGAAACTCCAGAACATGCCCGTGCACCTGGCCAGCGAACAGGTCAACGACTACATGGGCCCGGTGCTCGAGGCCGCCCGGACCGGCGATTTCGCGGTCATACGAAATCTGAACACATGAGGATGCGTGCAATGAGAATTCATCTTGTTATTGGGTTGACAATCATGGCCGTGCTGCCCGCGTTCGCGTGGGCCGCCGGCGAAGCAGAGGGAGGGGCCAGCACTGTGGATGTAACGCATGTGAAGGTCTACTACGAAAAAGGCCGGTTCGGCGGGTGGCCGGCCAACTACGGCATGTGGAACTGGGGCAACGAAATCCTCGTGGGGTTTTCCCGCGGATACTACAAGGATCTCGGACCGACCCGCCATCATATCGACCGCGAAAAGCCCGAGGAACACTGGCTCGCCCGCAGCCTCGACGGCGGCGAAACCTGGGCGCTCGAGTATCCCGCCGAAAAGGGCTACCTCATCGCCCAGGGCGACGCCCTGCATGGCACCGAAACGCCCGGACTGCCCGTTCCCGAGATGCGCGCATGCCCCGGCGGGATCGATTTCACGCACCCCGATTTCGCCCTGACCCTCCGCATGACCGACATCGACGCCCAGAGCCCCTCCAAGTTCTACTACAGCAACGACCGCGGCCACACCTGGGAAGGCCCCTTCCTCCTGCCCAATGTGGGCGTCAACGGGATCGCCGCCCGCACCGACTACATCGTCGACGGAAAACACGAGTGCCTGCTCTTCCAGACCGCCGGAAAATCCGACGGTTCCGAGGGGCGCCCCTTCTGCATGCGCACTATTGACGGCGGAAAAACCTGGGAATTCCTGTCCTGGATCATGCCCGAACCCGAAGGATTCGGCATCATGCCGTCCACGGTCCGCCTGTCGGAAAACACCCTGGTCACCACCATCCGGCGCCGGGAAATCTCCAACCGCTGGATCGCCGCCTACATCTCCCGGGACAACGGCCGGTCCTGGGAGTTTCTGAACGACCCCGTCGATACCCTGGGCGAGGGCAATCCGCCCAGCCTCATCAAGCTCGCCGACGGACGCCTCTGCCTGACCTATGGCGTCCGGATGCGGCCGTTCCGCATCGCCGCCAAGCTCAGCAGCGACGGCGGCCAGACCTGGAGCGATGAAATTGTCCTGCGCGACGACGGCTACGACCGCGACATCGGCTACGTCCGCAGTGTGCAGCGCCCGGACGGCAAAGTGGTCACCACCTACTACATCAACGAACGCACGACCGGCCCGGAACGCTACATCGCCGCCACCCTGTGGACTCCGCCCGCGGCCGGATAGCGCCGCCCCCGCAAAACGAAACCGGCCTGCGGCGCCCCGCCGGGCCGCCGCAGGCCGGTATGTCTCAGGTTCCGGACCCCGCTTACGCCGTGTAAGTCGACGCCGCCGTGTCGCCGCCGCGGCCGGTCCAGTTGGTGTGAAAGAATTCCCCGCGGGGTTTGTCGACCCGCTCGTAGGTGTGGGCGCCGAAATAGTCGCGCTGGGCCTGGAGCAGGTTGGCGGGCAGCCGCTCGTGCCGGTAGCCGTCGAAGTAGGCCAGCGCGGTGCTGATCGCGGGCACGGGAATGCCCATTTTCGCCGCTTCGATGACCACGTTGCGCCACGACGACTGCGCCGACGCAACCGCGTTCCGGAAGAACGGGTCCAGCAGCAGATTGACCAGATTGGGGTTATTGTCGAACGCCTCTTTGATCTTCCCGAGGAAGACCGAGCGGATGATGCAGCCGCCGCGCCACATCAGCGCGATCCCGCCGTAGTTCAGGTTCCAGCCGTAGGTCTTCGCAGCCGAACGCATCAACTGATACCCCTGCGCGTACGAGACGATCTTCGCCGCGTACAGGGCCTTCCGCAAGTCGTCCACAAACGCTTTCTTGTCGCCCGAGAAGGGCAGGGTCTGGCCCTTGATCTGTTTCGACGCTTCGACGCGCTCTTCCTTCAGCGCCGACAGGCAGCGCGCGAATACCGCTTCGCCGATCAGGGTGAGGGGCTGGCCTTCGTCCAGCGCGGCGATGGCCGTCCATTTGCCCGTGCCCTTCTGGCCCGCCGTGTCGAGGATGAGATCCACGACCGCGTTGCCATCCTCGTCCTTGTAGCCGAGGATGTCGCGGGTGATTTCGATGAGATACGAGTCGAGTTCGCCCCGGTTCCATTCGGCGAACACGTCATGCATTTCCTCGTTGCTCATGCCGAGACCTTCCTTCATCATCTGGTAGGTCTCGCAGATCATCTGCATATCGCCGTATTCGATGCCGTTGTGGACCATCTTCACGAAGTGGCCTGCGCCGCCTTCGCCGACCCAGTCGCAGCACGGCTCGCCCGAATCCGTTTGCGCGCAGATGGTCTGGAAGATCTTCTTCACATGGGGCCACGCGGCCGGCGACCCGCCCGGCATCATCGACGGACCGTTCAACGCGCCCTCTTCACCGCCCGACACCCCCGTGCCGATGTAAAGCAATCCCTTGCTCTCCACGTACTTCGTGCGGCGGATGGTGTCCGGGAAATGGCTGTTGCCGCCGTCAATGATGATGTCGCCCTGTTCCAGGTGGGGGATAAGCTGCTCGATGAACGAATCCACCGCGTCTCCCGCCTTCACCAGCAGCATGACGCGGCGCGGTGTCTTGAGGTTCTTCACCAGTTCCTCGATGCTGTGGCACCCCACGATGGCCTTGCCCTTCGCCCGGCCCTGGACGAACTTGTCCACCTTCTCCACCGTGCGGTTGTACACCGCCACCCCGAACCCCTTGTTGGCCATGTTGAGCACAAGGTTTTCGCCCATCACCGCCAGACCGATCAGCCCAATGTCTTGCTGCGCCATCGCTCGTGTTCTCCTCAGACTCCGGTTGACTCCACGCCCCGTCAAACAGGGTGTATCTTCCACTAAACAGGCGGAACCGCCACGATACCATACGCCGCGGCGGAAATTCTCCTTTCCCGCGACGCCCGGCG
>Ga0208040_1002256_pt1 | contig 17258 bp, 13 predicted proteins | sample AD_UKC083_MetaG_FD_184431 | JGI IMG/M metagenome (GOLD analysis project Ga0208040, IMG submission 184431) | Active sludge microbial communities of municipal wastewater-treating anaerobic digesters from USA - AD_UKC083_MetaG (SPAdes) (version 2) | ecosystem: Engineered > Bioreactor > Anaerobic >...
ATCACTCAATATTCGGAAAAAGTAAGCAACTGCCGTTTCTTCATGGCGACCCAACCGCGCAGAATGCTCCGCAAGCAGTACAAGCTGCTTGCGGGCAGCCCTTGCCGCGGTTATTATTGCATTAACCAAACATTGCCAGTCGGGTATTGAAAGGTAATAATCAAGATTGATTGCTAGCTTTCAGTCCCTGTACTGGCGCAACCAGTCGAAAGGACACAATGAAACCACAAGCTATTTATTTTAAGACCACCCTGGGTGGCAAAGAGCTGACATTTGAGACCGGCAGGCTTGCCAGGCAGGCCGGCGGCTCCGTCACTCTGCGCCAGGGCGATTCCATCATCCTGGCCGCCGCCACCATGGGCGGCGTGCGCGAAGGCACGGACTTTTTCCCGCTGACCGTCGATTACGAAGAACGCATGTACGCCGGCGGACGCATCCCCGGCTCTTTCTTCCGGCGCGAAGGCAGACCCAGCACGGATGCCACCCTGATTGCCCGCCTGACCGACCGCCCACTGCGCCCGCTTTTCCCGGAAGGGATGCGCAACGAAGTGCAGGTCGTGCTCATGTCGCTTTCCGCTGACATGGAGAACCCGCTGGACATGCTCGCTATCAATGCCGCGTCCGCCGCGCTAATGATATCGGACATTCCTTTTGGGGGACCGGTTGGCGCGGTGCGCGTGGGCTATGTGGATGGAAAATTGATCGTCAATCCTTCAATCTCGGAGATGGAAATCTCAGCGCTTGATCTGCGCGTAGCCGGCACACGCGATGCCATTCTGATGGTGGAATGCGGCGCGCAGGAAGTCAGTGAAGACCTGATGGTGGAAGCGCTGCAGCTCGCCCACCAGGGAATTCAGGGTGTCGTGGAACTGCAGGAGCGCATGGCGCGCGAAGTCGGCAAGCAAAAGAAAGAAGTTGAGCTGAAAGTTCTGGCTCCCGAATTGATTGCCCAGGCCCGCGCCAGCGTCGAACCCCGCTTGAAAGCTATCCTGGACCAGCCCTACAGCAAAGAAAACATGTACGGCGGCACCGCCGACCTGCGCAAGACTTACCTGGAAGAAGCAGCCGCAGGAGCGGAGCTCAGCCCGGAACAAAGCGCCGCTTTTGGCGCCGCTTTTGACGCAGCCGAAAAAGAAATTGTGCGCGATAGAATTCTTTACGAAGGCAAGAGACCAGATAACCGCGGAATCGCTGAAATTCGCGAAATCACCTGCGAAGTGGACATCAGCCCGCGCGCGCACGGCTCCGGCCTCTTTACCCGCGGAGAAACCCAGGTGCTCACTCTGGCTACCTTGGGAACTCCTAAGGAAGCCCAGGAACTGGATAACCTGCTGGAAACCGAATCCAAACGCTATATGCACCACTACAACTTCCCACCCTACAGCACTGGTGAAGTCAAACGCCTTGGCGGGCAGTCCCGCCGTGAAATTGGACACGGCGCCCTGGCGGAACGCGCTCTCGTGCCGGTCATTCCGGACGAGAAAAGCTTCCCCTACACGCTACGCCTGGTCTCGGAAGTGCTCGCGTCGAACGGCTCTTCCTCCATGGCATCTGTTTGCGGTTCTACCCTGGCGCTGATGGATACTGGCGTGCCGATTAAAGCGCCTGTTTCCGGCGTTGCCATGGGTTTGATTAAATCCGATGAGCGCTATGTCATCCTGACTGATATCCTCGGCGCGGAAGACCACCTGGGCGACATGGACTTCAAAGTCGCGGGTACCCGCGATGGCATCACCGCCCTGCAAATGGACATCAAAATCGCCGGCATCACGCCAGAAATTATGGCGGAAGCCCTGGAACGCGCTCGTACGGCACGCTTCAGCATTTTGGAAACCATGCTGCAGACAATCGCTGTCCCCAACCCAAGCCTGAAGCCGCATGCTCCGCGCATCGAGACCGTTAAGGTCCCTGTCGATAAAATCGGCGCGATTATTGGACCCGGCGGCAAGAATATCCGCGCGCTGCAGGAAGAGACCCACACCAAGATTGATATTGACGACGACGGCACGGTTTATATTGCCTCCACCGACGGCGTAGGTTTTGAGGTGGCGAAGGAACGCATCCTGAGCATGATCGAAGTCCCCGAAATTGGCAGAATTTACACTGGTAAGTGCGTGCGCGTCACCGATTTTGGCGCTTTCATCGAAATTCTGCCCGGCGTGGATGGCATGGTGCACATTTCCCAGCTCGCCAGCGAGCGCGTGAACAAGGTTGAAGACATCGTCCAGGTAGGTGATGAACTCTCCGTAATGGTGACCGATATCAGCCCGGATGGCAAGATTCGCCTCAGCCGCCAGGCGCTTTTGGAAGGTTGGAGCGCTGAAGAGGCTCGCGAACACGACAATGCCAACCGCAAAAAGAGCACCGGTGGTTCTGGTTCCGGCGGCAGCCGGGGTGGAAACCGGGGCGGAGACCGCGGCGACCGCGGTGGCGACCGTGGTGGATTCAACCGCAGACGCTAGAAGTTAATGACGATTAAGAACAGGCTGCCATTTGGCAGCCTGTTCTTTTTTATTCCAATTTAGGTAAAAATCACGAGACTCTACTGAGCAAAGCCAGCGGTGTAAACCGTCTACAGCATTTTATAGCGCGCTAAAGCGGTGTAAAGAATCATATTCACCAATTCGGCGTGGTCAATCCCCGCTGCCGCACCCTCAATTACCAAATCCGAAATAACCGGCGCGAGACCGGGCAGCGGATTTATTTCCAGAATGTAGGGCTTGAGATTGTCGTTGATGTCCAGCCGGAAGTCCACGCGGGCCACATCGAGGGCGCCAGTCACGCGGAAAACAGCGGCGGCGAGCCAATTTAGCTCATCAACCAATTCGTCCTCAATGGGCGCCGGGCAAAGATAGGTGAGATCGGCTGCCAGGGCGGTTTTCAGACGGTTGTCGAAAACCCCGTCGGATAGCAGATAAGGCTTCAGGTCCACTTCCATAGGCGGCATAAAGTGCAGGCCAGCCTGGATGCGCTGGGCATTCTCGTTGACCGGGATGCGCCGCGCGACAGGACCAATCAGATTGCCGACCATGCCAACGGTCACCTCGCGCCCTTCGATGAACTTTTCCACCAACGCGGATTGTTGATAAGTCCTCAGGATAAATTCCAGCTGTTTGCGCAATTCTGCTTCGTTGTGGACAATGGAGTCGTAACTGATGCCCATGCCCGTGCCTTCCCGGCTGGGTTTAACGAACAGTGGAAAGGTCATGCCCTCATCCAGGGGTTCATCCACCCGCTCAAAGGATTGAAACTCGGGGGTGGGCAAGCCGTGCCAGGCGAGAATGCGCTTGGTCATAGATTTATCCAAAGTGAGCGCCAGGCACAACACCTTAGAGCCGGTATAAGGAATTTGCAGTTTTTCGAGAATCGCGGGGATTTGCGCTTCGCGCGAGTCGCCGTAATGCCCTTCGCTGATGTTGAAGCAGATATCCGGTTTGTAATCCCGTACGGTATCGATGATGGTTTCATCCGCTTCGAGGAACTGGGCTTCATTGCCCTTACTGCGAATCGCGTCGCAGATTGCTTCCACGGTGGATTCCGAATCGAGGTCATCCCACTTATCAAAAGAAGCCCCCTCAAGCTGAGGGGCATTTTTCTTGAGGTTGGCCAGAACAGCAACGCGGTAATGTTTCATTGAGAACAAAGTACTCCTGATAAATTGATAATTTCAATGCAATTATAACAATGCGGGTTTTTTTACAACACACAAAAAAACGCGGTCCGCCCAAGAATACCCAGCAGACCGCGTTTTTGTGTTTTGCCTATGCGTTGAGCGTAATCATTTTGGCATCTTCTTCTTCGGCGCGCGCGATACCGCGTTCCACGTTCACGCCGCGCAGCATCAGGATGCCCGCGATGAAGAAAATAACCAAAGAGACGATGCCCCAGCGGGGGTTGCCAGTAAGTTGGCTGACCAGCGCCATGATGGCGGGACCAACCACCGTGTTGAATTTTTCTGATACGCTAAAGAAGCCGTAGAATTCCGCGCTTTTGCTCTTGGGCATCAGTTTGCCGACCAGCGAGCGGCTGAGTGCCTGGCTGCCGCCCTGCACCATCGCTACGCCGAATCCAAGCACATAAAAATGCCATTCCTGGCTCATGAAGTAGCCGATGACCGCAATGACGGAATAGACCAGCAGGCTGACGGTAATCGCCTTTTTATTGCCCCATTTTTTGGCCAGTTTGCCAAACAAAATCGCAAACGGCGCGGCTACAAACTGCACCAACAAGAACGTGCCGAGGATTGTGATGGTGCTGAATCCCAGGTCTGTCGCGAACACGGCTGCCATGGTGATGATTGTGCCAATTCCGTTGGCGTATACCAAAAAGGTCAGCAGGAACCAGAATAAATCCTTGAATTTGCGAATATCTTTAAAGGCTCTCAGGAAACGCGCGAAGCTTACTTTCCAGACGTTCGCGCCAACTTCGCTGGCTTCAGCCATGCGGACAGGTTCCTGTACGCGGCGGAAGAGAGGGATGGAGAAGATACCCCACCACAAGGCCACGCTTGCCAGAGACAAGCGCATCCAAAGCATCGTGGCTGCGCGCTCTCCGAGGTTTGGCGTCAACCTGGGACCAAAGAATATCATGACGACGTTGATAAGCAGCAGGATGCCGCCGCCAATGTACCCGAGGGCATACCCGCGTGAGGAAACCTGGTCGATTTCATCTTCCCTGGCGACATGCGGCAGCAGCGAGTCGTAAAACACGAGCGAGCCAGCAAACCCAATCGTGCCCAGGATGTAGAGGATGCAGCAAAGCAGCCATTCCTCCGGCGTGTCGATGAAGAAGAGCAGCGCTGTGCTGAGGATGCCCAAACCCGCGAAGAAAGCCAGGAATTTTTTCTTGGAGCCGCGGAAATCCGCAATGGCGCCTAAAACAGGGCTAAGCAGCGCGGCCATCAGGCTGCCAATAGCCACTGTGTAGCCCCACAACGCCAGCGAACCCTCCGTGGCAATGTAGGCGCCAAAGTAGTTAGGCAGGATAGCCCCCATGACAGAGGTCGCGAAGGCGGAATTGGCCCAGTCGTACATCGTCCAGGCTCTGATCTGAAGTTTGTGTAAGTGTTCGTTATCCATGCTTGCTCCTCAAAATAGAATGATTAATTGTACCGATAATCGTGAAATTAAAGCATGCGATATCCAAAATCCTGGGCGGCGCTCTTAAACTCGCATAAACCTTGCGCGGCAAATACATGTTCGATAAGGTTAATGAGTTGGCGTTCATCTTTGCTTGTCAGCATTGCTTTCATCTGGATGCTGGACAGCCCATAAGGTTCAAGATACGCCTTCAGGAATTTTCGGAAGGGCAGCAGCGCTCCGGCCGGGTGAAAGGTTTTCATTTCTTCAAGCTGATAACGCATGAGTCCATAAAGTTCGGCGGGGTTCACGTTTTCGCGGTCCTGCCAGCTGAAGATAAAAGGGTTCGCTTTTGCCGCGCGCCCGACCATGACCGCGTCGCAGCCTGTTTGCGCCAACAGCTGGCGCGCCTGGTCTGTATTGGTCACATCTCCATTGCCGATTACCGGCACAGGCAGACAGGCTTTCAGCTCGCCAATCGGCTGCCAGCGGGCTTTGCCCGTGTAAGCCATTTTGGCGGTGCGGGCGTGCAGGGCAATCATGCTGGCGCCGTTTGAAACAGCTATCTCGGCAATCTCGCGGTAGTTAAGCGAGTCTTCATCCCAACCCAGGCGCAGTTTGGCAGTAAGTGGCACCGGCACTGCTTTGCGAATTTCCTGGAACGCGCGCGCAACTTTTTCAGGCGCGCGCATCATACCCGCGCCGGCCCCGCGAGAGGTGACGCTGGCGGTGCAGCAGCCCAGGTTGATATCAAAAAAATCCGGCTGGTACTCATCGTAAATCGCCGCGGCGCATTCGGCCATGCGGACGGGGTCATTATCCAGCAGCTGCGCGCCAAAGGGACGCTCGCCAGCGCGAAAGCTGAGGCGGCTCTTTTGGTAGTGCTTCTGATTGGCGAAGTCGAGCGTGTTGACAAATTCAGAGATGGAAAGCGCGGAACCAAGCCTTCGGGTTATCCAACGAAAGGGTGGGTCGGAGATACCGTCCATCGGCGCGAGGATAAGCTGACCAAATACTGGAATACTGCCGATGCGGAAAGTTGGTTCGGACGCAGGAGTTTCAGCCATGCGCGGGAAAACTCCGGAGTGAAATCTCATTCCGCATAGCCACAGGAAGCAAAAAAGAGAGGGAGCGTACAGCTATTGATTTCAAAAGATAATTTCCCGGGTCAAATGATGGGGATAATTATCTCATACTTCAGACTGGACGTCAGGCGCATTCAGGCGAGCCAGCGCCCACAGGAACGTTTCGCGCAGGTCGGCAGGCAGGTCCTCCTCGAGGGCGGCCTGCAGAGCCTGGACAGCTCCGTCCGAGCGTTGGTTGGCCATGGCAATTGCCAGGTTGCGGCGGTAACCAGCAAAGCCGATACGCAGCACAGGCGTACGCTGGTATTTCGCCTTCCACGCGGCTTCGCTTAGCGAAAAGTCTTCCAGCAGACCTGGCTGGGCAGCAATGAGAGGCGCCGTGTTTGCTGCTGCAGTCAGGCTTTGATTCAGCGGACATATGATCTGACAAGTATCACAGCCAAAAACACGCTCCCCCATCATGGGACGCAGTTCTGGCGGTATCCGTCCCCTATTTTCAATAGTGTGGTAACTCAAGCAGCGGCGGGCATCCACGGACCGATTTGGCAGCAGCGCATGGGTAGGGCAGGCATCCACGCACAGGCGGCAGTTCTGGCAGGGGTCGCCCGGCAGCGCGGCGTCTGGCGCCAGTTCCTGGTCGGTGAGCAGCTCCCCGAGAAAGAGGTAAGAGCCGCTGCCAGGCGCGTTGAGCAGAGAGTTGCGGCCAATCCAACCCAAGCCGGCTTGTCTCGCGAAGTCTTTCTCCAGAATGGGCGCGCTGTCCACGCAGGCGCGAAAGCTCAGCGCGCGTCCAGCCAATTCCGACAGGCGCGCCCCTAATTGCTTCAGTTTGGCAGACATTACGGTGTGGTAGTCCGGCAGCAGCGCGTAGGCCGCGATGGTACCCCGACCACTCGACGCGCAGTGTGCCGCCTGGGTTGGGGCCGGGTATGGCAGACCGACGCAGAGGATTGAGCGGCAGCCGGGGAGTAAACTGACCGGGTCCTCGCGGGCGCTCAGGCTAGCTGGCCGGGCAAGGTAATCCAGCCCCGCCTGCCTGCCCTCTGCTATCCAGTCGCGGTAGTCATCGTAAGTATCTGGCCGCGCGGGATGGGTAATTCCACAAACAACAAAGCCGAGCTTGAGAGCTTCGGCTTTGATTTCAGTTTCAAGGGGCATAGAGCGCTCTGGAAAAGGGCATCCTAAGGCGTCACGATTTGGTATTCAAAATAGAAGGTCGAGAACGAGGTGCCCTGCGCGTTCACAATCGCCCAATCGCCGCGCACTTTTCCGGCGGCGGCAGGCGCGGTGAACTTCATCGTAATGGTGACAGTTTTTGTGGGAGGCACTTCATAAGGCATGGTAATGGTATCGCTGGCTCCCAACTTATCGCCGCTGACAAATTTAATCGCGTAGGCGGTCGTCCAGGTGGTGGTACCGGTGTTCATCAGGGTCAGGACCACGTCAAAGGGCAGACCTGCAGTGATATGGGAATTGTCGGCTGGGTTGCTGGAGACCCACACGCCGCCGTCGCGTCCGCCCGGGGCTAAGGTTGCTGTCGCGCCGGCAGCCGGGGTGTTGGTTGGCGGAAAGGTGGCTGTGGGGGGCAAAGCAGTGTTGGTCGGGGTTGGTTGGGGCGTGGGTGTATCGGTCGGTCGGGCGATTGCAGTGCGCGTAAAATCCACTTCTACGGTCTGGGCGATGCTGGTCATAATCTGATCGGGGCTGAGGGTAGGGGCGGACGGGGCGCAAGCCGAAAGCAGCAGCGCGGTAATCATCACGGCGGCAAAAACTACGCTCGAAAATGTTCTCTTATTCATAAAAAACTCCATCCTGCGCGAAAATTGCTTGATTTATACGCATGATTTTCTATTGTAGAGCTTCAGCCGGATTTGTCAAGTTCGACCGGAAATGACCAGAATTTGCCAGGCTTCGAGATTTTTCGGGTTGGCGCCCTGCATTGAGAATCTATTGAAACGCAACTGGCTTCTTTGCCCTGATGTTGACCGCGCGGCCTGTCCGCATTCGCTTCAGGGAATACAGCCAGGCATAGTCTCGGGGTAGACGCTGAAATTGTAAGAATCTTCCTGCGTGCTCAGATAGGATACATCCTCAAGAATTTCGTAATTCGCGCCAAAGACTTCGTTGAAGACAACGCGAAAGAAGTTTACCAGGGTGATATTGGGTGAAATGGTCGATTCTGCTTTATCCGGAAGGTAAAACGCGCTGAGCACGGCCAGACGGTTAGCGCTATCCGCGCCGTGATCCCCCAGCAGAAGAATTACCGGTGGTGTATCGGAATCTGCCAGGATCTTGCGGAGGACAGGCAGGATAGCGCTGTCTCCATATTGGACACCCCAGGAATAGTATTGAATGTACTCCTCCCAGGAAATGGGCGTTACCCACGGCAGCGGCGGCGGGTTTGGAATAAGCGTCCCATCGGGTTGGAAGACATAAGGCGCGTGTGGAATATTCAGATGCGCGAACACGAGCTTTGGCCCGCGTTCCGAGGCAATCTCTTGCAGTTTGTTCAGGATGAACCACTGCTGGCGGACATGATCCGCGAAAGGATAATTTGTCGGGATATTGTTGATACTGCCGCTGGTTCCGGAGTAGTCAAAAAACACGCGCGCCAAGGTGCCGCTATAGAGCATTTGATCGAAGTTGCTCAAGGCAATGCCGTTATCTTGCGTGGGCAAATCCACCGTTTGAAAATAATGATCCGCGTCCGTCCAGGCAATGGGTTGATAAGAAACCATCGCGTATGTCGCGTAACCAAGCGAATCAAAGATACTGCGCACGCTGCTGTGCCGCACTAATTCATAGAGCGCAGCCCGGTCGTTATTTGGCGGTTGGAATTCTGGGCTCATTTCCTGGAGATATTGCATGTTAAAGAATGAAGAAAGCGAGAGGGGGGTGTAGGCATAATTGCTCATGCTGCAGGCAGGGACGTAAAAACCCATTCCGGTAAGCGCGTCGATGAAGTCTTGATTATCCAGGTTGAATGTTTCTTGCAGCACGTCCGTCCGCAAGTGCGCGTCCATCAAGATTACATAGACATCCGGCAGACTTTCTGGGTTCAGCGCTGTACCAGCAGGGAGTTGGCTGGAAACGCTTTCAATTGCCGCGTTTTGCGCTCTGCTCGCGCGCAGCTCGTATTCCACAATCTGGTAAAGTGGAATAATCAATAAAAAAACGGCGAACATATTCAACAGGATGGTCAAATTCTTGTTGTCTTGAACGCGTTTGAAGATTAACCAGCCCCCAAGCCCGCCGAGGGCAGCCCACAAGGGCAGCAAGTAGCGGTGCCGACCCAGAATAAACCCGGACATTTCTATCTGTCTCAGCGCTTGATACACGCGCCCATAACTAAAGAACAAGATAATCAGCAGAAGCGTAAGCAGCGCGGATTTTTGCAGAGAACGCGTCAGAAGCCACAAGATAAACCAGAGGATTACCGCTCCACCGACGATAAAAATCAGCGGGCGCAGGCCTGTGCGCAAAAAGACTTCCTGAATGTTGTGCCCCAACAAAGAAAGGACGGGATAAGCGGCAAAAAGGATTGGGTAAACGGGAAGTGAATTTTTCGGCTTCATAGCTTTAACGCGCATAATTCTACCACTTCAAGTGCGAAGCGCGTGAATTCGAAGGGGGAATGATAAATAATCGGCTCAGGAAGCGCGGCGTTGCATCAGGTAGAGAATTCTCTGGGAACCTGGAATGAGCTCGGTCTTTTGGATCTCAAAATGGCCAGCGAAGGCTTGCTCAAACCCTTCCGGAGTGTAATCGGGGAAGATATCCGCGCGGGAAGCCAGCAAGCGCTGTACTTGCGAATCTGTTTTCGGTACGAACTCAACGATGAGTTTGTTTGCCAGTTCAGCAAAACTGGCAGCGATGCCTTCTAATGGAACATTGTTGGCGATTGCCAGATGGTGGATAAGAGCCAGCGCCATGACAAGGTCAACCGGACCGCGTTCCCGCATAGAAGCTCTTTCGCGGGAATCCCAGCCCAAGCCCGGCGAAGGATTAGTCAGATCCATCCAGAGCGGGAGCATGTGTTTTTCATTGTTCTGTCTTACCGTGCGATAATTCTGCTGCACCGCGCTGTGATCAATATCGAATGCCACAGTGGGAATTCCCATTTCGCTGGCTGCCCGGCTGAACTCACCGGTATTCGCGCCAAGGTCCCACACGCTGTGGGGATTCGATGCAAGCAAGAACTCCTTAACCAGGCTTCGTTTGGCAGCAAAGGCAGCTTCGCTGTAATTGTTATCCTCGTAATAATTCCCCCATTCAGTATTGCTTGCGCGCAGGCGCAAGCCCCGCACCACCGCCAAGAGGCTCTCAAGCAGGCCGCGCATGGCAGACAGGCTCACTTTTCCTTCCAGCGCGTTGGGCGAAACCGCTTTGCCGGCATATTTTTCCTGGCTGCGGGCATGCAGGTGGATGTGGCTTAACAAGCCAAACTGCAAGCGCGTGGAAGCTGGGAGCAGCTTGCTGGTAAGGTCCAGTGGAATTCCGTCAATATAAACGCGCATAAGCTGACTCAGGCGGGTATCTTTGTGCGCCATGAGGGCTAAAGGCGCCAAAAAATGCTGGCAGAACTGCCGGTAGGCAACCCACGGCAACCCCTCCTGATAGGGTTCAAAAGAGAGCGTGTCAATAAAAATAGGTTTGCCGTCCAAAAATTGCACATTGTATGCGCTGGCATCCTTCAGGCTCAGGCCGTACTCAAGAGCGCGCCTGGCGATAGAGAGTGTCAGAATGGCAGCGTCTTTGAGTTGCTCAAAACACCACTCGTAAGGATAGGAAATGAAGGGGATGGAGTGAGGAAGGATTACTTTATAAGCCAGCTGGGGCAGGGGAGCCAGCGCGAGGGGCACTTCCTCGTGCGTCACGAGCGCTTTCGCCTTGCTGAGCCGCTCGTAAAGCCCCGACTGCATCAAGGCATCGTAGGATTCACGGCCGGCCTGGTTCACCTGACGATAGACGACCGAATCTTGCGTGAAAACGAACCCGCTGGGATCGCGGAATGATGCGCTGGATTTCTCAATCATTCTCAAAATTCCCTTTTACTGGTGGTTTTGTGTGGTTAGATGGCGAACAGCCTGCTCTCAGGAGCGCAAGGAATCTTCCGCGCTGGGTTCCTCAGGGATTTCAGTGGGGTCCAGCTCCTGGCTGTCGGCTGCTTTGTTTCTTGTCAGAAAGGCTCTGATCTTCTTCCAGAAAATTCTGATTGCTACTCCGATGCTCAAGACAGCCGCGAGAATTAGCTGGATTAGCATGCTGCCGCTGCCAGGGTCCAGGTACACGAAAGGTTTCAAAAGAGGCGTGAAGATATGTATGAAATAGGCCATGATTGCCCTTCCCTCGTAAAGTTAGCCTTATTATAATCGGGAAAACTATCGGCGCGTCACGACCAGGTTCGCCTTTCAATGCTGAGCCAGGAGCAGGAAAAAGAACTTCTCACCTGTTGGTACTTAAACCTAAACAAATATTCTGAGGTCTTATTTCGGCTGACCCCCGCTGTTTTTATGTGGAATATGCGTCTGCAAAGTCCATGCTGGTAAAGAAAGCGGGGGCTAGGTGAAATACACGCTTAATAATATTCCGCGTTGCTTATCCGCGAATATTGACATTTTTAAATGAAATGCTACTCGTCCGCGGGTTGGTAGGACCTGAGCACCGGCATGAGCAGATGGAGAATATCATCCACTGCCGAGCCGCGGGAATCGACGCGCAGTATCAGGCGCAGGTTCTGCCCGGCCAGATTGGTTAGGTCGTAGCTGATCCGCCGGAATGCGCCGTCGTTGGTTTCATTCCAGGCTGCCAGCAAGCGCGGAACTTCCACCCCGGCCTGCACGTAAAGCGAGAAGTCAGCATCGCAAGCAAGGGCGCTTTTCGCGCAGCCGAGCACCGCCTCAAAGCGCGCTTTTTCGGGGATGCGCTGCGCTGGGAAAGCCCCCTGGATGTACCCGTTCTGGACTTCTTGCGGGCTGAGCCAGATTGCGGGCTCGTCATCCTCCGAGCCATTTTCAAGCAGAGGGCTGGCATCTACATAGGCAAAGCCATCCGCGCTGCCTGCTTTACCGGGGCAGTTCAGTTTGCCCGCGCCGCTGGTCCAATCCGCCGCGCAGAGATTTTCAGCCAGGTTGAGGCTGGTGTTTATTACTTCTACCGCCACCCAAAAGGTTTTTTCTGGGTTTTTGAAGCTGAACATGCTGCCCTGCCCGTCGCGCAGTCTGAAATCAGCGCGGTAATTACCAGGTTCAAAAGGCACAGCAATGTTTAGCATAAGCGTGAGATTCTGTCCAGGCGCGATAGCGCTGTTTGTCAGTTTTTGGAGGGACAGAATGTCCGGTATGTTGCCTGAAACATATTCCAGTTGATAATCAATCGTCCAGACGCAAGAGCCGGCATTGCGCAGCGTCCAGGTCTTAACGAATACCGAGCCTGGAAAGAATTGACTGCCGTCCGGCACGCTTTCAGAAACGAATTCAGCCAGGTTGCAGGGGAGGTTCGGGTCGCTTGTCGGGCTGGCTGGGGTTGGCGCGGGTGGGGTTTGGGTGGGCTGCGCGGTCAGGCTCTGCGTAGGGACCGCCTGGGTGAACATCGCCTCGACAGTGAGCGCCGCGGCGGTGCGCACGCCAAGCATAGGGTCAACCGGCGTCGCGGTGCTCGGCAAGTTGCAGGCAGTCAATAGCAGAACCGCAAGCAGCATCCAGGTCCAGCGATTATGGGACTTTTTCATCAGCACTCCTACATGGTCCTTAATATTCGCAACGCGCGCAGAGCCGCGCTTGTGAATATTTTAATCCTTTTTCAGCCAGGCGTGTCCAAAGACAAAACCCCGCCAGATAGGACGGGGTTTTGATTTTTTTTGAACAGGTTAGCGCCGCGCCAACTCCCGCAGGAAAAGCTTGAAAGAAAACTTGCTGCCGGTGAGGAGGTGCTGGGAGCGAAACAGGTTTGACACGCCTTTGATGAGAAAAACGTCAGTAAGCGCCAGCAGCCCGAAAGCCAACGCGATTTGCCAGCCTGGCACGCCGCCAATGGTCAGGCGGGTCATCATTGCCACTGGCGCGGTTGGCGGCAGCAAGCTCAGAATGGTGGCAAGGGAACCGTGCGGCATTTGGATCAGGCTGTTAATGGCGACCAGCGTCAGGATGAGCGGGAGCGCCACCATAAAGGTGGACTGGCTGCCTTCCCGCAGGTTCGGGGCCATTGCTCCTATGCCTGCCATCAGGCTGCCGTAAAAGACGAAGCCGACAATAAAGAACAAGACACCGTAGATATAAAGCGATGGTGAAAAATTCATTTCAATTGGCAGCGCAAAGGTCTGCCCGGTAAATCGCAGCAGCAGCAGCGCAGAACCGAACCAAATTGCCAACTGCAGCAGGCTCGCCAGACCAAGCCCGGTGAGCTTGCCGATAAATAGGCTGGTTGGCCTGACCGAGGAGAGCAGCATTTCCATCACGCGGTTGTCTTTATCTTTCCCTACCGCGCTTAATAACATGCTGGAGGTGATGAAAACAATCATATAGAAAAAGAGCGTTACCCCATATGGGATAAAAAACGCTAATGGGTCTTCGATGTCGCGGCTCTCCGCAATAGCAGGATTGACTTCTTCCACCACAAAGGAAACCGGGTTGGTGTACTTGAGATACAAATCTTGATCTCTGCCAAGCAGGTTATAAGCAATCAGGTTTTCCATGGTAGTAGTTTGTTCGAAACCAGTCACCGGGTTCACATCCTCCCGGTACAGCAGGACGGACCCGCTGTTCAGATAGTCTTGCGGGACTTCGTAGTAGCCTTTCAGCTTTCCTTGCTGGAGCTGCTGGCGGGCTTCCGCGCTGGATGGAATCAACACAATAGTCCCTTCGGTAACCCAATCCGGCGCTTCGGTGAGCAGACCGCTCTTATCCACCAAACCATAAGGCAGGGCGGATTGGGCCTGACTGCCGGTGAAGACCTGCTGCAGGCTCTGGGATTGTGAGTCGCTCAGGTTGCCTAGAATCCAAAGCACAAGCGCGGGGATGAGAGGAACCAGGATGAGCGTCAGGATGAAAGAGCGCCGGCTTACAGTCTTGAGGAACTCATGCTTAAAAACGCTCCAGGTCTTATTCATTGCGCGCCTCCTTCCTGAATAATTGAGAAAGCTTGAGCCGCTTGGAGTAATTGAGCATGCCCAGGCGAAACGCTTTGCCTGCCAACCAGATAGTGAGGATTGAGAAGAGCACCAGGATTCCGATGACCATGAGCACTTCCCAGGCGGGAACGCGCGTGAATGCCATTCGGAGCGTCATAGCTACTGGGGCGCTCATCGGAAAATAACTGAGAGCCCGGGAAAAAGCGCCATTTGGGTGCATCATCAATACTGAGAAGAAATAATAAGGAATTAGGATAGGAAACGTAATCAGGCCTGTTACTTGTGCCGCTTCCTGGGAATCGGTCACGGTAGCGCCAAGTATTGCCATTAGCGCGGAAGTGAAAACAAAGGAAGGCAGGAGCAAGAGCAGGCTGAGCAGCATATTTGGCCAGGAAATATGCAGCTGCCGCAGGAATGGAATACGGTCTCCCATTACCAGCACAAAGACCACCGCAAGCAGTGCCCATACCAGAATCTGGGTCAGGCCAACGCTCAAGTTGCCGATGATCTTGCCGGCCATCAGTTCGTTCGGCGAGACGGAGGTCACCATAATCTCCATCGTGCGATTTTCCTTCTCCTCAACCACCGCCTGCAGCAGGTAGCCGCCGCTGGAAAGGACCACGATAACAAAAAGCAAACCGACTACCAATGGCAGTATGATTTTCGAGATTTCGTTTTCCGCGGTGCTTCTGGTTCCATCTAACGAAACCAACGTGTACATGCTGCCGGCCTCCAGGCGGGCTTGGTTGGGAACATTGACGCCAACAAACAGGTTTTCAGTCAAGAACTGCTGGATTTGGCCGCGGATGGTGCTTGTTAGGGGCTCGTTATAGTAGTACTTAATCTGAAAGGTGGCTTCGTAGCCCTCTGGGATGACAAAATAAGCCTGGATGCTGCCGCTTTCCGCCGCGGCGCGTGCCTCTCCCGCAGACGCATACGGAACCATTGGAATGACAGGTTCAAACAAAGAACGTTTTTCAGGGGCGATCGGCGGGACCGTAATCCAGCCTGCTTCATCCACGTAACCCACCGGCAGCTTGCTCACAGAAGAGAGCGAAACCGCGATTGAAAAGAGCATAACCACGATCATTCCAAGCGGCACACTGAGAAGCGCGATCCAAAAACGCGGCCTGGCGACGTGGTGGGTGTACTCGTACTTGGCTACCTCAAAGGTTTTGTTCATCGCTGGGCTCTCCTTTTTTCACCACCTTGATGAAAATTTCATCGAGGGAAGGCACCGCGATTTCAAACGCGTTGAGTTGAATGCCCTGGGAAACCAATGTGTTGAGTATTTCCTGCGGCCTAACGCCGGGCTGGGGTTCCAACTTAATCATCGTGTTCAGCCGCTCAATTTTTTGCACGCCAGGGATGCTCTGTGGAAGTTCCATGCTGGTGTTAATATGCACATCATCGGTAGCAAAGCTTTCATAGATTTGCTGCAGACCGCCGTAGAGCAGCACTTCACCCTTGTCGATTAGCACTATCTTGTCGCAGAGCTGTTCCACCTGGTTCATCTGGTGGGTGCACATGATGATTGTCTTACCCGCGTCGCGCTGCTGCTTCAGAATATCCTTGACCAGTTGGGTGTTGACCGGGTCAAGCGCGCTGAAAGGCTCATCGATGATTATGACCTGCGGGTTGTGTATCAGGGTGGCAATCAACTGGGCTTTCTGCTGCATACCCTTGCTCAGTTCTTTGACCTTTTTCTTGCGGTGGTCGCACAGGTCAAACTCTTCAAGATAGGCCGGAAGTTTCTGTTTGATTTCCTGCGGGGTCATCCCTTTCAGCGTTGCGAGGTATTCCAGACATTTGTCCAGGAGAATATCCTGGTATAAACCGCGCTCTTCGGGCAGATAGCCAATCTGGTTCTTCTTAGCCTCCGACATTGGTCCGCCGAGAATGGAGACGGAACCGGAATCGGGCTGAAGAATATCCAGGATGATGCGGATGCTGGTGGTCTTGCCAGAGCCGTTGGGCCCTAATAGGCCAAATATCTCGCCCGGGACCACGTCAAAGCTGACATCCCGGACTGCTTGGGTATTGCCAAAGCTCTTACTGATGTGTTCAACATGAATGGACTGCATAACGATCCTCCATTGTAAATTTCTACAGCCTGACTTTGTTGGTTATCATAATCGATAAAGGGCGCGCCGCTTAGGATTCGGCGCATCTTTGATGTTACACAGGATCGCTGGAGATGACCTAAGAAAATATGGGTTTATCAATAGGATGCAGCGGGCAGCGGATAGCTTGAAAGGGTATCAGGATGACGATGGTATGCAGACAGGGAGATCGCTTCGCAAGCTCGCGATGACGAAACCGCGGGGAGATCGCTGCACCAGCTCGCGATGACGAAACCGCGGGGAGATTGCTGCACCAGCTCGCGATGACGAAACCGCGGGGAGATTGCTGTACCAGCTCGCGATGACGAACCCGTGGGGAGACACGGTGCCCATTGGGGTATCGCTTCGCACGCTCGCGATGACGAACCCACAGGGAGAACGCTTCGCAAGCTCGCGATGACGAAACCGCGGGGAGATCGCTGCACCAGCTCGCGATGACGAAACCGCGGGGAGATTGCTGCACCAGCTCGCGATGACGAAACCGCGGGGAGATTGCTGCACCAGCTCGCGATGAGGAACCCGTGGGGAGACACGGTGCCCATTGGGGTATCGCTTCGCAAGCTCGCGATGACGAAACCGCGGGGAGATTGCTGCACCAGCTCGAGATGACGGACCCACGGGGAGACAAGCTGCCCATTGGGGTATAGCTTCGCACGCTCGCGATGACGAACCCACAGGGAGATCGCTTCGCAAGCTCGCGATGACGAAACCGCGGGGAGATTGCTGCACCAGCTCGCGATGACGAACCCGTGGGGAGACACGGTGCCCATTGGGGTATCGCTTCGCACGCTCGTCATGACGGATAGCTGTGGTCAATTTAGACGATGAGATCTGGCAAAATAAG
>Ga0208040_1002258_pt1 | contig 17253 bp, 9 predicted proteins | sample AD_UKC083_MetaG_FD_184431 | JGI IMG/M metagenome (GOLD analysis project Ga0208040, IMG submission 184431) | Active sludge microbial communities of municipal wastewater-treating anaerobic digesters from USA - AD_UKC083_MetaG (SPAdes) (version 2) | ecosystem: Engineered > Bioreactor > Anaerobic >...
TGGTTCGCTCTCCATCTCTGGCAACGCCACCACTTCCGGTTACGCCACCATTGGCACGGCTCCCACGGGCGCCAACTTCACCGCCGGCTCCTTAAACGTCCAAAACTATCTCGTTGTCCCTTACGCCTCCACCACCGCCTTCACCGCTTCCGGCGCTATCACTGGTGGTTCGCTTCTTGTCACTGGCAACGCCACCACTTCCGGTTACGCCACCATTGGCACGGCTCCCACGGGCGCCAACTTCACCGCCGGCTCCTTAAACGTCCAAAACTATCTCGTTGTCCCTTACGCCTCCACCACCGCCTTCACCGCTTCCGGCGGAGTCAATCTTGGTTCCCTGACGGTCACTGGCTCCTCTGTCTTCACTGGTCTCATTTCCGGCGATGGCTTCAACTCTGCTTTTGATAGTCGTATTTCAAATACTTGGCGAGGTCAAGTCAATGGCTTGGCGTCATTGGGCGCTGACGGCAAGGTTCTGGATGAACAGCTTTCCCCCTTGGCTATTTCTGACACCACGGTCGTTGGTTCTGAAACTGAAATGCTTGCTCTCAGCGCCACTGTTGGCGACGTGGCGATTAGAACCGATGAAAGCAAATCTTATATCTTGCGAGATCCCGACCCGACGATTCTGGCCAGTTGGGCTGAGCTCTTGTCGCCGACTGACTCAGTTATCTCCGTTAATGGTCACCGCGGCGCGGTCACCCTCTCTGCTGACGACCTCCCCGAAGGCCTCACTAACTTTTATTTCACCAATGCCCGAATGGATGACCGACTCAACGCGGTGTGGCGGGGACAAGCCAATGGCTTGGCCTCATTGGGGGTAGATGGGAAAATTTTGATTTCAGAGTTGAGTTCAATTCCCCTGGTGGATACCTACGTCGTCTCCTCCGAAGTCGCGATGCTTGCCTCCGGCGCCACCAAGGGTGATATTGCCGTCCGAACTGACGAAAGCAAGACATACGTGTTGCAAGGCGCTGACCCCACGGTTCTGGGTAACTGGGTGGAAATTTCTTCTTCCGCTTCGGTCACCGCGGTCAATGGCCAAACTGGAATCGTCGCTTTGACCACCACTGATATCACCGAAGGGACCGGCCTATACTGGACACAAACTCGTTTTGACACCGCCTTGGCCAACGCCACCACTTGGAGCGGCGACCTCTACATTGAATCTGGCAACTTGGGGATTGGGATCAGCAGTGTTTCTAATGGTCTGGAGGTCTTGGGCAGCGCCTCCACCTCCCAACACTTTTATGTTGGCGATAATCTCTACATTGGTTACAGCAATGGCGCTGACAGCGATGTTATCTATTTCCGCGGCGGTTTGGAAAGTTTGGCTTGGAGCACCACCAACAACCGTTTTGAAGCCAGCACCGCTTTGTTTGTTCCGGTCGTTTACGCCACCTCTTCTTTAATTGATACCCTTTCTTTGGGCGGCGGTCTGTCTGGCACGGTCTTGGCGACCAATGACAATGGTCAAGTCGTTTCCACCAGCACCTCGGTTCTCATCTCCGGCTATCTCACCAGTTCCAGCACCTTGCCCGCTTTCTTAAACTACTGGTCCAAGAGTGGCACCACTCTTTCTTACACAGAGGGCAATGTGGGCATTGGCACGGCCTCGCCCTCCGGTCTTTTGGCGGTGGGCACTTCCACCGCTGATAACTTGTTGGTGGTCTCGGCCGACACGGGTTATGTCGGTGTCGGTTTGGAGCCCGCTTATCGTTTTGATGTTGGCGGCAGCGCCCGTTTTGGCGCTACTGGCCACAAATTTGGCGTTGGAATAGACGGCGCCAATGTCATTGATTACGACAACGAAGCGGCTTTCATCTTGTCCGGTCAAGAATCAATCGTGATGCGAATTGACGACAACAACAATGACGACACGGCCGTCTGGAGCGTCAGACATAACACGGCTGATATTTTCCAAGTTGATTCGGTTGGCAACGCCTGGGCGGGGGGTTATTTTTACGCGGACCGTTTGGGGGGCGCCACGACCTCGCCTTTTGCCACCTTGTCCATTGCCGGCGACTCTTACCTGGGTGGCAATGTCACTGCGACCGGCACGGTCTTGGTTAATCGGACAACAGTGGGCGCGCCCACGGCCGGCCTTGTCGGCGGCGATGGGGACCGCTTCGTCCTTTCGGTCGGAGATGGCAGCCAGGTTCCTTACAGTCTTGGTGTTGATACCAACAAACTTTGGTCGGCGGTACCAACCACGGCCTCTCACGCTTGGTTTATCGGGACTGAAGAAAAAATGACTTTAAACTCCTCCGGCTATCTGGGGATTGGCACAACTTCACCTTACGCGCCATTGTCGGTGGTGGGCGAGGTGGTCGCCTCTCACTTTACCGCTACAACGACAGCAACCTCTACTTTTGCTGGGGGGATTGAGTTGTTGTCGGGTTGTTTTTCGATAAACGGAGTGTGCATTAATTCAATGGAGGGAGGAGGCCTTTGGACTCTAACAGGAGATGATGTTTACTATTTAAATAATGTGGCAATTGGGACAACTTCGGCTTCCAGTCGGCTGTTCGTTTCCCAGTCGTCTAACACCAGCGCTGGCGGTATTACTTTGAATGCCTTTGAAAGCGATGCCGCTCGCTCCCTCTTCATTGACTCCACTGGAGATTTCCGTTTGGCTGATTCCACTACTGACTTTTTGACAGTTTCTTCTGATGGTCGTTTTGGTTTGGGGACTACCTCAATCGCCGCCAAGTTAAATCTTGCTCCTTATAATAACGCTGGCCTCGTTTCTTATACCAACGGCGCGACCAGCGAAGGTCTAGGTATTAACGCCTACATTGATACCAATAATTCAAACCTGGGGGTTGTAGACTTTGTCGCTTTTCGCAACTCCACCGCTTCTGCTGGCGGCAGTCAGTTCCGTTTCTTCACACAAGCCACCAGCACCAATAACCCCGCCCTCGCTATGACCATAGACAAAGACGGTCGGGTTGGTATCTTAACTACTCCCGACACCACAACTAAATATGGTTTAACCTTGCCCAACAACGTTAACACTGGCTATGGTCGCGCCTACACCTGGGACACCTATTCAGACACCAGAATCAAACTTAACCAACAACCTCTCCAATACGGTTTGGCCGAACTGCTTCAGCTGGAACCAAAATCTTTTGAACAACACTCTTCTCGCTTTGAAAACGGTCGCCTTATCCTAGAAGAAGCAAGTGAACAAACCATTGGTCTTATCGCGCAAGAGGTTTATGGTGTCATCCCGGAAGCTGTCAACCCGGCTGAAGATGAAAATAGTAGTCTTTGGGGCATTAATTATGACAAACTAACCCCGGTGATTATCAAGGCGATTCAGGAGTTAAGTTTACAGTCTAAAGAACAGTTAACTACTTTGCAGAAAGTAAACATCCCAACCTATACAAACATTGACGGTTTGGCCTATGTTCTAGTCCACAATGTTCAAATCAACAATCTGGCCAAATTTAAAGGGGAGACAACCTTTGAAGGTGGCGCGCTCTTTGTGAATAATGTTAATTTCTTAGCCAGCGTTTCCTTTGAACAGAGGGTGGAGTTTAAGGGAGGGATGGATATTAAGCGAGGTATCATGATAAAGGACAAGGGCACGGGCGAAGAATATTGTATCTTCTTGAGGGACGGCGAAGAGGTTACAGAAAAAGGCAATTGTGACCAGATTTTGGGTGAGACAACGGCGGCGGCAACTACCACTTTGCCAACCGCTATTCCTTTGGAAATGAACAACGGCACGCTCATGTCCACCTCTACCGAGGCAACAGAAATGGTGACGGTTGAATCCTCAGACCCAATGACTGCCACCACTAGCTCTGACATTGTGCCAGAAGTAAACGAGGCTGCTGTTATCGCCGAGGTTAGAGAAGAAGAGGAAATTGAAACTGTTGGAACAGGGGATTCCGGCGTTGCGGAAAGTCTTGAGGCAAATTAGAACATAATAGGTGACGGTGACAGGGGTGAGGACGAAAATTCGGAAAATGCTAGCCAGTCCTCGCTTTTGTTTTGTGGTTCTTTTTTTGACTGAAAAAAATTTAATTTTTTAACTTATCAACAGTTTGTTAGGGTTTAGCTCGGACAAGTTTTGGATTAAAATAGGAGTAGTTTTTAGCAAAACTTAGTCAAATTATCAATTTTTTAGCAATTTTTATTAAAAATATGGCAAAAAATATCAAAACCGCTCAAAAAACGAGTAAGAAGATTGGGACGAAAGTCAGCAAAGTAACGGAAGTTAAGAAGCGTGACGGCACGGTTGTCCCGTTTGACGAAAGCAAAATAACCAACGCGGTTTTGAAGGCCATGAAAGCGGTCGCGGAAGGGGGCGAAAAAGAGGCCACCAAGGTGGCGGCGGCGGTCACAACATTGATTTCTAACACCAAAAAAGAACAAGGGAAAGATTACCTGCCGACAGTGGAAGAAATCCAGGACTTGGTGGAAAAAGAGTTGATTTTGCAGAAGTATTCCTCAACGGCAAAGGCTTATATTTTGTATCGTGAAAAAAGAGCGGAAATTCGCAAACAAAAAGGCGAAGTGCCGCGAGAGGTCAAAAATTTGGTTACCGAGAGCAAAAAATATTTTCGGAACCAATTGTCCGAATTCGTTTATTACACCACTTATTCGCGTTGGATTCCTGAAAAGGGCCGACGAGAAACTTGGATGGAAACTGTGGACCGTTATGTGAATTTTATGCGCGACAACTTGGGTGGCAAGTTGACCAAAAAAGAATATGACGAAATTCGCCACAATATGTTGTCTATGAGGGCGATGGGCTCCATGCGTCTTTTGTGGGCGGCGGGCAAGGCGGCGGCTGCTACGCATGTCTGCGCTTATAATTGTTCTTATATTGCGCCGACTGACTGGCGAGATTTTGGCGAGATTATGTATGTCTTGATGTGCGGCACCGGCTGTGGTTATTCGGTGGAACATCAGAATGTTGAACAATTACCGATTATCCAGCGTCAGACGGGAGAGAAACTCAAGACCCATGTTATCAAGGACAGCAAAGAAGGGTGGGCTGACGCTTTTGTTCTTGGTTTGCGGACTTGGGCCGCCGGCAAGGATATTGCTTTTGACTATTCAGAGATTAGGCCACAGGGCGCGCGCTTAAAGACGATGGGCGGTCGCGCTTCCGGCCCGGAGCCTTTGCGCAACCTGATTGATTTTTCGCGGGCAAAAATGTTGACTCGTCAGGGTCGGCGTCTGACCACCTTGGATGTCCACGATATTATTTGTAAGACCGGCGAGGTGGTGGTGATGGGGGGCGTTAGGCGGAGCGCCTTGATTTCTCTTTCAGACTTGGATGACCAAGAAATGAAAGAAGCCAAAAATGGTCAATTTTATATTAGCCATCCGGAACGAATGATGGCCAACAATTCTGTTGTTTACAACGAAAAACCAACGATCGCAGAATTTTTGGATGAATGGCTTAACTTGATTAAGGCCCAGTCGGGGGAACGAGGGACTTTTAACCGAGGAAGCCTGGAAAAACAACTGCCAGCGCGTCGTTGGCCGATTTTTAAAAAAGACGCGCAATATTCCGGTCTTAATCCCTGTGGCGAAATTGTTTTGAAATCCAAGCAGTTTTGCAACCTGTCTGAAGTCGTAGCTCGTCGCGAAGATACTTTGGCGGATTTGGCTGACAAAGTGCGAGTGGCCACTATCCTTGGCACCTACCAGTCAACTCTGACCAAGTTTGGCTATTTGTCTCCGGAATGGCGCAAAAACTGCGAAGAGGAGCGATTGCTAGGCGTTTCCATTACTGGCCAGTGGGACTGCCCGGCCTTGCGTAATCCGGAAGCGATGAAAAAGTTGCAAAAAGTGGCTGTAGAGACAAATAAAAAGTATGCTAAACGTTTTGGTATTGCTCAGTCTACGGCAGTTACCTGTGTTAAGCCGTCCGGCAATGGTTCTCAACTTTTTGATTCCTCGTCGGGTTGCCATCCGCGTCATGCCAAATACTATATCCGGAGAGTTAGGATTGAACGTCATAACCCTATCTTCCTGATGCTCAAAGATATGGGGGTGCCTTACCACCCGGAAGTTGGCCAAACCGATGCCAACGCGAATACCTACGTCTTGGAGTTCCCAGTTAAGGCGCCGGAGGGGGCGGTGGTCAAAAAAGACATTACGGCTATGGACCAATTGGAATATTGGAAAATGTTAAAGGAAAATTACACTGAACATAACCCGTCGGTGACTGTGTCGGTCGGAGAAGATGAATGGTTAAGAGTTGGCAACTGGCTTTACGAAAACTGGGATTTGGTCGGCGGGCTATCTTTCTTGCCACGCAATGATTATGTCTACAAATTAGCGCCTTATGAAGAAATTACTAAGGAACGCTACGAAATGATGGCCAAGGATTTTCCGGAAATAGACTTTTCTAAAATTGTGCTTTATGAATATGATGATGTCACAACCGGTTCCAAAGAGTTAGCTTGTGCCGGCGGCACTTGCGAAATTGACCCGTTAGCCGGCGGATTGTCAACGGTGGATACGAAGGAGGAAAAGAAATAGAACAGAAGGTCGCGAAATTAGATGCCGGTTTCCGGCAAGAGAAAAACAAAACAAGAAAAAAGCAGACATCATAAAACCCGCCTTTGGGGCGGGTTTTATGATGTCTGCTATCTATAAGCCGAATTCTGTCCGGTAATAGAAGTTGAGAGTTAGGAATTGGAAGTTAGATTAGAGAAGAAAGGACTCTTGTTTGGTGAATTTAGTTTTTTCTAACTTCTAACCTCTAACCCTCAACCTCTATCACTTGGGCAATCATTTATCTGTTCTGCGCCTTACGGCGCGAATCAAGCGGCACTAGTAGTAGAAGTTGGAAGTTGGAAATTGGAATGGAAAAGGAAAAAAGAACTTATTTGGAGAACTTGATTCTTCTTAACTTCCAATCTCTAACCTCCAACCTCTACCACTCACGGCCTTGCACAGAGGTAAGGATTTAGCCGTTTCATCTCCCTTATTGCTAGGGGAACTCATCCCGCCAATGACGGGATGCTCTTGCCTTTCGGCTTGAGCGTCTCTGTTCGCACCTCTTAGGCAATAGAAGTCGGAGACCTCTATTACTTTAGACGGGTGTTACCCGCTACCCTTGCCGCGCGTAGCGGCTCTGTGTTCGGACTTTCCTCCCCCACACCCAGAATAGCATTATGCCTGTTTGTTCCAGAACCACTTTTAAAACTTCATCAAGCATGTTTTATGTCAACAACCACAGAACTATTATCGGGGCATAACAAACGATGCTATTCTGGGTGTGGGGGTGATTGCCTAATAGCAGTTCTTTTATTATATAACAAAAAGGTAGTTTTTGCAAGTGGAATTAATCAGCCAATTTGGCGCGTTTGACGCGCGGTTCTTTGATTTGTTTTTGCTTGAGCATTTTTTGTAATTCGGAAATATTATACAAGCGATAACCATTTTGCGGACTGCGTTTGGCTTTCAGAACGCCGCGCCGGTCCCAATTACGCAGAGTTTCAACAGAGACTCCAAGAATTTCCGCGGCTGATTTGATTGTAACGAGACCTTTTTCCATAGGCAAAAAACGCAAAATAATATATACTTAAAATATATCACAAATTGTTTTAATAAAAAACAATAGCCGTTTAACAAGAATTATGGAAATGGAAAAAATAAGCCCTTGGCCTTTCGCTAAAATGTCGTTAGTCATTGTTGCTCTTTGTCTTTTTGCTTTGCCCTGGTTCAATTTTTCAGTTTGGGGGGCTTCTTTTGAGGTTGGGAAAAAGCTTCTTTTGGCGGTGGCTGCCTTGGTCGCCCTGGTTTTTTGGTTAATCTCGCAACTTCAAGAAAATAAAATTATTTTACCTAAAAACTGTATCCTATTAACTCTTGGCGGGGTCCTAACTCTAAGTTTCTTATCGGCTGTTTTTTCAGGCAATTTTTGGCGGTCAATTGTTGGTTTTGGGTTTGAACAAGACACGTTTTTTACGCTATTCATTTTATTAACTATTCTTTTTTTAGCAGCCAGTCTTTTTCAGTCCAAGCGTCGATTTTTAAGCATTTATTCGGTTTTGTTTATCTCGGCCTTGGTCCTTTTTGTTTTGCAGGCAATCGTCGTTCTTGTTTTTAAACTTGATTTTTTCGCGTTTGGGCGTCCGTTTTTCTCCTTCTTTTCAAACGGTTCAATTTCCAGCTTGGTTGGGAAGTGGTATGATTTTGGGGTCTACTACGGCTTTGTGGCTATCTCAAGCCTGTTTTTTTTGGAGTTTCGTTCTGAGAGAAAGTCATTGCCAAGCAGACTTGCCGCTAGCTGTTTGGGGATTTCTTTAGTGGCCTTGGTTTTTGTCAATTATCTTCCGGTTTGGGTCGCGCTCTTAGTTTTTTCCCTATGGCTTTTCTTTTATAAAGTTTTTCTTGTTAAAAAGGGCTCGCTTCAATCAAAGACTTTAGCCGGTTTTTCTTTTTTGGTTGTTATGGTTTCGATTTTTTTCTTGACTCTGGGTTCAGTTGAGGGGCTAGGTCAATCATGGGCGAGTGGAAGGACCAAAATTTCAGGAGTAGCAATTTTTGACGTAAAACCATCCTGGTTTAGCACCTACCAGATTGCCAAAGCGTCTTTAGCTGAAAAACCCCTTCTCGGCGTCGGACCTAACCGATTCGCGAGCCAATGGATAAAGGACAAGCCGGCCAGCGTCAATCAAACTCCATATTGGAATATTAGCTTTAATTTTGGCGCGGGTTATTTGCCAACCTTTGCCATCACGGGAGGGTTGTTAATGTTGGCTGGTTGGGCGGCTTTCCTGCTTAGCTTGTTGTGGTATGGGTTCAGGCTTGTCGCTAGGCGAGACATCAAGGAAAAACCTTTGTCACTGGTTGCCTTGGCTGGCTCAATTTATCTTTGGGTTTTTTCGGTAATTTATGTTCCTGACAGTTTTTTGTTGGCACTGACTTTCTTTGTGACCGGTTTGTTTATCTCTCAGTTGACCGAAAATAAAATAATTCCGAGCTTGGAGATTTGGCTCAATCGCGACTCTAAACTTAATTTGGGGGCAGTTTTGTTGATTTTGGTGTTGGTCATAGGCTTATCGGGGAGCGGTTTTTACCTTGTTCAGAAATATGTGTCTTTGTATTTTTATCAGAAAGGACAGGTTGAATTGATTTACAATAAAAATTTAGATCGCGCTCAAGACTTGGTTGGAAGAGCCATCAAATTAAGCGCTCAAGATTTATATTATCGCAAAGCTTCGGAGATTGACTTAGCCAAGATAAGCAATACCCTCACGCAAAACGACCTGGGGATGGAACAGAAACAAAAACAATTTGAGACTTTGTTTAATTCGGCGGTTGCCAATACGCAAAAAGCGCTTGAGATAGACAAAAAAAATTATTTAAACTGGCTTGCTCAAGGAAACGTTTATCAGTTGGCGGTATCTTTAGGAGTGGAAGGTTCATATCAAAAGGCGCTCGATTCTTATCTCCAGGCCCAAAAATTAAGCCCAACTAATCCTTCAATTTTAGTCGATAATTTAGCGCGGTTGGAAATTCAAAAAGGCGATTCTCAAAAAGCCAAAGACTATCTCAACCAAGCCAAAGCCTTAAAGCCCGATTATTATCCGGCGGTGTTACTAGAGACCCAGCTGGACTTGGACTCCGGCGATTCAGTCAGTGGCTTAAAGAAGCTGGAAGATTTCGCGGTCGCCTATCCGCAAGCGGCAGACCAAACTTTCTATTTTCAACTTGGTTATTTAAAATTTATACAACTTGATTACGCCGGGGCAATCAGGGCTTTTTCTCAAGCGGTGGCGTTGGAACCAGACTTTGCCAATGCCAAATACTTTCGCGCTTTGAGCTATGAAGCTTTAGGGCAAAGGTCGGAGGCCCTCAAGGAATTTGTTGATATCCAAAAAACCAATCCTGACAGCGATGAAGTAAAGCAAGTAATCCAAAGATTAAAAGGCGAGCCATCACTAGGAGAATAAAATGGTCAACAAGGTTATAAAGTTATTTAGGCGAGAAGTTGCCGGCTTACATGAGGCGGCAATTTTACTGGGTCTTTTTGCTCTCACCTCTCAATTTTTGGGTTTGATTCGGGACCGGTTGTTGGCCGGTAGTTTGGGGGCCGGAACCGCGTTGGATATTTACTATAGCTCGTTTAGGATTCCTGATTTGATTTTTGCCACTATCGCTTCTTTTGTTTCAGTAACAGTTTTGATTCCCCTGCTCAGCCAAAAAATCAGCGAAGGTCGGATTGCGGAAGCCAGAAATTTCATGGCTGGCATCTTCAGTTCTTTTTTGATTGTGATGGCAATTATCTCAAGTCTTGTTTTTTTGTTGATGCCTTTCCTAGCTGAATGGCTGGCGCCGGGGTTTGACCAAGAAGCCAGGCAGGAAATGATTTTGTTATCCAGAATTTTGCTTTTATCGCCAATTTTGCTTGGTCTGTCCAACCTTTACGGCAGTATCACTCAAGCTTATAAAAAGTTTTTATTGTATTCACTCTGTCCGGTTTTTTACAATTTGGGGATAATCGTTGGGATTGTGTTCTTTTTGCCTCGCCTGGGTTTGTCGGGGATTGTTTGGGGGGTCATCTTGGGTTCGTCATTCCACTTTTTGCTCCAAGTTCCATCAATCATAGAGTTTGAATTCTGGCCACGTTTGTCCCTAACGGCCATAAAGCAAAACTTTGAAGATATTAAAAAAGTGGTTTTGATTTCTTTGCCTCGCACGATCACTCTTTCTATTAATCAAATCGCGTTGTTTTTTGTTGTTGCTTTGGCCTCCGTTTTGGGGCAGGGCGCGATCTCAATTTTTAACCTGTCTTTTAATTTACAGTCGGTCCCCTCAGTTATCTTTGGAGTCAGCTATTCGGTGGCGGCTTTCCCGACTCTGTCTAATTTGTTTTACAAAAAACAAATGAAAGAATTTTTGGGCAAAATCAGAGAGGCTAGTCAGCACATTATTTTTTGGTCCTTGCCGGCGACTGCCTTGTTTATTGTTTTGCGGGCGCAAATTGTGAGGGTTATTTTAGGGAGCGGGGAGTTCGGCTGGACCGCGACTCGTTTGACGGCCGCTTGTCTTGCGCTTTTTTCCATTTCAGTCGTGACTCAGGGCTTGGTTCATTTGTTTGTGCGCGCTTATTATGCCGGCGGTTTGACCAAGAAGCCGTTGTTTATTAATGTTCTCTCTTCTCTTCTGGCGATTGTCTCGGCTTTCGGTTTGGTTTATCTTTACTCGCGAGTGGATTTTTTGCGTTATGTTGTGGAAAAATTATTGCGCGTGGAAAATCTGGAGGGCAGCATTATTTTAATGTTACCGCTGGCTTTTTCGCTTGGTTCCATCGTAAACGTTGTCTTGATGTTGTGGATGTTTAAGAAGGATTTTAATTTTGAACTTAGGCCTCTGGCGGACACTTTTATTAGGGCTTTGTTGGCTTCTTTGTTGGGCGGCGCGGTGTCCTATCAACTTTTAAATTGGTTGGTTCGCTTTTTTGACCTCAACACCTTTGTGGGAGTTTTTGCGCAGGGGTTTTTGGCCGGTCTGGGTGGTATCGTGGCGATGTTTGTCGCGCTTTGGTTTTTGCGTAGCCAAGAGCTAAAACATTTGATGGTTTCCTTGCGGCACAAGTTTTGGAAGGTTGATGTTGTCAGACCAGAACCGGAAGAGTTATAAGAGAAACATGGAGATTGTTTTTAACAGAAAAGACAACTGGGCCGGAAGAAAAAAGAGTGAACATTGTCTGGCCGTCGTCGTTTGGTTGCGTGAGCAAAATTTTGAATAAATATCTGTTTTACGATAGGATGTCTGTACTAAAATGGATTTAAAACACATTAGAAATTTTTCTATAATAGCCCATATTGACCACGGCAAGTCCACCTTGTCTGATCGGCTTTTGGAAGTGACTGGCGCGATTCCCAAACGTCAGATGAAAGAGCAAGTTTTGGATACGATGGAGCTGGAGCGTGAGCGAGGGATTACCATCAAAATGCAACCAGTTCGAATGAAGTATGATTACCAGGGCGAAAATTATGAATTGAACCTAATTGATACGCCGGGACATATTGATTTTTCTTATGAAGTTTCGCGGGCCCTGAAAGCGGTGGACGGGGTAATTTTACTGGTAGACGCGACCCAAGGGGTCCAAGCGCAAACTTTTACTGTCCTGGCGATGGCTCAAGAGCTGGGGCGAGTAATAATTCCGGTTATCAACAAAATAGATTTGCCGGTGGCCAGAGTGGAAGAAACAAAAGAGGAGGTAGTCAAACTTCTTGGTTGTCGGCCGGAAGAGATTTTGGCGGTTTCCGGCAAGACCGGGGCCGGCGCGGCTGAATTGTTGGCTAAAATTATAGAAGTTGTGCCGCCGCCGCAATCAACCTATTCTCTTGAACAGGGTTCGCGTTCATTGGTTTTTGACTTTGAATATTCCAAGCATCGGGGGATTATTGTTTATGTTCGCGTTTTTGACGGTGAAATAAAAAAAGGCGACCAGCTCGTTTTTTCGGTGGCGGCAGAAAAATTTACAGCTCAAGAAGTGGGGGTTTTCGCGCCTGCTAAAATTGCTCAAAGTAGCCTGTCGGCCGGTGAAATCGGTTACATTGTAACCGGCATCAAAGAACGCGGCCAGGCCAAAGTGGGTGAGACGGTGGTTAAAGCTGGTAAGCCTTTACCGGCCTTTGCCGGCTATATGTTGCCGCATCCAGTGGTTTGGGCCTCTATTTATCCGGAGAGTCAGGATGACTTTGGCTTGCTCAAACAGGCCCTAGAACGCTTAAATTTGCAGGATGCGGCCCTTTCCTTTGAGGAAGAGTACTCTGGCTCGCTTGGCCGTGGTTTCCGCGCTGGCTTCTTAGGGATGTTGCACTTGGAAATAATCACGGAGCGTCTGCGACGTGAATTCGGCTTAACTTTGATTACGACGATGCCTACAATTAGTTATGAAGTTTTAGACAAAAAAAGCAGCCAAACCGAGATCGCTTATTCACCGCAACTTTTCCCGAAAGAAACCAAGGATAAGGTCATCAGAGAGCCTTGGATAAAAGTAAAAATCATCACGCCGTCCTCTTGTCTTGGAGCAATAATTCCGCTTTTGCACGAACACGAAGCGATTATAACGGTGACGGAAAATTTTGGCGGGGACCGCACCTCGCTGGATATAGAAATGCCTTTACGGGAATTGATGCGTAACTTTTTTGATGAACTTAAAAGTGTCACTTCCGGTTTTGCTTCTTTGTCTTATGAAATTGGCGAGATGCGTGAATCGGATGTGGTTCGGTTAGACGTGTTGCTAAACGGCGAAGTGATGCCAGCTTTTTCACGGATTGTGTCTCGCCGCCGGGCTGAACGAGAAGCGGAAGACTTGGCGGACAAGCTGAAAGAGCTTTTGCCCAAACAGTTGATTGTGATAAAAATTCAAGTAGAGGGAATGGGGCGAATTATCGCGGCTCGTAGCATCTCGGCCTTGCGAAAAGACGTTACGGGCTATCTTTATGGCGGGGATATTACGCGTAAAATGAAGCTGTTAGAGAAACAGAAGAAAGGCAAAAAGAAAATGCAAAAAATCGGCAAGGTGGATGTCCCGCACGAAGTGTTTTTGAAGATGATGAAGTCGTAAACGTAGAAATAGGATCTGAGAGAATCTAGAAGAAATAAGACAGGGAGTATAGAGCAACCATACTGACAATAGTCAGGATTCCGATTACCGCGGCCGCGACTCTAACAACTTTCTTTTGTTTGTTTCCTAAAAACATAATATAATTTAAGTTATTAGTTACATTATAATCCAAAAATGGCGGCAATTCAAGGCAAAAAAAAGAAGAGGCGATACTTAATTGGCCTGCCGATGGCGATTTTGGCAGTCTTGGTGTTGTTGATTTTTGTCCGGGCCGCTTGGAAAATGTACCAACGAGACGCTTTAAGCCGTGATAATCTTAAAATGGCCGAGGAGCAATTGGCCGCCCTCAAGGCGCGCGAGGCTGATTTACAGACCAAGATTAAGGCGCTGGAAACGCCGCGCGGGATAGAGGAAGAAATCAGGGCTAACTTTTCGGTTGTCAAAGAGGGTGAAAAAGTGATAAGTTTAGTGGAGGAAGAAGCGACCACGACAGCGACAACGACAGAAAAGAAACCGTGGTGGCGTTTATTCTGAAGAATACAGGTTTACGCAGACTAACGCAGGAACGCAAAGTGTAGTTTACTGGATCTTTATTTAACTTTTGGCTTTTAAATTTTAAACTAAAATTTTTATATTGCGGGTATGGTTTAGTGGCAGAATGTGGCCTTCCCAAGGCTAAGACGGGAGTTCGATTCTCCCTACCCGCACCCACACCTATTTTCTCGTTGTCAGATAATCAGTCAGACTTGTTATCTGACGGACGGTACCGCCTGTAAATTTAGAAAGTTTTATAAAATATAAGTTACCTCATTATAAAATAATTTGCTTTCGTCACGAGAAAATAGGTGTGGGTGCCCGCACATGGTATTCCGGACTGGTTTACTAACAACGACAACATTGGCGTGGGTGCTCGCACAAGTCATTTGGTTTTCTATTTTAATTTTTATATTTTTAATTGACCCATGTCTTCCAAATTTCAGCGTACAATTGAAGACTTTAGCTGCGCTCACTGCGGTTTTTTTGTGCCAGGTGACGGCTTCACCAATCATTGCCCTAAGTGTCTTTGGTCCAGGCACGTGGACAATTACCCGGGTGATCGCGCCAACGATTGTTTGGGTTTGATGGAGCCGACTGGGCTAGAATTGGAAAAGGGCCAATATGTTATTGTCCATGAATGTCAAAAATGCCGGACACGCAAACGGGTGAAGGCGCGTAATGAAGACGATATTAGGAAATTCTTACAGAGTATGTTATAATTAAAAAATAAGCTCTTATCAGCTAATTTTTATTTGTTTTAAATTATGAATAAGAAAGTCGCGGTCTACACTTCTCCCACTTGCCATTTCTGTCACTTGGCCAAAGATTTTTTGACCGAAAAAGGGGTGTCTTTTGAGGAGTATGATGTTTTGGCTAACGTTGAAAAGAGACAGGAAATGATAGAGAAAAGCGGCCAAATGGGGGTCCCGGTAATTGTCGTGGAGGACAAGATTATGGTTGGTTTTGACGAACAAGAATTGTCCAAGTTGCTTGGTCTCTAGGTTTAAATTTGTTGGGATTTGTGGCAAACTAAAAGGGGACCAAATCCCCTTTTAGTTTGCCTTCATAGTTCAATGGATAGAACAAGGGACTCCTAAGCCCTAGATGTAGGTTCGATTCCTGCTGGAGGCACACCCCCTATTTCATAAAATTGTTTTAAGCTTAACTTATGATAGGAATAGACAAAAGCAAAAATAGCAAAGATAAAGATGACAAAATGGCCCCTTTGGCCGATCGCCTGAGGCCGGAAAATTTAGCGGATTTTGTCGGTCAAGCGGATATTGTGGGCGAAGGCAAGCTTTTGCGTAAACTGATAGAGCAAGATGAAACCCCTTCTTTAATTTTTTGGGGGCCGCCCGGTTCAGGCAAAACGACGCTGGCTAAAATTATTGCCAGAATGTCCGGCGCAGGTTTCGTCGCTTTTTCAGCGGTTACTTCTGGGGTGGCCGAGTTGCGGGCAGTTATTAAAGAGGCGGCCGCGCGCTTGAAAGAGGGCAAACGAACCATTTTATTTATTGATGAGATACACCGTTGGAGCAAATCCCAACAGGACGCGTTGTTACCACACGTGGAGGATGGCACAGTGACCTTGATTGGCGCTACGACCGAAAATCCGAGTTTTGAAGTCAATTCGGCGCTTTTATCGCGTTGTCGGGTTTTTGTCTTGAAACAATTAGACGAAGAGGCGATTAAGCTGATTTTACAAAGGGCGCTGACGGACAAAAAGAAAGGTTTGGGCGCTTTGACGGTTAAAATTTCGGACGAAGCTTTGGATTTTTTGGCAACCGTCGCCAATGGTGACGCGCGCAATGCCTTAAATGCTTTGGAACTGGCGGCGAAAACAGGGGCCAAAAACAAAAAGGGTGAAATTGTGATTGAAAAAGATTTAATTAAAGAATCACTGCAAAAGTCTTATCTGATGTATGACAAAGGAGGCGAGGAGCATTACAATATTATTTCGGCTTTGCACAAATCAATGCGTGGCAGCGATGCCGACGCGGCTCTGTACTGGCTGGGGCGAATGTTGGAGGGGGGCGAAGATCCGCTCTATGTCGCTCGTCGCTTGATTCGATTTGCGAGCGAAGATGTTGGCCTTGCCAATTCTTTGGCCTTGGTTCAAGCGGTGGCCGGTTACCAAGCTTGTCATTATATCGGGATGCCGGAATGCGAAGTGGTATTGGCGCAAGTGGTGGTTTATTTGGCCAAGTGTAAAAAGAGCAACGAACTTTATGAGGCTTATAATCAAATAAAGCGTGATGTCCGTGAGACAATCAATGAACCAGTCCCACTTCATATTCGTAACGCACCGACAAAACTGATGAAAGACTTGGGTTATAGTAAGGGTTACAAATATAGCCCCGATTTTGACTATCAAGAGGAGCAGGAATATTTACCAGAACGATTGAAGGGAAAGAAATACTTACGGGGCGAGGCTGAAAAAGACGCTAACAAAAATAGCAAGAAATAAAAACCACAAAAACTAAACTACACCACAAAACCCCTCTTAGGGGAGCTGGGTAGCTCCCCTAAGAGGGGTTTTGTGGTGTAATATAAGATAATAGATTTGAACAAATTTGAACGGGCTTTTCTGATGTCTTTTGTTAAAAATCATTGTATAATTTAACTATGGATGATGAGACAAGAGAACTTATTAAAAAAAGCGTGGAGCTTGGTGAGGCCAATAGACGAGCCCTAGACAAGTTATTGCGTTACCAGAAAAATGTGCAAATTTTTGCCGCGCTGAAGTGGATGGTGATTGTTTTGTCAGCTGTTGGCGCGTTTTACTACCTCCAGCCTTTTTGGGAAAGGTTGTGGTCAACCTACAACAGTTTGGTTGAAAGTTTCAGCACTGTGAACATCAGAAGCGGCGGTTTACCGCTGTAAAAGTCAAGTTGATTTTTTGGCCAAAATACTCTATTCTTAAATAAAACATGCTCGGGTAGCTCAGTTGGTAGAGCGCTCGCCTGAAGAGCGATAGGTCGCCGGTTCAAGCCCGGCCCCGAGCACACAAAGATAGAGGCTGGACGCCGGTCTACGCCGATTAAGCTTAAGCTCACCGAATGGGTGAAGTCGGGGAGTTGGTCAAGCGTCGGTTTTGGTAGGAGAGAAAATCCCCTTTTTGCGCGAAATTAGACTTCGCGCAAAAAGGGGAT
>Ga0208040_1002273_pt1 | contig 17167 bp, 14 predicted proteins | sample AD_UKC083_MetaG_FD_184431 | JGI IMG/M metagenome (GOLD analysis project Ga0208040, IMG submission 184431) | Active sludge microbial communities of municipal wastewater-treating anaerobic digesters from USA - AD_UKC083_MetaG (SPAdes) (version 2) | ecosystem: Engineered > Bioreactor > Anaerobic >...
GGTGATAGGTCATTTCAACGCCCTATTCATACAGGATGCCAATGCCATTGAACATTCCGATCCGGAAAAAGCGTTGCAAGCGGCGTATGACCAGGGGGCCTTCATCATGTACAACCATCCGGTCTGGGCACTGGATACCTGTCTGTTGACCGAATTCCAGCAGGATATGATAGACAAAGGCCTGGTCAGGGGCATAGAAGTCTTCAACAACGACGAATTTTACCCCAGGGCGCTTTCCTGGAGCCGGGATCGGCAACTGACTGTTTTTGCCTCTTCCGATGTCCATGAGACCATCAACGATGTACTGGAAGCTCATTTTCCGGATGGAACCGGGACTGCGTTCAGGCCAATGACTTTAGTATTTGTTAAGGAGAAGAGCGAGCAAGGGGTTCGGGAAGCCCTGGATTACAGGCGCACCCTGGCTTATTTTTACGGCAACGTAGCCGGGGAGGAAAAGTGGCTCAAATCGCTTTTTTTGGCCTCTGTAAAACTGGAAAAAATTGCTGAAAAAGGAAAATCTGCCTCTTACAAAATGACCAACCTATCCGGGATCCAGTATAAATTTACCATAGGAACCGCACCATACGTTCTGGATGCTGTATCATCCATTCACATCACCCTGCCTGCAGGTCAGCGGGAAGTTACGCTGCGCGTTCTGAACATGCATTACTACGAAGGTAAACACCCGGTGGTGAGTATGGTATTGTAGGGATACAGCTCAGGATTGCTTCGCACCCGGGGGAGTGTTCACCGTACTTAGTTGACTAAGGTTCCACTTTTCTTGTTTACCCTGTGGGCTTCATTTAAGGCAGTCTTACCTTTCTTTTGATACTCTTGCTGGTCGTGAACAAAGTTCCACCATCTTGATTATAGCTCACTGCTACAGTTGCTTAGCGCATTGTGCCTGTGCGCTCTGTAACAGCCTCTGTGCACACTTAATCCTTGATACAACGCACAGAGAACCCGAAATCGCTGCCGTTGCTTGAAGATGAGAAACTGTCGGAATCGTAGGAAAGGTTCCAATTCGAGATAAAATAAAGACTGCCTTTGTACGTACGCGTAGAAGTCCACCAATTTTAATACTCCCCATCTTTCAACCGCCGGGTTAGCTTTTTAAGTTTAGTTTTGTGTTTTTACGTTCTTTAATTTATTGCTAATCTTTTAACGTTTATGCAGCATTTTCATACTAGGAATATGGGGTATGATGGTTCAGGCTTTGATGCGTCCGTTGGTTGTTGTAATAGTAAAGATACTCTTTTATCCCTATCTGCAATTCCTTTCCATCTTCAGCCGGGTTCAGGTATACATATTCCCATTTGAGTGTTCTCCAGAATCTTTCAATATAGGCATTGTCAGAAGCTCTTCCTTTACCATCCATACTGATAATGATATCCTCGTTTTTCAAATATTCTACCCATCTTGAACAAGTAAATTGGGATCCTTGGTCTGAATTGATTATTTCCGGGTTTCCAAACAATGTAATGGCCTCTTTTAATACTCCAAGCGTGTTTTCAGCATCCAGTGTATTAAACAATCCCCAACCCACTATATACCGGCTATATACATCGATTATGGCCGTCAGGTATAGAAAGCCTCGTTTCATGGGGATGTATGTCAAATCTATACACCATACCTGATTGCTGCGCGTTATTTCCAATCCCCTGAGCACATAGGGGTGAATGTATTTGGCGATTCCCAATTTGCTCAGGTTCTTTTGTGGATATATAGCCATGATTCCCATTTTTCGCAAAAGCCTTCGTACTCTTTTAGGCCCTACCAATATGCCAAGCGTTTTAATAAAATCAACCATACTCAACACTCCCTTGTTGGGATGGCCCAGAAATTCCTCATCCATGAGTCGCATCAATTCCAGATCTTCAGGATCCTCTGGTACCGGTTGATAATATACATTACTCCTGTTCACACCTAAAAGCTCACATTGCCTGCGAATACTGACTCTAGCCTGGGGATCTATAACTTTTTCAAGGGTTTCAGTATCCCCAATTGCTCTGATACCCGTTTGCAAAAATCCACTTCTACCTCCAATCGCCCGATCTTTTCATACAAGGCCTTTTCCCGTTTTACAGCTTCTTCATCAGGTGCTTTCGTAGAAAAGATCTCTGATCCCCGGGAAATAAATTCCCGCTTCCAATTCGAGATCATCTGGGGGTGTACTTCAAACCGCTTGGCCAGTTCGCTTAGGGTCTCCTGTTCTTTGATTGCCTCTATAGCCACTTGGGCCTTGAAGGCAGCACTGTGTTTCTTTCTTGTTGTTGACATAATGAGTAAATTTAATCGTTTTTATTAAACTTACCCTGTGGCCTGAATATATGGGAGTAATATCGTGCAGGATCCCAACCTGGTCGGCAGCCTCAGCGGACACAAAGAGGGGAGTAGGGCATTCGCCCGGTACAGAACCATAAACATCGACATCAAAGCGGATTTGATAGACAAGCTGTAAAGAAACGCCCCCAATTTCGGGGGCGGTTCTTGTTTCTGTGGCCCTTGTTGTCCCACTCAAAACAATGGGACACCTGGGACAAGTGGGACACCCGGGACATCCTATCCTTTGATAATGCCTAACTACATTAATACCTTTATCAGGAGTGAAATTCTTTCGGCTATCAGAAAAAAATGAAGAATCGAAAGGATAAACGGGTAAAATTCAAAGTCATTATTGGAACTTTTGGAATAATTCTCTATTTTTGAAGAAGTTCCAATTCAGGTTCCAATAAACGTTCCATCTGACGTTCCAACTGATCCTTTTTGCACCCATAATTGATCCAAAAATAACGTACCTCAGCAATTCATCTAGCCGTTGATTATTTTCTATTATCATAGAGACCAGGAACAACATAAATTTTTGGAGGGATTCTTGGAATCCCGTTAAGTTATTACTTCTAACCCGAAATTATGAGAACCCAATCATGAAGTATAGAAATGTGGAGCAAAAGTCGAAGTTGATGAAACAGAAATTTGTCAAAAATATGAGGGGAAATTATAAGCACTAATAATTTCATAAACCAAGCAACTATGAAAACATGTAAGAAATGTAATTTATCATACGATGAAAATGAGAAGTTTTGTAAAAAATGTGGCAACCCACTAACCACAGAATATCAAATAGATTTCAACAATACTGCTAAAAAAAACGTTTTTCAGGATCGAATAAAAGCAGATCCTTTGAATGTTGGTTTGCTGCATGAATATGCTCAATTTCTTTTCAACACCCTGTTATTCAGAAAGACAATAACGATTTGCTTAAGAATCCTGGAAATAAACAAAAACGACAGTACAGCAAATGAATTGCTATATAAGTCATATTTGAAATTGAAAATGTTCAAAGAAGCACTGGAATCTGGCAAAAAATTACTTTCTGAAAAACCGACAGATATTATTCTGCAACAGGAACTTGCAGATTTATCAGGAAAAATGGACGATGCAGGTAAAGCGACAGAATATTATGATCAAAATCTTGAATTACAACCAGCCAAAAGTGCCGCGTTATTAAACAAGGCACATAATTTTCTAAAAGAAAATCAGCTTGAACGGGCTATTGAAATTTTCAGTGACTTATACCAGGAAGGGCAAAATGACAGGATTACAAGCATTTATGCCGGCATCCATAAGGCTATAAAAGCTGATTTTAAGGATTCAATCAAATTGCTGACTTCGGTTTTATGTGATAATGAATATTCAAAACAAAATGATATAGACACAAACCGTGGAGTTCTTTATTTGGCTTATAGTTTATGCCGAAATTCATCAGATATGCCTGAAATAAAAAAATGGGCAATAGCAATTAATTATGAAATCTTGAATCAGAATCATCATCCACATGATGAGCAAACGGCCTTATTTATCGCCGAATATATTATCAATCAAAGCTTAAATGACTTAGATGACCGACAGACTTTTAGCAATGCGAAAAGTCAAATTACCGATCTGGCTGATACTTATCTTCCCAAAAACTTCTATTCAAAAAACAACAATTCAAGAATCGCTGAAATATGGTATAGCATCGGATTAAAGCAGTCTAAACTGCAATTATTGGAAGATGCCAAAAAATCATTTCAAAAAGCAAGCGATTTAGTACCTGACGAAAAAAAATATAAAGAAAAGACCAGCGAACATACCAATCTGTCAGTTAGCCATATTCACAAGCGGAAAAGAAAAACCAACATCATGATTGTCGTATATGCTCTAGAAGTGATTATTATTATTTTTTCATTCTTCACGTACAAGATTATTAAAGAAAGAAATGCATTCAATTTAGCGAAAGATGTAAATACTTCAATTTCATATCAAAAATTCTTGAATAAATTCCCTACCGGGAAGTATTCTTCTGAAGCATTAAAACTGAGAACAGCCGCTGAAGAACTTGATGAAAAAAACGCATTCGAAAAAGCAAGAAATGAAAACACTTCAACTTCTTACCAGGCTTACATGGATATATACCCTAGCGGAGAGTATTACTTCCAAGCATCGGATTTGAGAGATCAGGCCAATGAACTTGACGAAAAAAAAGCATTCGAAAAGGCAAGGAAAAATAACACTTCTATTTCATATCAAAATTTCTTGAAAAAATTCCCTGGCGGGAAGTATTCTTCTAAGGCATTAAAACTGAGAACAGCCGCTGAAGAACTTGAAGAAAAAAACACATTCGAAGAAGCAAGAAATGAAGACACTTCAACTTCTTACCAGGCTTACATGGATAAAGACACTAATGGAACTTATTACTATGAAGCATTGAGAATAAGTGATCAGGCCAATGAGCTTGACGAAAAAAACGCATTCGAAAAGGCAAGGCAGGAAAACACTTCAAGTTCTTACCAAACTTACTTGGATAAATACCCCAAAGGAAATTATTACTATGAAGCATTAAAATTGCAAATAAAGGCAGATGGGTACAAATTTACCGATTCCCGGGATGGCAATGTATACAAAATGATAATCATTGGTGAACAAGTGTGGATGGCAGAAAATCTGGCATATCTGCCGGTTGTTGTTGGTCCGGTCACAGGTTCGCAAACAGAACCTCATTTTTACGTTTATGGTTACTGGGGCACTGATGTAGCTGCTGCTAAGGCCACGGCCAACTACACAACCTATGGCGTACTATACAATTGGCCGGCGGCTATGAATGGTGCTGCAAGCAGCACCGCTAACCCAAGCGGTATAAAAGGTGTATGCCCTCCGGGCTGGCATTTACCAAGTAAATCCGAGTGGGATCAACTGGTAAACTATCTTGGTGGAAATGATTCAGCCGGGGGCAAAATGAAAGAAACAGGTTTTATTCATTGGCAAGAACCCAACAATGGGGCAACTAACGAAAGTGGTTTTTCATCCGTTCCTGGAGGTAGCGTAGATGATAAATTTAAGAGTATTGGCACTAAGGCGTTTTTTTGGTCTTCGACGGAGAATACCAGTATTGCCTCATTGCAATACGAATTGAGTTGCAATAATACAAGGGTGGATCGCTTGAGCTATTATGGAGGAAAAAATTATGGATTAAGTGTTCGTTGTGTCAGGTGATAATTGTTTTGTATTAAAGGTGCTATCTAAAGCAAGATGTATAGGCAATTGAACATATAGCCAAGTTATCAATAAGACTGAAAAAAAAACAGAAAAGAAAATCAAAGAATCCACCGCAAAAAGAGTAATTATTTAAATACAAACTAAAAAAAAGATATGGCAATAATTGATTTAGTCAGATGGTCTCCGCAGGGGAATAAAACGATTTACGCTTGGCGTTACCCCGAAACCAATTTGAGTACCTACACTCAACTCGTTGTGCAGGAATCACAAGAAGCGGTATTGTTCTCAAAAGGGCAGGTTGTAGGTAAATTCGGTCCGGGGAAACACACATTGAACACCGAAAATTTGCCGATTTTGCGCTCGCTGTTCGGTATTCCCTTCGGTAAAAAAAATCCGTTTACGGCAGAGGTTTGGTTTGTAAATAAAATCCAGACTTTCAGTATTGATTGGGCAGTAAGCAAAATGCCAATTCACGATCCTGATTACAACACACAACTGCCGCTTGTAGCAGGCGGTCGCTATGGTTTGAAAGTGAATGATGCGGAAAAATTTCTGATAAAATCTGTAGGAACAAAAACAGAATTTACGCAGGACGATTTGACAAATCAGTTTTTCGGTGAATTTTCAACAAAAACCAAATCGCAAATTGCGCAATATGTGATAAAACACCGTGTCGGTTTTAAGTATTTATCTGCTTTTTTAGACGAATTATCTGAATTTTTAAAAGGTGCTCTTAATCCATTTTGGGACAACTTGGGTTTGGAACTGCTGCAATTCAATATTACAACGATTGATATTGACAAATCCACAGAAGAAGGCAGAAAGGTAGCTGAAGCCATTGCAACGCAAGCCTCAATGTCGATTACCGGGCACACCTGGCAACAGGAACAGATGTTCAATACCGCTAACAATGCTGTTGATGGTTTTGGAAATGGCAACGGCGGACTTATTGGCGGTTTGATGGCAATGAATATGATGGGAGGAATAAGCGGCGGAGGCTCTGTTGGCAGTGGCATGATGAATCCGCAATTCGATCAGCCCAAATTTGGCGGGAATAATCAACAAGGTGACAATTTTAATAAAGAACAGCAACAGCAAGTTAAAATGGTGTATTGTTCCAACTGCGCCAAGAAGTACCCAAGCACAACCCGCTTTTGTCCTTATTGTGGCGATGAATACAACCCTTGCCCAAAATGTGGAACAGACAATGATAAAAAAGCCAAACGCTGTGTGAGTTGTGGCAGTCCTTTGCTGTCGGGTGGTGAAAATTGTCCGCATTGCAATGCTCCAATGGTAAGTGGTGCAACTTTTTGTGGAAACTGCGGAAAACAGGTTTCTTCCGGGGATAATTGCAGTCGTTGCGGAACAACTTTACCGCCGTCGGTAAAATTTTGCCCAAAATGCGGGAACAAAAGATAATCATTAAATAATTACGGATTATGGACACAAAGAAAATATTGTCATTTATTGCGCTGCTTGGCGGAGAGGCAATTATTATTGCTGCATTTATACTGTTTCGCGGCAGTTTGGCAACCGATATTCTCGTGCTGAATGTCGTGGTTTCGTCAATCATTTACGGCCTGTTTTTTCTCGATATTATTGTTCCGTGGATTGATTTGAACGACAAGATGGGCAGAAAAGTCGGTTCACTTGGCGTGCGATGGTTTTTCACTTGGTCCTACGGTATTACAGCTATCGCTGTTATGCTTGTTGGAAATCTTGCTTATGAATGGTCGTTTACCCTTCAAATAATCATTCATTGCGTTTTGCTTTTCTTTTTGATTTTGGGCTTTGTAGCTTCACTTCATTCGAGGGAAAAAGTTCAGGAAGTGTATCAGCAGGAAACATTTAACCGCAACGGCATAAATGAAATGAAAATGGCAATGCGCGGTTTGAAAGACAAAATGATTGATTCGCCGAACTTACCCGATTATTTTATTCGCGAAATAAATAAACTTGAAGACAGCTTGCGGTTTATTTCACCAACCGAAAATGCAGATGCACAGGGTTTGGAACAGCAATTTATTAGTGTTATCAACGATATTGAGTTTGCAATTTCCAATTTTTCGATGAACGAAGAATCTATCGGTAGAAATCTTAAAAAAGCAGTAAGAATTTATCAAAGCAGAAAGAATATTTATTCACGTTAATTCTAATATTATAATATAATGACCGGTAAAATTTTCCCAGAATCGAATAATGTCTATCAAGACCAAGCGAAGATATTGTTCAACTATTACAGCCAAGCCGCTGAAAAAATCGTTGCCGAAGAGGAACGAATTGAAAAACAAATTGCCGTTCTAGAAGAAGAAAAAACGACGTTGCAGACAGAAATTTCCAAGTTGTGGGTTTGGTTTCTCACAATCATTCTGTTCTTTGTGTATTTCATAAAAAAGAGCGGATTGGAAAAACAGATTGCGGAAAAAACCGCGCGCATTGCCGAATTTAAAAAACAGCACAGCGAGATTTTTCGCGACTACAAAGTGAGCAAGTTAGGAGTAGCTTATGTTCCTGTTGCAGACCAAATCAAGTACGAAGACAAAAGTTTTATTGTTGATTACACAGGCAAGATTAATGAGTCGGAAATTACATTACAACTTTCGCGGCAAAATAATTTACTCATTGAAACAATAGCTGATCTGGAAAATTTGTCGTCAGAAGCTCCGATTGTGGAAACCTCACTCGACACGGAACCCATTGATACAGAAGAGTATTCAACGTCTATTCAGGAAATCAACCAGCACGATTATTTTGGAAAGTTGGAACGTTCACTTCGCACCATTTCCTATTGTATGGACGACCTCGATACAACCTCCGTTTCATTGCCATTAGTTGCCGACAAAAGCGAATATCTGCAATTTTTGAATGAATATGCTACAACGGAAATTCCAGAAAATGCACCTGTTATTTCTGTTTTCGACAAAGAAAAATATGCAAAAAGCGTCAATAAATTTCAGGAACTCAATAAATTAAAAGATTCATTATCAAACAAAACCCAGCAGTTTGAAGATGTGTTGAAAGGGTTGATGATGGCTATGGCAAATTCAGTTCAGGCAATATCTGCATTGAAAGTTGCTTCAACAGATAAAGTGATTTTTGAAAGTAACCGGGTACTTTATCAAATCTTAAAATCGCCGTATAACCATTATTCGCCACTTTTGGAACACGAAGAAATTGAGCGTATCCGCAACGAGAAATTTGATTACAGCGAATCGGGACAGGGTTATGAGCCATTTCAACTCAAACAGAGCTCCCGTATGAAATACAATCTTGTTTCTGGAATGTGGACTGCGGAAGACGGCAGCACTGTCAATATGCCTTTTGGCGTTCACCAAATTTACGAAGAAATTGTTGCACCGGTTGTTCAAAATTTGATGAACGAAAATCGTATCGAGCGCTTGAAAATTTACAGCCATATAAAAGACCAAAAAATTGAGTATCTAAATCGTTGGCACGAGAACTGCGAAGAATTTTATGGTCGCAATCGTTCAGAAGCCGCTGATATTATGCGAGATATGGGGAAAAGCTTGCAGGAATATGTAGCTGCCTATAATACTTTGGTTTCGCTACAACGCACCGAAGATTCTATGGTAAAGTCGGAAAACAACCTCGACAGCACCGTTGTTGATGTGGTTGATAACGCTGCCGAAATCTTACTTGCATTCGATATGCAGTCGAACGAATTTAAGCGGACTCAATCAGATTTTGAAGATTATATGGAACGTCTAAAAGAAGATATTGACCAGAAAGCCGAAAAATTTGGACATATAGAATATTTCGATGCAAAACTTCGCGATGGGCATTCAAACGAAGTGGCAATTGCAGCTGATGAAGTTCGGGATCTCGACGACCGTCGTAAGTCTTTGGCTTTGGTTAATCCGTTGTTTGCTAAATCTTCGGAATTGCCACCCAAGCCCAATGTAGAAGACATTGCTTTTGAGCATATTGCACTCAATTTGCCGATTATAGCCAAAAATGCGTTGGAAAACCTGCAAGAACGCGAAGAAATAACCCCATTAGTTGGTAATTCCGACGAAGGTCAGAATCTCCTGAAGGAAGAAGATGTAGAGAACGAGCAAGAAAACGGGGAAGTTGCTGTAGAACTGGCAGAAATATCCGAAGAAGAACTTAAAGAGGACGGTTCCGAAAATCAAGAGGAGGAACTTTCTGAAGATGAAGACGTAGATGATAAAGAAGAAGAAGAGGAAACCGACGAATCTTTATATTCAGAAGATGATTTGAAAGACTTGGACGATGAGGATTTACATTATATTCTTGACAACCTGGGTTTGGAATACGATGCAGACGAATTCGATCGCGAGCAGGCAATCGCCGATATTCTTGATAATCAAGAAAAAATCGATAATGGTAACGAATAATAATTAAGATTATGGCAAACATAGATTGCGTATTAGATACAAACCCGATGGCGGAAGAAATAAACACTGTTTCCAATCACATAAAGGGGACTACTACTGCAGTTGTAGCAATGCAAACTGCCGTAGTTTTAGCAGAAAAAAAAGCTGCCGATGACGTTTGCAATAATGTAAATACAGGATTTTATACGCTTATCCGTTCTCAAATTTCGCAGAAAATAGCCAAACTGCAAAGCGATGTTGATTCCTATTTAATGCAGCTCAACGCACAAAAAAAGCAACTTATGGCAATACGCGGCAGAATGGAACGCGACTATAATATGATTTCCTCTCGTTATCTGAAACTTTTCAACGGACTCAATCAAAACCTGAAACAGCGTATTTATGAGTTGGATAAACCAACCATAAATTTTGCAGTTAAGGAAATAGAAAAGGGTTCTAACCGTACAAAATACCTGACGGCAACAGTCCCTGTTTCGCAACTCGAATCTCTGGCGGCAAGTCAAAAAATCATTGCCTCGAATGTAAAATTTCGTGGTTTGAAAGTTATCAACTCAATGACAAACTTTCTTGCCGATATGTCGGAACAGAAAAAATTGACTGACAGAATTATGCTTGAAAAAGGCAATGTAGAAAATTCTACCTTGTCTGTTCCTGTGGTAATTTCTGAATGTAATTTTGACAAATTCGACAATAAAAATATTGACATACAAATGAATAATGTACAGTTGGGGGAACAAACTCAATCTGCAATTAAAAATACGGTTATTTCCAATATTGAAAATATTAAGTGGCAGCCTTCAAAAGAAATAGATAATGAAATAAAAAGTGAATTCAGCAAATTTCTTTCTATTGCGGGCAGTTCGCAGCGGGTAAAAGATATGGCTAACAAATTGTTTATGGCTAATAATTATCAAATCCTTAAAAACGAACAATTATGAGTTATAGACGAAGTTTTCATAAACAAATAGCAGTTCCCTATACGGGTCATGTCAATTATTCTGGTTCTGTAGATGGAAAACCATATAGCGGAACTGTAACATACAGCGGTACTGCTTACGAAGATGTACATGTAAATATTGATGTTGAAACAACGCCTTTCGATGATAGTATAGTCCAATGCAATAAATCCGTTAATGTTCTTACAGGCGCAGTTGTTGCCACTGAAACGGCGCAAATTGTCTCTATCGACAGCAACGCAAAACAAATCGGCAGTACCATTGTGAAGGGTTTTTTCAAGACAATCCGCTCGGAAATCAGTCAGCAGATTGCAGAACTTACGAGTCGTATAGATTCCCATTTGGCACACCTGCACTCAATGGCAAAACGTTGTGTGGAAAAACAAACGCAGATGCAAGGCGATTATCAGCGTATTTCGAGCCATTACTTGAAAATTTTTGAGGACTTGGACAACGAACTTTCCAATCGTATTTACGAATTGGACAAGCCTGCTTTTGTTTTCAAAAATCAGAGCGACAAGCACGTAGGACGCACCTTGACAGGCGGTTTGGCAAGTACTGTGGCTGTTTTTGGCGCAGAGGGAGGCGATTTACAAGTGCGAATTTCTGCCTCTATAGCTAAAAAAAGAGCATTGGACACTCTCGGCAAGGCAAGCACTTTCCTTGTGAAACAAAAATGCCTGAACGATACAATCAACCAAACTGTTTTGAATGAAAGCGTTGCAGCCGTGCAGTATTCTCCTGTCTGCTTTATCGAGACACAAAATGAAGAAAGTCAGATTGGCAAAAATCTGTATCAAGCCAATTTTTTGCCACAAATGCAGACAGAGAAAATGATTTCTGATTTTCAGGCAAAAACTTGGAGCAACGTTTCCAAAGACAATGCCGAAAAAATCGGGCGTTATTTCAATGCAGAAATCAGCAATCATTATTCCACAGGCGATACGCACACAAGTCGTGTGCGGGAAAATATTGTTAGAATGCTAAATTTCAACTCAATAAAATCTGTATAATCATAAAAAAATCATAATGAAAGAGTTAAAAGAACTTCGTATTAACGAAAGCAACATACAATTAAAAGACAACTTGGTGCGCGGCTCTATTTTGCCGGAAAAAGTTGCAGAACTCAACCGCACTATTACAGTGCAGGGCAATGCGATAGTTGAAGGACCGGTTTTTGCCCACAAGTTAGAAATCCAAAACGGCGACTTGGAAATTCAAGGTGCAGTTTTTACTCAACTGGAACTTTATGTCAACAGCGAGGCAAAAGGAAATATTTCGTTCAAAAAGAGCGTTGGCTCGGCAAACAGCATTGTTTCGCGGGCAGGAAACGCCAAACTAGTTTTTCATTCCGATATAAACGCCAACAAAGTAGCGCTTTATAATGCTTTTGTAGCGGGCAGCATTTATGCAGATGATGTCGTGTTGGAAAACTGTATTGTGGTGGGCGGTGTGTTTGCAACGCAGCAAATCGACCTCAAAAACAGTGTTGTAGGCACGTTCAACACGCCATCGGCACGAGTAGAAGGCAATATTTTCTTGCTTTTGCCGAGTGCTTTTTCAATTGAGCCGATGATTACGACTGCCGATGCAAAACTATTTAATCTTAGCTTGGCTGATTTAGGCGCACTCTACAAAGGTCTTCCTCAGGCTCAAAATTCGGGAAAAATCGAGATGAATATTACCACCGACGAGGTTAAAACTACACTCGCCAACGAGGAAATACAGAAAACGTTGCGCAGTTATACTGTAATCGGAAAAGTATTGGCAGCCGACCTGCTCGACACTGACAAGTTCCAAAATCATTTTCTGCTGACAGCCGCCTCGCTTGGCTCTCAACTGCTGAAACCATACGATATGGGGATAGGAAAAGACGGAAAGCCCGCCACTTTAACTTTCGATAAAATACGTGATTTCTTCTTTGATATTCTAAATGGGAAAATCGAAATTCAAAACATTGACGGCAAATTTGATATTTCGCAAATAACAGGAAAATATAACTAATATGAGCCCAGAAGTAAAGCAAGCCAATTTGCAAACCGCACAAAACCAATCCAAAAAAAAGTTTGCAAAAGAGCTTGCTTTGTCTACCCAGGAAAAACAAAACTTTGCTGACACACAATCATTGCCGAGATATTCTCCTTTGAGGATGAAGAAATCTTTGATGCAATGATTAACAGGTCGGATGAATTGGCTCATTTTGTAGATTTTTATAAACAAAAAGCTGCTGCTTAGGAGCTTGTATTAAGCAAACTTGGTCTGGGGCTTTGTGTAAACGATAGTATGTTTTCATTTTTCTCCCATTCTCTCCTTTGTCCCATGCCCCTGTACCGGGACACCTGGGATAAAATATCCTTTGATAATGCCGAGTTACAATTTATACCATTATCAGGAGTGAAATTCTTCCGGATATCAGAAAATAATATAAATCAAAAGGATAAACAGGTAAAATTCAAAGTCACAGTTGTAACTAATGGAATAATTACCTATTTTTGAAGAAGTTCCAATTCAGGTTCCTATAAACGTTCCATCTGACGTTCCATACGGTACTATTTGCATATATTTCCACCTGTTCTTGAATAATAAACATCTTAATATTATGAAGATAAAGGTTAATACATTATGGTTACTATGGCTATTTATTGCTTCGACATTTATAATTACTTGCCAAAAACATGACACACCTGACAATAATAATAATACTGTTATTTCTTACGAACAGGCCTATCCAAATGCTAGTGGTGAATTAGTTCAGGTCTTGTTAGGAGAAGAAACCGTGACATGTGAACTTGTTAATGGTGAATATGTATTTCAAGGTGATATTATATTACAACCTTCCACTAAAGGATCAGTGTTATCGACGCGATCACGATGGCCTAATAATACTGTTTACTACGAAATAAGCTCTAAACTGTATGAAAAATCAAAACTCCCTGACCAAACAAGGATTACAGAAGCTATAAAGGAATTAAAATATTACACAAATATAAAATTCATAAAACGTACCGATGAAAGTAATTATGTTGAGTTCGTATATGATAAGATTGGTTGTTCGTCATATGTCGGAATGAAGGGAGGTAGACAGAAGATTAGATTAGCTGATTGGGGGTGGGGAAAAGGGACCGTTATTCACGAAATTTGTCATGCCCTTGGTTTGTTACATGAGCATTCTAAACCAGGAAGAGATACTTATATAACAATTCTCGAAGATAATATTATAGATGATAAAATGCACAATTTTGAAGAAATAGAAACAGCGATGCCAAATACTTCTGGATTTGACTTTGAATCAATTATGCTCTATGGCTCATATACAACCTCTGACTTTGCAAAAGATTCTACCTCACCAATTATTGTTAAAAAGGATGGCTCCGCCTTTAATGCCCAACGAGAAAGACTATCTCCAGACGACATCAAAATTATTAATGTAATATATCCTGACAAACCAACAGTTGTTACGTTGTCTATAAATAATATAACAAAGAATTCAGCAATTAGTGGAGGAAATATTACAAAAGATGGAGGATATCATATACTCCAAAAAGGCGTTTGTTGGAACATCACACAGGATCCTACCGTATTAAACTCAAAAACAACAAACGGTACAGGAGTGGGAACATATAGCAGTAATCTTAGTGGCCTTTCTCCGAACACGACTTATTATGTTAGGGCTTATGCCACTAATGCTGAAGGAACAGCTTATGGTGGTCAATTATCTTTTAGAACCGAAGGAAATACAAATGAGCCAAGCGAACCGACTGTAACTACAAATAATGTTTCAAGTATCACTCAAACCACCGCTACCTGCGGCGGAAATGTTACATCTTCCGGATCTTCTACAGTTACTGCAAGGGGAGTATGTTGGGACACATCTAAAAATCCGACCAGATCTGATTCAAAAACAACAGATGGATCAGGAACAGGCTCCTTTACAAGTAAGTTAACTGGATTACAAAGCAATTGTCAATATTATGTACGTGCTTACGCCACCAACAGTGAAGGTACGTCTTATGGTGATCAAATAAGTTTTTACACAAAAGCCAGCAGTAATTCAATAACTCCATCAAACGGTTGCTCCTCAGCACCAATCATGGAGCCATATATAACATATAATGTTAGCATTGACGTAGGTAATTATGATCTTGCAGCTCCAATAGATAATCACAGTTATGGAAGTGCTAATGTTAGAGGGTTTTGGCTTGCATTCAGGACAATCAGTGATTGGGGAGCAGATCATGATGTAAAAATATTTAATGTAAGCAATAATTTTGATCCAGTATTTGGTATTCGAAATGCATGTAATTCGCCATATTTGGCACATAGTCCCAACATGTATGTTTACGTGGACAAGAACGGCAAAGGAGGTGGTGAAACGTCTGACACCAACTTGCCAGGCTCTGATTCTGGAGTAAACCTCGATGATATAATGTATATCCGTATATATCATTATATTGGAAGTGAAACTCCATCTATTTCTTTTAGTATCAAAGTAGAATAAATCTTTCCAAACAGTCATCGAATTATCTGAATAGGATCACCAATGCCCAGTTAGAATCACCGAGATACAATATAAACAAATAATATTTAATTAATTATAAGTGTAATGATTACCAATGTTAATAATTTTACTTAGTGTCGAAATAGTAAGGATTAAGTATGTACTGAGGCTGTTACAGAACGCAACGGAGAATGCGCTAAGCAGCTGTAGCAGTAAGTTATAATCGTAGTGAAACTTCCTCGTCCTTCTCGACAATTGCTTTAATTTTTGTCAGAGAATTTCTTTCAGATAAAAAATATTTTGTAATAATGATTTAATTCTAAATGCTATGAAAATGAAAAAATTAATGACCTTGTTTCTTGTCATTATATGCAGCACTGCTTTTGCTCAAACTGCAAAGAATGATATTATAGTTAAAAATGATGGTACTCAAATTTCTGCAAAAATTATTAACATAACTGATAAGGAAGTATTATATTTATATCCAGATGAAACGGCTGTATATGTAATGTCGAAAGATCGAATTAAAGAAGTGATTTTTTCTAGCGGCAGAAAAGAAATATTCGATAATTATTCTCGTTTTCTTGGGCATTGGAATAAAATTGCAGGTAATTATTACTTTAATGGGAGTTTATCAAGCCTATATATTACTAAGATTGGAGAAGATTATTTTGTAAAAATTAATGGTCGTGGTGACGCTGTTGGTGAAAGTGTAGCTGTAAAAGAAGACGGCAAACTAAAGGTCCCGGTTTTTATGTCGGGTGATAAATATCTAGTGCTCATTGAAGATGGCACAAAAATAAGATTCTTAGGTGATACTTTTTTTAAATCCCGATAAGACGAATTGACGTTGGAGTAACTAACTATTTGTCCTAGGTATGCTATTAATTCCTGTCTGGGACACCCTGGGACACTACCTCCTCCGCCACCCCTCCACTTCCAGATCCAGCCCGGCCACCAGGAAGGCAACCTCCTCCATATTACCCGTTCCCAACCATTTCTTCAACTTCAAAAAAGTTGGGTGCGAAAGCGCATCCACGGGCTCCCCAAATCCCCCAAAGCCCTCTAACTTCCCAGGCCCCTCAGCCACCTCAGAAAGTCCTAGCAAATATTTAGAAGGATAGTCATATTTCCAATTTGCATATTGTTCTATAGTAATTGATGAGATATAACTTAGAAAATGACCCGCTACATAAGATAGTATGATAAACAGTAAGGCTTGGTTTACACTTGGATTGCTGACACATTCAAAGATATCCGTAATATCAAATGAATTCACTTTCTTTAAATGCTCAATAATCATAATCAAGTATAATACGAGTGCTCCAGGAATGAAATATCCTAAAAAATCATAAAGTGAAAAAGGGTTTTGTTTCATATTTATAAAATTATTAAGGAATTATATTATTGCTATATAATTTATAAACCAGGAGGTGGTTGCCTCCTGGTTACTACCTATCCCTTAGGAGGAAAAGGATCATTACCATAGCTGCTTCTTTCTCTGATTTTTCCATCTTTTCCATGGATTAATAATTCAGATTCTTGATTAATAGCTATGTCTCTGGCTCTTTCAATTGCTTCTTGTTGGGTGTCAAAGTTTTTTGTAATACGAGAATTTTTTTCGCCTCGTATTCCCCAACCACGCTCTGTTTTTACAACATGCTGATTTTTATACATATTCCGGAGCATACCCACCCAGTTTTAGGGCTTAGATCATAAGCTTTCAAACAGAAATTCAGGACCGATTTCCAAGTCCCCGTTCGCTCGCAAATAGAAGAAAACGCGAGCAGAATGGC
>Ga0208040_1002274_pt1 | contig 17159 bp, 9 predicted proteins | sample AD_UKC083_MetaG_FD_184431 | JGI IMG/M metagenome (GOLD analysis project Ga0208040, IMG submission 184431) | Active sludge microbial communities of municipal wastewater-treating anaerobic digesters from USA - AD_UKC083_MetaG (SPAdes) (version 2) | ecosystem: Engineered > Bioreactor > Anaerobic >...
TCAGCTACATCGCTAATGCAGGCTATAACGGTCCGGATTCCTTCACCTTCTATGTGTCGGACGGCATCGTTGATTCCAACGTCGCTACTGTCAGCATTACTATTCGCACCAATGCGGCCCCAATCGCTTATCCACAAACAGTTGAAGCAGTCACTGGCGTTCCACTCGCAATTACCCTCACTGGCTCTGACCCTGACGGCGATCCAATCACATTCCTGATTGTCACCGATCCACGCTTTGGAACCCTCACTGGCTCTGGACCTGACCAGATCTATACCTCTGATGAAGAATTTATCGGCCAGGATTTCTTTGAGTTTGTGGTCCAGGACGGCTTTGGTGAGTCTGCTCCCGCCCGTGTCGATATCAACGTCATCCGCGCCAATCGCGCCCCTGTTGCGAATCCCCAAACCCTAAACGCGACTTCCGGCGTGCCCCTGCCCATACTTTTGACTGGCACCGACCCGGATGGGGATACACTGACATTCCTCGTCACTGACCAGCCGGATCATGGTTCGCTGACTGGCACCGCGCCTAACCTGACCTACATCTCCACAAGCGGCTACGTCGGCGCGGACAGCTTCCAATTCACGGTTTCAGACGGAACACTCACCTCGGCTCCCGCTACGGTCAGCATCTCTGTATCTGCTTCTGGCCCCGTTACCGTCTTCTTCGACAACTTTGAAACCAACCTTGGTTGGGTACGCAATCCGAACGGAACCGATACCGCGCGCACCGGAAAGTGGGAACGCGCTAACCCGGAATACACATGGTGGCAGGGTCCTAAACAGCTGGGAAGCACGGTGAGCGGTTCTTACGACCTCGTAACAGGCCCAAAAGCTGGTTGGGAACCTGGCAGCAATGATATTGATGGCGGCATAACGTCTATCAAATCTCCGAGTATTGTTTTGCCTGCCAATAGCAGCCTGACCCTGAGCTTCAGCTACTATCTGGCTCACGCGAACAACTCTTCCAGCGCTGATTTCCTGCGAGTGAAAGTCATCGGCACATCCACCTCTACAGTCCTGCAGGTCTTAGGGACGAACAAGGATAAGGATGCGATTTGGGCTACCGCTACGGTAAACTTGTCCGCCTTTGCTGGACAGACCGTTTACATCCTGATTGAAGCAGCTGATAACAGCAGCGCGAGCCTGGTAGAAGCCGCGGTTGATGATGTCAAGATCGTTTCCTCTCCGCAGATTTTCGCGAGTGGTACGACTACAACAGCGAAGTAAGTTTCTTAATCAAACCGGTTGTGATCCTGAAAAATCACAACCGGTTTTTCTTTTCAAATATTCTAATATTTGGCACAAATTGTGTAACCAATCCTTTTGTTAAGCCGCAGTCATTTTTTATTCCAACGAGGAGTTTGATATGAAAAATCGTCGAATTGTGCTCACTTTTCTAATTGTTTTTAGCCTCATCTTTTCTAGCCTTGGCAGCTTGCTGGTGAAGCCTGTTAAAGCCCAGGCAGAAACACCGAATCTGGAAGCGTCCCAGGTTTTTGTTGTGCGTGTTTACTACACAAACCAGGAAGAAATCCAGAAGCTAATCCCCTTCGATCTCTTTGAGTTTAACGACAAGATAGAAAAGTATGTGCTTGTCGCCGCTAATCAAAGTGAACTCGAAAGAATTCAAGCTCTTGGCTTCAAAGTTGTTGTAGATAAGGAACGCACAGCTGACCTGGCGCTTGGATTTGGTAACCAAATTCAAACGATCCCAGGTTACTCCTGCTACCGTACCGTGGAAGAAACATTCGCGGCAGCAGCCAGTCTCGCGTCCACCTATCCGACGCTTGCCCAGTGGTCTGACATCGGTAATTCCTGGGAGAAAAGCGTTGGCCAACCCGATGGCTACGATATGATGGTGCTGAAGTTGACCAATACTCAAATCACCGAAGCGAAGCCAAAGATATTTATTATTGCTGGCATACACGCCCGGGAGTACACAACTTCTGAGACTGCCACCCGCTTTGCTGAATATCTCCTCGCGAATTATGGAACGAACGCGGATGTGACCTGGATGTTAAACTATCACGAAATTCACATCCTCTTTTACACCAATCCAGATGGTCGCAAGGAAGCAGAAGCCGGCATATCGTGGCGCAAGAACACGAACGAAAACTACTGCGGAGTCACTAGTACGAACCGCGGCGCGGACCTAAACCGCAACTTTAGTTATCAATGGGGAGGCGCAGGTTCAAGCTCAAACGCTTGTGATGGAACCTACCGCGGGCCTTCCGCGAATTCCGAACCTGAGACCCAGGCAGTCGTTGCGTACCTCCTGGCTAACTTCCCGGATCAACGCGGTACTGGCGCAGCCCCTGCCGACACCACTGGTGTCTTCATTGACCTGCACAGCTATGGCGGTTACGTTCTTTGGCCCTGGAGCTACACAACCAGCACGGCACCAAACGCCACCCAACTGGCAACCTTCGGCCGAAAGATCGCCTACTTTAATAGTTACTTGCCCGGTCAAACTGGCCCAGACCTCTACACCTGTTCCGGTGTGACGACCGACTATGCTTACGGTGAATTAGGTATCGCGGCGTACACCATTGAAATGGGAACAGCATTTTTTCAGACATGTTCCACCTATGAAAGCACCATTCACCCGGCTAATCTGCAGGCCTTGCTCTATGCAGCCAAAGTCGTTCGTACTCCTTATCAGACTCCTCTTGGACCTGATTCGTTGAACCTGGCACTAAGCGCCAGCACAGTGCCTGCCGGCACCCCCGTGACACTAACCGGCCAGGCTAACGATACCCGCTATCGCCAGACCAACGGCACAGAACCTACCCAAAACATCTCCGCTGCAGAATACACCATCGATACACCACCGTGGCAAAGCGGCGCAGCCCCAATCGCATTGAGTGCGGCGGACGGGAGCTTTAATGCCACCACCGAAAATATCACCGCCACCATTAATACTACTGCTCTCAGTGCTGGCCGCCATACAATTTACGTCCGCTCTAAAGACGCGAACAATAACTGGGGCGCGATCAGCGCGATTTTCCTCACCGTTGAAGGCGTTGCGAACCTGCCGCCAGTCGTTTCTGGAATTCCAGATCAGACGATTCTTGAAGGCAGCGCTTTCGCCAGCATCAATCTGGATGATTTCGTCATCGACCCCGATAACGGCGATGAGCAATTGACCTGGACCTCTAGCGGTAATTCTTCTCTTAGTGTGACCATCACCAACCGTGTTGCTGTCATCGCCACGCCCAATAACGAGTGGAGTGGGGCAGAAACAATTACATTCCGAGCCGCGGATCCAGGTGGCCTTTATTCCCAGGATGCCGCTGTGTTCACGGTGACAGCTGTAAATGACGCCCCGGTTATTACTGACATTCCTGATCAAACCATTCAGGAAGGGGCAGCTTTCATCGCGATCCCGCTGGATAATTACGTCTCCGATGTTGACAACAGCGACGCACAAATTTCATGGACAGCTTCAGGCAATTCCGCTCTCAATGTGAGCATCCTGAACCGGGTTGCCACGATCACAAGCCCCGACCCCGAATGGCACGGCTCAGAAACGATCACTTTCCAAGCCGCAGATCCGGGCGGCCTGACTGCGCAAGATTCAGCTGTGTTCACTGTTGAATCGGTAAATGACGCCCCAGCAGTTTCAAACATTCCCAATCAAACCATCCCGGAGGGCGGCAGCTTTGTGAGCATCGCGTTGGATGATTACGTGGCTGACCCCGACGACGCGGACGCGGACCTCACCTGGACCTACTTTGGGAATACAAGTTTACTGGTCAGCATTTCGCCAGAGCGCATCGCGCAGGTTACTTTGCCTGCTCCTGAGTGGGTCGGGTCGGAAACGATAAGCTTCCGGGCAACCGATCCAGGCGGCCTTTACGGCGAAGATCAGGCAGTATTTTCCGTGACTGCCGAAAACAAAGCTCCCGTTGTAAGTGACATCCCAGACCAGACAGTACTGGAAGGCGGAAGTTTTGCCACTATCAATCTGGATGATTACGTCTCTGACATTGATAACGACGATTCTGAGATAGTGTGGAATGTTAGCGGTAACACTCAGCTAGGTGTCACGATTACCAATCGCGTCGCGACAATTTCAATCCCTGACGCGGAATGGAGCGGCGCGGAAACTCTCACCTTCCAGGCAACTGACCCTGGCGGACTCTCCGATGACGATGCTGCCACATTTACTGTAAGCGCGGTAAACGACAACCCAGTAATGACTGATATTCCAGACCAAAGCATTGTTGCAGGTGGAGCGTTTGCATCCATTAATCTTGACGACTTTGTTTCAGACATCGACAATCCGGATGCTGAACTCAGTTGGTCGGTTAGTGGTGATAGCCATCTCTCAGTGACCATAACCGATCGTGTAGCAGTAGTTGTTCCTCAAACAGGTTGGGTTGGCGAGGAAACGCTGACTTTCCGCGCGACAGACCCTGGCGCGCTCTTTGCCGAAGATGCGGTCAAGTTTACTGTCCGAGCCGCGAATCAAGCGCCTGTGGTATCAGATATTCCTGACCAGACGATTGACGAAGGCGGCGCGTTTGCCGCGATTAATCTCGATGACTATGTGGCGGACCCCGATAATACAGATGCGGAACTAACCTGGGCTTTCAGCGGAAATTCAGTCCTGACTGTCAGCATCACGAACCACGTTGCGACGATCACACCCCCCGATGCCTCCTGGAACGGCAGTGAAACGATTACTTTCCGTGCCTCGGATCCAGAAGGTCTGTTTAGCGAGGACTCCGCGCTCTTTTCAGTGAACGCGGTCAACTACTTGCCGGTTGTTTTCGCGCAGGAACTTACAACGCCAGCAGGGGTGCTGCTGCCCATCATCCTGAGCGGTTCTGACGCGGATAATGACCCGCTCGCTTTCTCCATCACAACCCCACCCACCAGCGGGACTCTTTCAGCCGGCGCGACTTCTGCCGACTGGACCTACGTTCCTGGGGACGGATTCACTGGCGTGGACAGCTTTGCCTTCACAGCCAGCGACGGCTATGGGAATTCTGAACCCGCTGTAATCACAATCACAGTCACACCCGCCGGTCCTACTGAAGTTTTCTGGGATGACTTTGAGACTGATTTGGGTTGGGTCCGCAACGCTGCCGGCACCGATACCGCGACGCTAGGTTACTTTGAGCGCGCCAACCCTGAGGCAAATGTCTATAATGGCGATAAGCAGCTTGGAACAACTGTAAGCGGTTCCTACGACCTGGTCACTGGTCCTTTGGTGGGCAGTTCTGCCGGGGCATATGACCTGGACGGCGGCACGACCAGCATGCGCTCGCCTGCGATTAGCCTGCCTTCCGGACGGGACCTCAGCCTCTCCTTTAGCTATTACTTAGCCCACTACACCAATTCCTCGACTGCGGATTATTTGCGTGTGTACGTTATTGGCAGCAGTACTGTGAAGGTATTTGAAGAACTTGGCGCGGCAAATGACGATGACGCGGTTTGGGCAAGCTTTGAAGCAGACATCAGCAGCTTTGCCGGTCAGACGGTCAGAATCTTGATTGAAGCCGCTGATGCCAGCACTGCCAGCTTTGTGGAAGCCGCGGTGGACGACGTACGCGTTGTCGCTACTGCCGTGAACAATCCACCCAGTGCCAATCCGCAAGACCTAGCGACTTCCGAGGATACCGCGCTGCCAATCACCCTGACGGGTGTTGACCCCGAAGGCGGCTCCCTCACATACACAGTAGCTACCAGCCCTTCACACGGCACGCTGAGCGGCACAGCCCCCAGCCTGGTTTACACGCCAAGCTTGAACTACAACGGCTCTGACAGCTTCAGCTTTACTGTAAGTGATGGTAAGTTGAGCTCAGAAAGCGCGTTGGTGAGCATTACGATTACGCCAGTCAACGACAGTCCTGTTGCCGCGGCGCAATCAGTGAGCACGACAGTCGATATTCCGCTCGCTATCAAACTGTCTGGTACGGATGCAGATGGCGACGCTCTCACGTATACTGTCGTTGCTAATCCCACCCACGGCGCGCTGACAGGTACACCCCCCGCGCTTACCTATACACCTGCCGCGGGATACACTGGCTCAGATTCGTTTACATTCAAGGTTAATGACGGTACAGTGGATTCCGCTGTTGCCAGCGTCAGCATCACAGTCAATCCTGCCGGTCCAACCACTGTCTTCTTTGACAACTTCGAGACTGATCTGGGTTGGACCTTTAACCCCAACGGTACCGATACTGCCACCATAGGCGCTTTCACCCGGGCTAATCCCGAAGCGACCACCTACTCCGGTAATAAACAGCTCGGCACCACAACCAGCGGTTCCTACGACCTGGTAACCGGCCCGCTCGCAGGGACTTCTGCCGGCGCCTACGACCTGGACGGCGGCACAACCAGCGTTCGGTCGCCTCTAATCAACCTGCCGGCTGGCAGGACGATTACACTGACCCTCCGCTACTATCTGGCGCACTATTCCAATTCCTCAAGCTCGGACTACCTGCGCGTCCAGATCATCGGCGCGACAACCGTGACCGCGCTGCAGGAAGTCGGCGCGCGGAATGACGACGATGCTGTATGGGCGACTCTTACGTACAACCTCACCAGCTTCGCTGGGCAGTCAGTATATATTCTGATTACCGCCGCGGATGCTCCCAGCGACAGTTTGGTGGAAGCCGCTATCGACGACGTTCAGATTATCGCTCAGTAAGATTTTTTGCCAGCCTGAGTTAAACCTCGGGCCGGTAAAGTAACCAAATAACGTGCAAGGTCAGAACCGATGAAACTGGTTCTGACCTTGCCTTTTTAGTAGAACAAGTCGGTTTAGCAGCAAGTTTTCTGCTTTGGGTGTATTCCGGTGATAAAATGAAGGCACTCCCTCGCATTTTGCCCAAGAGGTTTTTTGATGCGCAAACCAATTCAGGGTCATAAACTTTTCCACTTGATTATCACTTTCCTGCTGCTAAGCGTATTATTGGCTTATCAACACGCTGCAGTATCAGCCAGGTCTACTGAGCCGCCCGAAGAGGCTTCTCAGCATCGTGTCGGCATTCAGACAGGTTCTGCCGGGTTGGCCTGGGGCGATGCGGACGGTCCCCATTTGGTATACAACTGGCCTTTTACGGTCGTGCAGATGGGGCATGTAATCCAGTCCTATCAGGATTATGGCGGCGCGCCTTATTTTCACCACGGTATCGACATGATAGCCCCTTATGGAACCTCAGTCTACACCTACTCAGGTGGGCAAGTTGTGAATGTTGAAAACTATAATTCCAGCTATCCCGCGCCCTACTGGGAAGTCGCCATCCTGGACGCGGAAGGTTACGTGTGGCAGTACCATCACCTCGAACAGTTCAGTATCCCCGACGAAATCGATGATGCATTCCAAGCCTGGCTCCAAGACCATCAGAATGGCGGTTTCATCTCCGCTGGGATAAAACTGGGGGAAATTGTTGAATGGCCTGTGTACTCCTTTGGTTACTATTTCAATCACATCCACCTGAACATCCTCGCGGACAACGATGTTTACCTGAACCCCCTGGAGTTTCACACGCTTCTGGCGGATAATCAGCCGCCGGTAATCTTGCACACCGGATTGACGCTTAACAACACTCTGGTTTCGGGGGATACTATCACCGAATCCCAAATCCCGAACTACGGCCTTTACGCCCACGTCGGGGACCTCTTCCTGAGCCAGGTGTACACGCTCCCGCCCTACAAAATCGCCTTCTCGCTGGACGGCGCTCCTTGGGAGACAGTCTGGGAATTTCACACTTTCCCTGGCGGCAGTGATGATACCTTGTTCGTGGAAGATTTTTTTATCGCTCCCCCAACTTGTGGGGATTATGACTGCAGACAGTTTTACATCGACCTCGGTTTTTCCGTGGCTGGTCAGCGTCAATTCCCAAGCCAGAACGGCAGCCACACCATCCAGGTCCAAACCTGGGATTACAACCAGAACAGCGACCTCGACAGCTACACCTGGACGGTCGTGCACCCGTCCTCAGTGGTTTACACGGGGATAAGCGCTGAATATACTGCGCTTGGCAACCTCGTCCATTGGAGCACAGCCAGCATTGGCGACACGCTCGGTTTTAATGTCTATCGCTCCGACACCCCGGATGGCGAGAAAACCAAAATCAACCTCAGTTTGATTCCAAGCGCCGAACCCAAGGGCGCGGCTTTTTCCTTCATTGACGAAGACGTCGAGCTTGGCCGCAGCTACTGGTATTGGGTGGACGACGAAGATGCCTATGGACCCACCGGAGCGTATTACGGACCAGCGAGCGTGCAAAGCGGCTGGCAGCTTCACCTCCCCTTCGTGCTGCGAGGCGTTGAGGATTAGTCTTAAGTCAGGAACAACGCGGGGTTTTAACAATTATTGACCGCGTGCTTTTTTACAGGTGTTTAGTTCCGCTCAAAAACCCAGGAGTAATGATTACGGACGTTCAAGCGCTTCTGATAAATCTGCTCAACCCCACGCGCGACCGCGAAGATACGGCTGAGGTTCTGCCTTCTCTTACTGCGGAAGATTGGCAGCTTATTCAGCCATATGTTGAAAGCCATTCACTCGCGAACTTAGTGTTCGCTCGGCTGCGCCAGCAGGAGCTGCTGGGTTTAATTCCCGAAGAGAACCGCGTATTAATGCGTGAAAACTATCTGGCAAACGCGGCGCGCAATTCATTTCTGCTGAACAGCGCTCAGAAAGCGTTTGCTGTGCTGGCCGCGCGGGGTATTCCAGTTATCGGGCTAAAGGGTTTATACCTGCTGGAGAATGTGTTCAAGGACGTCGGCGCGCGCGCGATGAATGACCTTGATATCCTCGTCCAAAAGCAAGATATTGCCTCCGCATTAAGTGCCCTAAAAAGCATCTCCTGCGAGCCCCTTTCCTACTTTGATAGCAATGCTGCCAACTTAGATATTAAACACGTCCCGCCAATGAGCCTTCCGGATGGCACGACGATTGAAATCCATTGGACGCTTTTAGAAGAGAATGAACCATTCAACATTAATCCCGAAAGCTTGTGGCAGCGCAGTGTTCCCGCACGGTTTGCGGATATGGACGCCCGCGCTCTCTCCACTGAGGATCTGCTGCTCCATCTTTGCTTGCACGCGACCTACCAGCATTATCTCAAGCTTGGACTGAGAGGCATGTTTGACCTTGCGCTGGTTCTCCAAAAAGAGGCAGAACGTATTGACTGGGACAAGCTAAGTAGAACTGCGCGTGACTGGGGCGTAGAAAAAATCGCTGCCCTGAGTCTCGCCTTGCTGCAGGAAATTGACTGGGTTCAGCTGCCTGATAAGCTTCCTGATGGACTAAAGCCTGCGGCACTAGACGCTGAGTTCGTAACACAGGCCAAATCTTTGTTTCTTCTGGAGAATCACAATCCATCTGCGCTGACACCAGACCTTGCCGAACTCTCCGCGAGTGAAAGCCTGCTTGAAAAAGGAAATCTGATCCTCCGCCGCATTTTTTTACCCAAAGCTGTCATAGCCCGGCTTTACAACATCAATCCGCGCTCTCCTGGCATAGTTCTGGGATACTTTCGCAGGGTGTTCGATCTCGTTCAGCAACATGGCGGCACCTTCACAAAACTGTTCAATTCAGATCAGGAACTCACTCAAAACATGGAACAGGAAAAGATCCGGTATCAAATACATCAATGGTTAACGAGTAGATAGAGAGGCAAGATAAAACGAAATGTGTGGTTTTCTTTATTGTTCGCGGTGATTCTCCTGGTAACTATTGCCGGCGACCGCAGCGCGAGGGCGGCAGAAACTGGAGCCGCCGACGCACCAGCCTGCGTGAATGGGCAAGCGGAAGAACGACAGGTTTTCCGTGTGTATTACCAATCCACTGAGGATATCACCAGGCTCAAATCCTACGACCTTTTTGAGTTTAACAACAAACAAGAAAAGTACGTGCTGGTGGCCGCAAGCGCGTCAGAAATCGCCACCATCCAGAGCATGGGCTTTACCACTACTTTGGATGAGGAGCAAACCACGAACTTTCGCAAGCTGGATCTGCTGAAAACGCAGGGTTTGGAGACGCTCCCGCCGCCTTACAACTGTTACCGCACCGTGGAAGAACTTTTTGGATACGCAGCTGCGCTGGCTACCATCTACCCTGACCTGGCCGAGTTGATTGATGTCGGCGACTCCTGGGAGAAAAGCGTGGGCCAGCCGGATGGCTATGATATGATGGTCCTGCGCCTGACCAACGAAACCATCACCGGGGATAAGCCCAAGCTCTTCATCACCGCTTCCATCCACGCGCGCGAATACGCCCCAGCCGAGCTGGCTGCCCGCTTTGCCGGCTACCTGATTGAAAACTATAACGCCAACGCCGACGTGCACTGGCTGCTGGATTACCACGAAATCCACATTATGCTGACTGCCAACCCGGACGGCCGCAAAGAGGCTGAGGGCGGCCTTTCGTGGCGCAAGAACACCAACGAAAATTACTGCGGCGTCACCAGCAGATACCGAGGGGCAGACCTGAATCGCAATTTCAGCTTCTATTGGGGCTGCTGTGGCGGCTCAGAAGGCCAACCTTGCGCTGAGACATACCGCGGTCCCTCGGCTGCTTCGGAACCGGAGACCCAGGCGATTCAAAATTACATGCTAACCATCTTCCCGGATCAGCGTGGGGACCCGCTCAACTCCCCTGCCCCGGAAGACGCGACCGGCGTGTATATTGATTTGCACAGCTATTCACGCTTGGTATTGTGGTCCTGGGGCTTTACCACTTCCGCAGCCCCAAATGGGACTGACCTGCAGACACTCGGTCGAAAGTTTGCTTTTTTTAATGACTATGAACCAACCCCATCCTGGCGCCTTTACATCACCGATGGGAGCACCGAGGATTATGCCTATGGGCAGCTGGGCGTAGCCGGTTACTGCATCGAAGTCGGGGACGCGTTCTTTGAAAGCTGCAGCACCTTTGAATTCGACATCCTGCCCGGCAACCTGCCCGCTTTGATTTATGCCGCGAAGACTGCCCGCACGCCCTACATGACCCCTGCCGGTCCAGATTCCATCAACCTGGCTCTTAGCCAAAGCACCGTGCCTGCCGGCACTATTGTCAGCCTTACCGGTCAGGTGAATGACACGCGCTACCGCAGCGCTGAAAACGATCCGTCTGAACCGTCTCAGGCTATCGCCGCGGCGGAATACGCCGTGGACGTTCCTTACTGGCAGGCAGGCTACGCACCCGTCGCGCTTTCCCCCGCGGACGGCAATTTTAACTCCAGCTCGGAGAACGTGACCGTGAGTATCGACACTACCGGTTGGGCAGCTGGCCAGCACATCCTGTTTGTGCGCGGCCGGGACGCCAACAATAATTGGGGCGCGGTTAGCGCTGTGTTCCTTACAATCCAAGGGCCGGTAAACATACCCCCTGTCGCGGACGCGCAGACGCTCAAGACCTGGCGCAACCAACCATTGAGCATCACGCTCACCGGTTCAGACGCGGATGGCAACTCCCTTGGCTTTGAGGTCGTTCTGGACCCCAGCCACGGCGAGCTCTCCGGAGACGCTCCAAATTTGGTTTACACACCGGATCCGGGTTACATCGGCCCGGACAGCTTTAGCTTTAGAGCCTGGGACGGTGTCGCGTACTCAACCCCAGCCGTTGTCAGTATCGAGATAGAAATGCCGCTATTCTTACCCATTCTCGTCAAGTAAGCGCGTTATCAGACAGACCTGCCCGGGAGTACCTGGGCAGGTTTTTGCTTGGTTTACACTGGGGGCTTAAAAGCATATAATTCAAGCTGCGCAAGAATATTGGCTTGCTTGTTTACGCTAACTGATAAGTGGACTTGGTGCTTTTTTATTGGATGCTGGGCGGTTTTTTCCACGTTAGGCTGAGTAGGGCTGTCCTGTCAAAAAATGAATACACTCAACCCAAGGTGGGACAAATTTCATTGACTGGTCATTTGTGATCAGCAGGTAAATGGAGAAAGTTTATGGACATTAAGCAATTTTTCGTAGCGGCAAAGCGCTGGTTGTGGTTCCTGATATTGGGCACTTTTCTGGGCGCTGCCGGGGGATATTTCTTTAGCAGCCGACAAACTCCGGTTTACCAGGCATCCACCCGTTTTGTAGTCCTGCGAGCGGCGCAAACCACCTATGACTACTATTCATATCTGGATAGCCAACAACTGATTTCCACCTACGCGCAGCTGCTCTCCACGGAGAGCTTGTTAGCCCAGGCCTCTCAGGAACTGGGTTTTCCCGTCAGAAAAGGACAAGCTACGGCCGCGCAAATAAACGATACGCAATTTGTGCAGCTAACAGTAAAGGATACCGATGCAGAAAAAGCTGCCCTAATCGCGAATGGTCTGGTCAAGGTGCTGATAGACCAAAACGAGCAGCTTCAATCGGTGCGTTACATCAGCGCGGAACAGAACCTGCAAAACCGCATCGATGAAGCGCAGCAGCAAATCAGCATTCTGCAAAATCAAATTAACGAAATCTCCTCAGCCACGGTAGAAACCCAGCTGCAAAGCGTGCAAACGCAGATTGACGACCTGCAGTCTCAGGTTACCACTCTGAACACAGAGATCGCCAAAATTGATCCAAAAACAGCCACTGATGAACAAATCGGTCTCCTGGCAGACTACCAGGCTCAGCTCGATCAGCTTACGCCTGTTCTCTCGCTTTATCAACAGATTTACACCAATTTGGTCGTCTTAAAAACGCCTTCCCAAAGCGACGCGAGCACCACCACGCAGCTCTCCCAACTTAGAACCACGCTCGAGCTCTATCAACAAATCTACATTAGCAGCATCGGCAGCCTGGAAACGCTGCGCCTCACCCGCGCTCAGAACACCCCCAATGTTGTCCAGGTTGAAACCGCCGTCACGCCAACCAGCCCAATCTCCCCAAAACCGATGCAGAGCGCTCTGCTGGCTGGCGGAATCGGGCTGCTGGTTACAGCGGGCATAGCCTTCCTGGTGGAATTCCTGGATGACACCATCAAGACGCCGGATGAGGTAAAAGAGCTGTTGGATTTGCCAGTTATCGGTCTTATTGGCGAGCTGCGCAAGAAAAACAAAGAGGAAAAACTTGGCAATTACGTGGCGTATCATCCCCGCTCGCCTGTTTCGGAGGCCTTTAGAGCATTGCGCACCAACCTGGAATACTCCAGCATTGATTCGCCTCTGCGGAGTATCCTGGTAACCAGCGCGGGAGAATCCGAAGGAAAAACCACCGTCGCGACCAATCTGGCAATTGTTCTGGCGCAGAGCGGAAAAAAAGTCCTTCTTCTGGATTCTGACATGCGGCGGCCCAACGTCCATGCGCAATTCAATATTCACAATCGCGTTGGCCTGAGCGACCTTGTGCGCGGGAAACTTACCCAGGAGCATGTGGTCAGAACCTTACCCGAAGTAAAAAACCTGGACATCATCACCAGCGGCGGTTTGCCGCCGAACCCTGCTGAACTCCTTGGCAGCGAGCGCATGCGCAGCATTTTGGAAGAGTTAAAATCCATTTACGATGTCATCGTCCTGGATAGCCCGCCGATGCTCGTCTCAGACGCCCAAATTCTCTCGACACGCATAGACGGCCTGATTTACGTGATTGTGCCTGGCAATACGCACAACGTGGCAGCCAAACGCCCGCTGGAAGAGCTGCAGCGGATCAATGCGAACATACTGGGTGTCGTGATGAATCGAATTCCTCGAAACCGGGATTACTACTACGGCGGGTATAACTATTACTCCCCCTACAGCAGTCACAATGGTTACCATCAGAGCGGCAGCATCGAGGAAGGTTTTGAGTTGGGTCTGGGCGATGAAAAAAGCGCAGCCGCCCAGGAGAAAAACAAGTAAACGAATTGGCTTTTGGGTAATTACCAGACCCAAAGACAGTCGCCAAGAATAAGAAAGCACCGATGACAATAAATGGTAGGGACCATGAAGCAGCAAGCGCCGGGCAAACAGAAAAATGCCCGTATCTCGGCCTGCCCGAGGATGCCTACTCTGTTCAGGATTACCCCTCCTTATATAATGCGTGTCATCGCCTCCAACAAACTGCGATTCCCACACCTTCCCACCAGGCTAATTGCTGCCTGACACCCAATTACTCACAGTGCCCTTTTTTTAGCGCGGACCCGAGCCAAAAGATGCCGCCTGAGTTAACTTTTAAGCAGGCAGCAGTTCCAGGAAAATCCTTGGGTTGGGCGGCGCTTGGTTTGGCGCTGGTGGTCGGCTTATTGCTTCTTTTCCTCCTGCTGGGCAAGCCTTGGAAAGCCGCGCAGCCTTCCAGCCCCGCCAAAGCTGCCGCGCCCACCTCAACTGCGGTCCCTTTCCTGATTATCAGGGATGCTAGCTCTACTCCCGCGATCACGCCTACAGTACCCGCTCCTACTCACACCCCAGAGCCCGCATTCACTCCAACGCCAGAAGTTACCCGCGCGGCGCACACGCTTGATGCGGTAATTGGAAAGCAGGATCAGTTTATCGTTCATCGGGTTAGCTCCGGGGAGAGCATCCAATTATTTGCCACTTTGAACAAAACTACGCCGGATGTGATTAAATCGCTGAATTACAACCTTGTGGTGCCCATCTGGGTGGATTCCATCATTGTGATACCGCTTAATCGCACAGACCCAGGTGATTTGCCCGCATTTGAACCTTACGGCATCGCGGATAAAGGACAGACCTTGCGGGATATCGCGGAAAAATTTAACGTGGACCTGGAAACCATTGCCCGTTACAACGACCTGCTCCCCGAAGATTTCTTGGAACCTGGAGAATGGGTGCTCATTCCTCGGGAAAGAACGTATTGGTATCGTTACTAAATTTGAAAGAAACGTTATGCCCGGCTTGCTTTTTGTGTGTACAGCTAATCGCTTTCGTTCTCCGCTAGCGCAGGTGATTTTTAAGGAACGGCTGCGCAAGACGGCTGACGCTGCCGACTGGCGCGTGGAAAGCGCTGCCACCTGGGGAGATGCAAATCTACCTGCGATGCCCGAAGCTATCCAGGAAGCAAGAAAACGTAATCTGAACCTGGAGAATCACCGTTCAAGGTCATTGACACCCCAAATGATGAAAAAATTTGACCTGATTCTGGTGATGGAGGCCGGCCATAAAGAAGCCCTGCAGACCGAATTCCCCTCGGTAAAGAGCAGAATATTTTTGCTCTCCGAGGTTTGCGGCGGGATTCCGTTCAGCATCCCCGATCCATATCTCTCCGGGGATTCACCAGCGGAGGTGGCGCGGGAAATTGAAGACTTGATTAACAGGAAGTTCCCTTTGTTGTTTCAATGGTTAATGTCAGGCGCAACAAAGACTGGCTCATAATTCTAAAATTTTTGTTGGGTTTTAACATAATTAGAGTAATTTGATATAAAATTAGTTATCTTAACTTTCCAGAAACAGGTTAACCGGTAATGACAACAGTACAAGAAGATCCTAGGGCCGCTTTCTCACCAGAGAATTTGCGCTGCCCTTATGTCGGACTAGTGAACGATGTCAACACCTATTCTGAATTTCCATCGGATCTAAATCATTGTCACCGCAGCCAACCAGTCGCCCTGCCTGTTCTTTTGCACCAACGCGAATACTGCTTGAGTTCGCGCTATTCCGAATGTCCGATGCTTTCTACAACAAAACACAAGAAACTCCCACCTGAAATCCGCATGGCGAAAGCATTACCCCCCAAGCCCAGGCTTCCGCGGTGGATCTTGCCTGTTTTCATCCTGGCGATATTCTTGCTTGGCTCGTTGGCGACCTTAATAATCCCGGAACTCAGTTCCGCATTTGCCAGTTTTCTCAGCGCTAACCAAACCGCGCCGGGCTATTCCAGCCCAACTTCGGCGCTGACCCGGCTGGGGTTCATCACCCCATCCCCTTTTAGTTTGTTTTCGATTGTAAAAAGCTTCACACCCAGCGCCGAGATGTCTTCCATTTTCACGGCCACTCCAACGCCACCGGCACTGGGTACCGCAACTCCGACGCCAACCTCACCCCCGCTTTGCAGCGCCGAGGATGTTAAGTATTTCAGCATCTCGTTCTTCATAGGCGACGTTGTCCAAATTGTCTTCGATAGTCCAGTCAATTTTCGCGCGTACCAGGTGCTGGATGCCCAAGGCAAGCCAACTGACCGTCTCAATCTTCCCGATTTTAAGCTTTGGCGGAATGATACGCGCGTGTATTCTTATGGAACCTTTATGCGCAACGCCGCGGAACCAAACCGTCTATACGTGGAGCTGCTTGCAAAAAAGAACGACAAAATTAAGCTCGCCTTCACCGACGAAAACGGCACGCACTGCTCTAAGACGATTACAGTGCCGGATGAGAACGCCTTTAAGACTCCAACCAGCTGGAATCCTTTACCGACGCAATTTATCCCCTCGCCAACAATCGAGCTGCCCACGCTTCCGCCAACCATAGAACCGCCGACAGAAGTGCCGCCGAGCGCGACGCCAATCCCGCCTACTCCCAGCCGCACGCCGCGTCCCTCCGAAACCTTGCCGCGCGACACGCTGACGCCAACCCCAAATCCATAAGCGTTTTTGTATTTACCCGAAAATCTCAACCGATTAAAGAATGCTTCATTACCAGACAGTCGACCATTTTCTTCGTTTCGCGCCCGATGAACTGAGAGAAATAGTTCTGGAGGTCCGCGACATCGTTTTTTCGGAATATCCCGAAGCGCAGGAGGAAATCCGCAGCAGCGGATTGGTTTACTTCCGCGGCAGCGCTGGTGGACCGGTCAAATCAGGGATTTGCGGCCTGCAGATACGCGCAAACACGGTCCACGTATTCTTTACGCACGGCGCGTTTATACCCGATCCTGACCATCTGCTGCACGGGACTGGGAAGGCAATGCGCGCTCTGGAACTGCGCAGCTACGCTCAGGTGCCATGGCGAGCTCTGGCCGAATTAATCAAAGCGCACGCAAAGTTTAATCCGACATCCCTACCTCAAAATCAGCAAGAACCTCGCTAAATCCTCAAATGCCACTACAAAATTCCCAGCCGGCATTTCCGCTCCTCCGGCGAGGCTCGGGCGGCTTATGCCCGGCGTTATAAGGACAATCGATTTTCGAGTCCATCCAGTGTGACCGGAAAAAATGCTGGCGATTTTAACTTGCATTATTTTGCGATATCGGGTATATTAGCCAAGTTAACGAAATAATCAGGAGTGCAAGATGACCCCATTACCTAAGAGAAAAACCACTTCCGGACGCCGC
>Ga0208040_1002278_pt1 | contig 17147 bp, 15 predicted proteins | sample AD_UKC083_MetaG_FD_184431 | JGI IMG/M metagenome (GOLD analysis project Ga0208040, IMG submission 184431) | Active sludge microbial communities of municipal wastewater-treating anaerobic digesters from USA - AD_UKC083_MetaG (SPAdes) (version 2) | ecosystem: Engineered > Bioreactor > Anaerobic >...
TGTTGAAAAGGTGCTCGAAATATGCGGTATTGATGAAAACCTGCCCTGCAGCCAGCTTTCGAAAATTCAGAGGAACAGCCTGATTCAAATGTTCTCAGCCCATCCCATGAAAATCATTAAGCTTGGAGATTACAATATTGCCATGGTTACAAAAGGCGGAGTTTCAACTTCTGAAGTAAATTCAAAGACTATGGAATCAAAAAAAATCCACGGCCTTTATTTTACCGGAGAAGTGCTGGACTACGACGGGGATACAGGGGGATTCAACATCCAGGCTGCCTTTTCAACAGCTAAGCTGGCAGCAGATGCAATTAATAAACACTTGAAGGATTAAGACAAAAACATGTCAGAATCATTAATGTTTCTGACATGTTTTAATCCTTCACAAGCAGTCCTGAGCACCTAAATTCTTCCTTTGACTGCATTCAATATGGCACCGATAATTATTGAATAAAGGGGTATCATAAAGAAATTTGTCAAAATTCTCGCCGGCAGAGTAATCATTATTCCTATGCCGTACAGAACATATAAGAAGTAAGTGTTTAAAATTATTGATGTAATAAGCTGGGTTGCGCTGATTGCAAACACTATTTTATTCATGGCCAGGTCTTTTGATGCTGATGACACCTTAGCAGGAATTATCAAATAAATCGCCACAAGCAAGAAGAACCCGGCTGCATATGCAGCATTCAGCGGTTTACCGTCATAAAATATACCATTGTCAAATGTCAACAAGCCGTTTTGCATAAAGACCAGGACAAAACCCACGGACAGCAAAGAGATAAAAATTGTATTTAGCAGGTTGTAATTTATATCTCTTTTTAAATACTTGAAAATTATTCCCGGAATTAATCCGCATAATCCGCTTGCTAATGTGAATCCGGGAAAATAGGGACCTGAAGGCTTTGCAATAAAGTTTATTATATCTGCTGCCGCTCCGGTTAAAAATCCTGCAAAGGGTCCTAGAATTATACCCGAAAGCATCAGCGGAACATTGGCGAAGTTTATCCTCAAGGCGGGAATTCCTGCCAAAGGAATATATACTTCAAACAATACCTTTAACACAAGGCTCATTGATATAAAAAGCCCTGCTCTCACAATTGTTAATGATGTGAATTTGTGGCGCTCAGTATTACTACTCATATTTACCTCCTTATTGAGCAAAGTAATACCTCCGCACAATATAGGAGCAACATAAGTTTCTCAAATACAGCGGAAGCGACAAGATACCGCAGACCTGTGTCCTTCGTTTAAGGGCGACATCCCATCCCTCAACACTTAACGCATCTTGTCTACTCTGAATATTAACTTATACTAGCACATAATAATTAATTTGTCATTAATTAATTTCTACCCTTGGTATTTTACTACCGGATTTCTGGCCGCCTTAGTTTCATCGGGTCTTCTTACAAGAGTGTCATGGGGGGCAGTTTTTAACAGTTCCGGATCTGAACTTGCTTCCTTGGCAATGGCAATCATTGCTTCTATAAAGCCATCGATTGTTTCTTTGCTTTCAGATTCCGTAGGCTCAATCATTAATGCCTGGTCAATAATCAAGGGGAAGTAAACTGTAGGAGGATGATATCCGTAGTCTAAGAGTCTCTTGGCTATATCAAGCGTTGTAACCCCGCTTGTAGTATCCTTTAATCCGCCGAATACAACTTCGTGTTTAACTAAAGTGTCTATGGGCAGGTAGTAGTAATCTTTTAGCTTTTCCTTAATATAGTTGGCATTTAATACAGCCATTTCAGATGCCTTTTTAAGGCCGTCATTACCCATAATCAATATGTAGGTATACGCTCTAAGGAAAATTCCGAAGTGTCCGTAGAAGTCTTTAATTTTGCCTATTGAACCCGGTACATTATAATCCAGGAAGTAGGTGCCGTCATATCTCTTGCCTACCAAAGGCTTGGGCAGGAATTCAGCCAGTATCTTCTTGCATCCTACGGGACCTGATCCAGGACCGCCGCCGCCATGAGGTGTTGAGAATGTTTTGTGCAGATTGAAGTGAACTGTGTCAAATCCCATATCTCCAGGCCTTGAATGACCCATGATTGCATTCAGGTTAGCTCCGTCATAGTAAAGAAGTCCTCCTGCTTCATGGACGATTCTTGATATTTCCTTTACTCCTTTGTCATAAAGGCCTAATGTATTGGGATTTGTCAGCATTAATCCTGCTGTATCTTCACCGACTGCCGCTTTCAGTGCTTCAAGGTCTACCAGACCATTTTCGGTTGATTTGATTTCTACTATTGAATATCCGGCCATTGCTGCTGTTGCCGGGTTAGTTCCATGAGCCGAATCCGGGACAATTATCTTGTTTCTCTTGGTGTCACCGTTCTTATCATGGTAGGCCTTGATCAGCATTATTCCTGTAATCTCACCGTGAGCACCTGCTGCCGGATGCAGTGTGAAGCTGTCCATACCGCCTATTTCACACAGGGATCTTTCAAGTTCATACATTACCTGCAATGAACCTTGAATGCAGCTTTCTGCCTGAAAGGGATGAACATTTGCAAACCCGTCATATTTTACCACATCTTCATTTATCTTTGGATTGTACTTCATTGTACAAGATCCCAGCGGGTAAAAGCCTTTGTCCAGACCATAGTTCTTATTTGAAAGATTGGTATAGTGTCTTATAACATCAACTTCACTGACTTCAGGAAAATTAAGCCCCTTATCAGTTAAAAATTCAGCCGGTATAAGACTGTCTAATGCTTTTTCTTCAACATCAAGAGCTGGAAGGCTGTATGCTTTTCTACCCGGTTTTGATAGTTCAAATATTAATTTATTGTATTCTTTCATTATTTAACCGCCTCCAATACTCTTCTTAATTTATCAATTTCTTCTTTTGTCCTCTTTTCAGTGACTGCATATAGAGAAGCGTTCTTGTATTGAGGATAATCCTTTCCAAGGTCGTATCCGCCGATTATTTTCTCTTCCAAGAGAGCCTTGTTTATTTTATCAACGCTGTCTTCAGAGGTTAAGGCAAATTCCATAAAGAAGGGTTTATCGAACAGCGGCCTGTACTTGCCTGATTTAGTCAGTTCATTGAAGGCATAATGAGACTTTTGGACACATTGCTCGGCTACCTCCTTCAATCCTTCCTTGCCCATGGTCACCATATAAACAGTGGCTGCCAGAGCATTCAGCCCCTGGTTGGAGCATATGTTTGAAGTGGCCTTTTCTCTCCTTATATGCTGTTCTCTGGCCGACAGTGTAAGCACATAAGACCTTTTGCCGTCTAAATCAGTGGTTTCTCCAACGATTCTGCCGGGAATCTTTCTGATGTAATCATTCTTTACAGCCATGAAACCTAAATAAGGTCCGCCAAACTGCAGAGGCATCCCAAGAGGCTGCCCTTCGCCAACAACAATATCCACGTCCAGTTCACCGGGTTTTTTGAGCAGTGCCAGAGATATTGGCTCTACTGCTGCTACAAAGCTGGCCTTCTTAACCTTGTGAGTTATTTCTGCCAAACCTTTTAAATCTTCAAGAAGGCCGAAGAAGTTAGGATTTTGTACGATAACGGCTGCTGTTTTATCGCTTAAGAGCGATTCCAGCATCCCGGCATCAGTAACCCCGTCCTTTGTTTCAACCTCTGTTACTTTTAAATTCTGTGCATGAGCATATGTTTTAAGTATTTGTCTTGCTTCTGGATTCACACCTGCAGAAACTATAATCTCATCCTTCCTTGAATAGGAGCATGCCATTAAGGCAGCTTCTGTTATAGCAGTACCCCCGTCATAGAGGGAAGCATTTGCTACATCCATACCTGTCAGGTTGGTGATTAATGTTTGGTATTCAAAAATATACTGCAGAGTACCTTGGCTTATTTCCGGCTGATAAGGAGTATAGGAAGTATAGAACTCGCTTCTTGAAGTAATTGCATTTATCACTGATGGAATGTAGTGATCATATGCACCTGCACCTAAAAAGCATGCCAATTGGCTGACCGGGCAGTTTTTATCAGCCAGGTTCTTAAGATAACCGCTTACTTCCAATTCGCTCTTTGAATCAGGAATGTTTAACGGTTTTGTCAAATGAACCTGCTCCGGTATGTCTCCAAACAATTGGTTTATTGAATCCAAACCGATTGTTTTTAACATTTCCTGTTCGTCCTGAGGAGTATTTGGTATGTATGGATACATATTACTCCTCCTCAGCCAAGAATTTTTCATAATCCTCACTTGTCATCAATTCATCCAACTCTGCCTTATCATTCAAGACTATTTTAATAATCCAGTTTTCATATGGATCAGCGTTTAACAGAGCCGGTTCATCCTCTAAAGCTTCGTTAACGGCTATTACCTTACCGCTGACCGGAAGATAAATATCCGATGCAGCTTTTACGGATTCAACAACTGAGAAGGCTTCCTCCTTTGCGAATTCATCATCAACTTCAGGAAGCTCCACATAAACTATATCTCCCAGATGCTCTTGTGCGAAGTCTGCAATACCTACATATGCTTCGTCTCCATCAACCTTAACCCATTCATGGTCATTTGAATAATATAATCCTTTTACAACTTTCATTTTAAATCCTCCTTGATTTAGCTTTTACAGTTTATTTTTTCTTAAGAAACTTCTTGCTTATTACCTTGGCTTTTACAGGTTTGTTTCTAACCATTACTTCAATTTCTGTACCAAGCTCCGTAAATTCAGAAGCCAGTAAAGCGTTGCCTATTGTCTTTTTCAGTGTGGGACTCATGTATCCTGTTGTAACATGTCCTATAATGACTCCGTCTTTTTGTACTTCCATTCCTTCCCTTGCAATTCCTCTTCCGATAAGCTCAAATCCTGCTAATTTCCTCTTCAAGCCTTCAGACCATTGTTTGTTAAGGGCTTCCTTGCCAATAAAATCAGCTGCTTTATCAAGCTTCACAAAGTACTTGAACCCGCCTTCAAGAGGAGTGATTTCCTGGCTGATTTCGTGTCCGTAAAGAGGAAGAGAAGCTTCGAATCTCAGAGTATCCCTGCATCCCAAGCCTGCAGGAAGTATGCCGAATTCCTTACCTGCTTCTAGAACTGAGTTCCAAACCTTTACTATACCCTCATTATCAGCATAAATCTCAAAACCATCTTCTCCTGTATATCCGGTTCTTGATATCATGCAGTTTACTCCATCAACTGAAATATCTCTTTGAAGATGGAAGAACTCTATCTTGTCAAGATCAAAATCAGTTAATTTTTGAAGAATTTTTTGTGCAAATGGTCCCTGGAGGGCTACTTCGCCTACTGAATCTGAAATATTTTCGATTTCTACGTCAAAATCACCCTTATGCTCAAGTATCCAAGCATAATCCTTACCAGTGTTTGAAGCATTAACTACCAGGTAAAGGTAGTTGTTTTCATACCGGTATACCAGCAAATCATCAACAACTCCTCCGTCAGGGTAGCACATTAACGTGTAGATTATTTGATTATCAACAATTTTTGTAATGTCATTAGTCATAAGATAATCAACAAAAGCTACTGCATCCTTGCCTTTTACGGTGATTTCCCCCATGTGGGATACATCAAAAATTCCTGCTGCATTCCTAACAGCCTCATGCTCTGGTATCAAACCGGTATATTGAACCGGAAGAAACCAGCCGGCATAGTCAACTACATTACCGCCTAACTTAACATGTTCGCCATAAAGCGGTGTCTTTTTTGCCGTCACTTTATCACTCCTTTTTATTTTTATGTATACTATATTAAAACGGTACTTAAAAGTCAACATGTTTAATATAGGAAAAACTAATAATACTATTCTTAGTTTTCATTATTTCATTATACCCAAATAATGTTCCAATAATCAAATCTTTTGTTATATTAAATAAAATTACCGGCATGGCGGAGGTGTCAGGAAATGTTAAAAACGGTACAAATAGTTTTGTTTATATTTTAACAGGTTTATTCATTGTCCAGGATAATAATTCGAATTTGATTGACTTAGAAATATAATTAATATATAATTCATTTTAATAATCTAAGTTATATTAAACTTATATTAATTTAAGCAAACAATAGAATAAAAGGAGAGAATTATATGCCAGATACGTTTTTAAGCGATATAGAAATCGCTCAGCAGACAAAAATTGCACCAATAAACACTATTGCAGAAAAGTTGGGAATACCTGATAAGTATGTAGAAAATTACGGGAAATACAAGGCTAAAATTGATTACAGATATTTGCAGAATGAATTAAAGGACAATAAGGATGCCAAGTTAATACTGGTTACAGCAATAACACCCACACCGGCAGGTGAAGGCAAAACAACAACAACAATAGGCCTGGGGGATGCATTAGCAAGGCTTGGCAAGAATACAATTATCACACTTCGTGAACCTTCTCTAGGCCCTGTTTTTGGCGTAAAGGGCGGAGCGGCAGGCGGGGGATACGCTCAGGTCGTACCCATGGAGGATATAAATCTGCACTTTACAGGAGATTTTCATGCAGTAGGTGCAGCAAACAATCTTTTGGCTGCAATGATGGATAATCACATTCATCAAGGCAATGAACTGAACATAGATACAAGGCGGATAGTATGGAGAAGATGTGTTGATATGAATGACAGACAATTAAGACACATAGTAGACGGCCTTGGAGGAAGAACTGAAGGAGTAGTAAGAGAAGACGGGTTCGACATTACAGTTGCATCGGAAATAATGGCAATATTTTGCTTGTCCAATGACATCATGGAATTAAAGGAAAATCTTTCAAAAATAATAGTTGCATACACAAGAGAAGGGAATCCTGTAACAGCGGGACAATTAAAAGCAGAAGGCGCAATGGCTGCACTTTTGAAGGAGGCATTAAAGCCGAATTTAGTACAAACGCTGGAAGGAACGCCTGCTTTTATCCACGGGGGACCTTTTGCAAACATAGCACATGGCTGCAATAGTGTCATAGCTACAAAAATGGCAAGTAAATTAGCAGATTATACTGTAACTGAAGCAGGTTTCGGAGCAGACCTGGGTGCTGAAAAATTCATAAGTATAAAATGCAGAAAGACCGGTCTGAGACCTAACGCTGTTGTTATTGTGGCATCGGTTAGAGCATTGAAACACCATGGAGAAGTAAAAAAGGCAGATTTAGGAAAAGAGAACCTGGAAGCATTGGATAAGGGACTTCCTAATCTGTTAAAGCATGTGGAGAATGTTACACAGAAGTTTAAAATTCCTGCTGTAGTTGCAATAAACAAATTCCCCACAGATACGGAAGCAGAATTAAACCTTATAAAGGAAAGATGCAGCGAGCTTGGAGTTAATGTTGCCTTGTCGGAGGTTTGGGGAAAAGGCGGATCAGGAGGCAAAGAACTAGCTGAAGAAGTTATAAGGCTGGCAGAAAAAGAAAGCAGCATGGAATTTCCATATACCGATGAAATGTCAATAAAAGAAAAAATAGAAGCTATAACTACAAAGATTTACGGGGCTGAATCCGTTGAATATTCGAAGAAGGCAGACAAGGAAATAGAAAATCTGGAGAAGCTTGGATTTGGAAATCTTCCGATATGCATGGCCAAAACTCAATATTCACTTACAGACGATCCTAAAGTTATAGGAAGACCTGCAGGATTTAAAATAATAATAAGAGATATAACAATATCAGCCGGAGCAGGGTTTATTGTTGCACTGACGGGAGAAATAATGAAAATGCCGGGACTGCCTAGAGTACCTTCAGCAGAAAATATAGACGTCGACATTGACGGTAAAATAAAAGGCCTATTCTAAGGTATACCACAGGACACACAGGGATAGCCGGCTTATATTGTAATAATCAGATTACTCCGGCGAGAAGCTCCTGCCTCAATAAGCGGCAGGAGCATACACTCTGAATATTAAAGAAGGGAAGTCAAGTTGAGTTCAATATCTTTAACACCTAAAGAAACTGCCGAAGCCTTAATAAAAGCAGCACAGAATAAAGTTTCATTGACTGTTCAGAAACGTTTATTGATGAGTATTATGGGAGGTATGTACATAGCATTAGGAGCACAAGGCTTTATCATAGCATTTGACAATATGTTTATAAGAGCTGCAGTATTCCCGGTAGGTTTGATGCTCATAGTTTTAGTTGGCGGAGAATTATTCACAGGTGATTGCCTGATGACTTTTGCACTTTTGAAAGGTGAAATAAAAGCCTCAAACTATACAAGCACCCTATTGCAGGTTTTAGCCGGTAATTTTATCGGAGGAGCATTAACAGCAGGGTTATTGTATGCAGGAGGGGTATATAATAATCCTGTTTTGGCGGAAAGGATAATTCAAATTGCTGAGGCTAAACTATCCTTGCCATTTATGCAGGTTGTCAGCAAGGGAATATTATGCAATATACTGGTATCTTTAGCGGTATGGTTTTCAATTACCTCAAAGGATACCACAGGAAAAATTCTGGGATGCTGGTTTCCTGTTATGCTTTTTGTGCTGTGCGGATATGAACATGTGGTTGCAAATATGTTTTATCTTCCGATGGCATCATTTCTTGATACGTCAATAAATATTGTGAATATGACAATTTACAGTTTAATACCTTCAGCTTTGGGAAATTATATAGGGGGAGGGTTATTGATACCATTCATATACAATAAGGTCTATTTTAAAGACTAGACTGAGATATTTCCTGTAAGGCGGTGAAATAATAATGTTAACAGAGTTATCATGCAAAGATTTTGCAGAGGAACTGGCATCCAAAAAACCTGTTCCCGGCGGCGGAGGTGCCGCGGCTATGGTTGCAGCGTTAGGTGCAGCTTTGAATACAATGGTTGCAAATTTCTCCTATGGTAAGAAAAAATTCATTGATATAAAAGACAAACATGAAGAGCTGATAAAAAGGGGAGAAATATTAAGGGTTAAGCTCATAGACCTGGTAAATAAGGATGCAGAAGTTTTCGAGCCTTTGTCGAGAGCATATGTAATGCCTTCAAATACCGATGAAGAAAAGGCCTTGAAAAATAAAACGCTTCAGAGATATTTGATAGAAGCATGTTCAGCACCTATGGAAACATTGGAATTTTCATATGATGCAATACTTCTCCACGAGGAAATCTTAGATATCTCATCAAAAAATATAATAAGCGATGTGGGCGTGGGGGTTCAGTTTTTGAAGGCTGCATTAAACAGTGCGTATCTCAATGTTTTAATTAATTTAAATTCAATGGATGATGAAGATTATGTGAGAGGGCAAAGGGATAAAGCAGAAAAACTTGTTGATAGGGGAACAAAAGTAGCAGATGAAGTATATCAAAAGGTGCTGACAGTATTAAACCAATAATTGCGCATTAGGCAAAGGAGGAAAAATGTCTGTAGAAACTGTAAAACTAACAGGAAAACCTGTGGCTGAACATCTCAGGGCAAATATTAAGGCAAGAGTAGCAGGACTTAATGAAAGACATATTGTTCCTGCAATAATTATCATAAGGGTAGGAAACAAGGAAGATGATGTTTTTTATGAGAGAAGCATATTGAAAAACTGCTCTCTTTTAGGCATTGAAGGAAGGGTTAAAGAGCTTCCGGAAAATGTTTCAATGGAAAAATTAGGTAAAACTATTGAAGATGCCAATGAGGATGATAATACTCACGGAATAATGATGTTCAGGCCCTTGCCCGGGCATTTGAACGAAAAGGAAATCTTGGAGAAAATAAACCCCGTAAAAGATATTGACGGTATGACACCTGTAAACTTAGAAAAGATATTTGAGGGCGATGACAGCGGTTTTTCACCTTGTACACCCAAGGCAGTTATTGAAATGCTGAAGTATTATCAAATACCTTTGAAAGGTGCAAATGTGGCTGTGGCAGGGAGAAGCCTGGTTGTGGGCAAGCCTCTGGCTATGCTTCTTTTAAAAGAAAACGCAACAGTGACAATATGCCATTCAAAAACAAAAGATATGAGGTCTATAACTTCTCAGGCGGATATAGTCGTTGCAGCAATCGGCAAGGCAAAATTTATGAACGAAGAATATTTCACAGAATCATCAATTGTAATTGATGTTGGAGTGAATGACGATGGAAACGGTAAAATTTGCGGAGATGTGGATTACGATAAGGTATTCGGCAAAGTAAAAATGTTAACACCTGCGTCCGGCGGAGTTGGAACCATAACAACAACAATACTGCTGGAACAGGCTGTAAGGGCATGTGAAATGATGACAGACAAATAAGCATCTAAAAAGGGACTGATAAGGTCCCTTTCACTTTGGTCGAAGAAATTGGGTTAGGGCATCTCTTTTGTCAGGGTTACTATCAGTACACCCAGCAAAATAAGTATGCATGCTGTTACGCTTTTGAAGGTCAGGGGCTCGCTTAGGAACAATACTCCCGTAAATATGCTGGTAATGGGTTCAAACAATCCGGCAATGCTTGTAACAGTAGGTCCGGCATATTTTATGCTTATGGGTATAAATGTATTAGCTAAAAATGCTACGAAGAATGCCACCAGTATTGTGAATAACCATCCCTTTGGCGTTATTGTGAATACCAGGCTGCCGCTAATTAAACCTGCAATAAATAAATAAATTGAGGAAAATATTGACAAATAAAATGTTATTTTGAAAGGATAAATTTCATTTAAGCCGCTTTTGTCTATGAATAATACATGGGCTGCATAAATAACACCGGATGAGAATGCCAATAAAACACCTGTAATATTGAAATCTCCTTCAAAAAACATTGCTGCCCCTGCTGTTGACAACAAAAGGGCAATAAGCTTTTCCTTGCTTATCTTTTCCTTGAATATAAGCATGCTGGCTGCTGCCACCAATACAGGATAGATATAATGTATGGTTGTTGACATACCAACTGTAATATAAATGTAGGATCCGTACAAAAAGAGGCTGGTGAGAGTTGGCCCCATTGTTGCCAGCAGGGCTAATTTTTTTAATTGGACTTTATCTGTTTTTAATTCAACTTTGTTGTATTTTAACATCAAAAAAAGAAAAGGTAGGGAAAACAGGTTTCTGTAAAATGCAAGGGACATTGTGTTGCTCCCCTCCAGGTAGGTCAGTTTCCCCAGTATTGGTGTGAAGCCGTATATAAAGGCGGCCAAAATGCCAAATACTATACCTTTTTGCTTATCCATACAACACCTACATTATTTACCGCAGCACTTTTTGTATTTTAAACCTGAGCCACAGGGGCAAGGGTCGTTTCTTCCTGTCTTTTCACCTTTTACTACTATTTTGGAACGATTGTATTCTTTTTTAATCTGCCTTCTTTTTTCTTCATCAAAGATGTTTTCCCATTCCTTCATACCGTAAAGCCATTGGGCTTTTACATCATACATATTCCATAAGAGCTTTTTAAAGTCAAATTCAGCTTTTATTTCAGAATCTCCGGTTAAATCATCCAAGACAAGGGCTTCTTTAAAACTTGTGTTTGCACCGTCCAAAAACCCTGTGAATTCCAAAGGAGTCATATTGTTTTTTTCTGCCAGTTCCTGTATTTTACCCTCAATTACAGGATTTTTGTTTTCAAGAAGATTTCTGTAGCATTCTGTTTCTTTTTTCATATAAGCATTAAAAAAATCGTTGTATTCTCCCTGGCTTTTAATTGCTTCCAAATTTTCCGTCCACTGTTTATATAAACTCATAGCTTCCTCCAAAAATATTCTATATTTATTCTATCATGAAAAATATAGATTTCAACATTAAATCCATTAAAAAAGCGCTCATAAAGAGCGCTTTTTTGAAACAAGCTAACCGGTTTATTTTTCTTTCAACAAATCCCTTATTTCAGTAAGCAGTTCTTCCTGTGAAGGTCCTGCAGGAACTTCCGGCTCAGGAACGGCTTCCTCTTGTTTCTTTTGTTTTTCTTTTGATTTGTTTATTAATCTGATAAACAAAAAGATTGATAATGCTACAATTAGGAAGTCTACAATGTTTTGAATAAAATTACCGTATAAAATTGCTGCTTCAGGCTTAATAACAGTATCGCCTTGCATTATTGCCTCACTCATTACAAACTTCAGTGATTTGAAATCCATTCCTGCCATTAAGTATCCCAGTATAGGCATTATTAAATCATTTACAACGGATGTTACAATTTTTCCGAAAGCACCCCCCATTATAACACCAATTGCTAAATCTAAAACATTGCCTTTGAATGCAAACTCTTTAAATTCTTTCCACATAATTTCCTCCGAGTATATAATATTAACCAGCGGCAGGTACATACCTATACCCCTGTTCTTAGATATTATACCCAATTTTATGAAATATCAACATAAAATTGGGTATAAAGTTAATTTTTATATGAAACTCTGTCTTGGGATACTCCTATTTCAAAGCTGTCATCATAGGTGATATACCTCACACTGTTTTCAATCACTGTATTTTCGTCTTCTCCCTTAAATACTACAAACACATCATTTTTTTGTGATGCCTTTTCGAGAATTTCCTTCAAAATTCTCACTTCTCTTTTGTCATAAATATTATGAATATGGCTGTTCAGGGATAAAACCAATACCTTGTTTTCAAATTCCATAAATGACTTGATGTTGCTCCACATTGTAATATCAGCCGCACTCATTGTGCCGTTTGAAATTATACCTTCGCAATGTATGATACTATCAGTGCCTTCATACTTATATTTACCCTGAGATATGGTTAATTTCTCGGAATAATTTGTAATTGCAGAGCTTTTCATAGTATCTTCAAACAGGGTTTCAGCCCTGAGACCCAGTTCCTTGTCCTTTGGCTCATACAGTATTCTTAAATTGTCAATGTATATTGTTCCCGAATCTTTTCTTGTTTCGTTAATTTCAGCAAGATATATATTTTTTAGTGTAATAGGGTAAGCAATGCCTTCAGGTATATGGGCTTCAACCCATTTCCATCCCGTCCAGTTTACTTCTTCTTCAAAATCAATTTTCACCTGGGTGCCGTAGGCATCGGTTATTCTTGTTCTGAGCCAGTGGTTTTTATTGTCGCCATAAACCCACATACCAATTGCCAAAGGCTTGTCTTCAAGCTTTATTCCTTGCCCGTCACTGCCAAATTCCACAAAAGCAATACTTTGATCTGTCATTTTTGTAAAGTCGTAATCTAACTTAAGTGCATTTTTTCCTTCTTTGACAAAGTCCTTGCTAATGGCCATATAGCCGTATGAATCCTCAGGATATAAGGTCAATTTCAAATTATCAAGGTTTTCAAAACGATTCAAGGTTTTATATCTGTAGCCTGTCTTAACCTGTATATGCTTTACAGCATCTCCGAAGGTTAGTGTTACTGCCCCGGTATTTGAAATATCACTTGATGTGAATAAACCGTTTTCAACTTTTCCCACTTTGTTTCTGTATGTAATAGCAATGTACTTCCATGGAATGTATGCAGAATTGCCGTATTTGTCAATTCCCATGACTTGGCCCAGTTCATATTTGTCATTGAATCCCAGGGTTAAGGAATCTGTTTCCACTTCCAGTGCCTGGGCCTTGTCTAAAACATCTATTTCAATATGTCCTTCTGCATTTCCAGCGCGGGCGGTTATTGTTGCCTTTCCCGGCCTTTCCGGCATGAATACATTGTTTGCAACCCTTCCGGCTCCTGCAGGATATACAGTAAAATCTACATTTTTCAGATCATAGTCAACAGGGGAGTAGTACTCATTGAAAAATTTCAGCTCCAAAGGGGTTTCTGTTTTATTAAAAACTTTATTTTGCTCAGCTTTTATTTCTATTATTTCCACTCTGCGGCTGTCAGGGTAGTTGTTAAAAACACCAACTCCTGATGCAATTCTTCTTTCTCTGCCGTCTGAAGGAATGTTAACCACAGTAACATCTGCATTTCTTAAAAAATCAATGCCCATGGTTGTGGAGCCTCCGCCATCCATGTTAACTGCATTGTAGGCTCCTAATTCAATCATTATTTTAGCAAGCTCCTTCTGACCGGCTCCAACATAATCCTTGTGCCTGCCGTCAATAGTAACCATAATTATTTCAGTATTATCCATGCTGAATCCGATTGCAGTCCTTGGATTTGCTCCTGAAACCTGGGAGCTTATCTCATTTTCCCTGCCGTCCTTAACCAGGTAATTCAGTCCGCCAAAAGCCCAGTCAACATCCTCCGGGTCAAAGTCAAGTTCAATATTCAAGGATACAGGGCGTCCTTCCCTGAATGAATTTTCCATCATGTCCATTGTTGCAGCATTTGAGCTTGCAATTATATAACCATTTTCAGGAATGGCCGTGGAAGGCTGATTCTTTCTAACCTGGGATACAGTGTTATCAACTATAACAACCTCCACAATATCTTTTGTTGTGTATCCGGGTGATGTATTGCTCCAGTCTGATGTAAGAATGGTGGGACCCCATTCAAGGGAGGAAGTCTTGTTGACCACAGTAACATTGAATTCAGTGGAATCTGATCCGTAAAGAGTAATTTTGGGATCCCATACTGAAATATCAATCTTATCTTCAAGCTTTGAAACCGTGGGATACCCGTAGCTAAAAGGAAGAGGAGAGGTTATTAATTTATTGTCTCTGATTATAGGACCGTATGCATATGTAGGGTCACCCATGTAAAAAAAGTCTCCATTTACTGCGGCAACTGCTCCCGATGACTTTATCATTGAGCTTAAAACCGCTCTGTTGGAAATGCCGTCTTCATTGGTTACAGGTTTTATTTCTGTATGGTCATCAGTCAGGTCTGCCCGGATGACATTTATGTTCATCCACCCTGACGATGTGTATTTTTCTGTTCTTTCATATGTAATACTCTTTGAGAGCCTTGTTTCTTCAGATAAATCATATACAGTGTATAGACTGCTGCCATATGCTGAAGAGGATAACAGCAGTATTGCTGCGGCAGAAATAGCCGCTATCTTTTTTAGTATCATCTTGTCCACCCTTTCTCTTCTTAAAATTATATCAAAATTCTGCCTTGCTTTCCATAGGTTTTGAAATATTGAAACGGTAAATTATAGAAAAACAGGGTTTTATTATTTTATGGCAGAATGCTTCAGGTTATGACCATACTATTATATAGACGAAATTATAATAATACAGGTTCCATGAAAAATAAAAGAATGATTGACAACAAAAAATGTTTGTGTTAACATAAAAAAAACTCCTTATCAAGAGTGGTGGAGGGACGAGGCCCGATGAAACCCGGCAGCCTGATTTATTCAAGGTGCCAATTCCCGCGGATTTCCGAAAGATGAGGCAATAGGAAAAATTGACCTCTTCTTATGAAGAGGTTTTTTTATGACCTTTATGACCTAACCCAATTTCTTAGACCAGAGGGAAAAAAATTGATGGTAGGTCAAACGCACAGAATTCTCAATTCATGTGAGCGATAGCAAACTGATAAATTGATGAATTCCCCTGTAATCCCCATTTTTCCGAGTATTTTTTTCAGAAAAATGGCTGGTAGGTCAATCGCAGCGAGTTCCCAAAATTTGTAGCAAAAGGAGCAAATATTTTGGTGAACGAGCCTGCGCTGCGCAAGAATATATTTATACAAAGAAAGGATAAAATAATGAAAAAATGGTTATTCACATCTGAATCGGTTACAGAGGGTCATCCGGATAAAATGTGTGATCAGATATCAGATGGCATCTTGGATGCAATTATGGAATTAGATCCCAATGGAAGGGTTGCCTGCGAAGCAATCACCAAGACAGGATTCGTTCTTTTGGCAGGAGAAATCAGCACATCCTGTTATATTGATATTCCGCAGATAGTAAGAAACACAATAAAAAATATCGGCTATGACAATGCCGAATACGGCTTTGATTACAAAACATGTGCTGTATTCACATCAATTGAAGAGCAATCCCAGGACATAGCATTGGGTGTCAATGAGGCAGATGAATACAAAAAGGATCATAATGATGCAAATGACAGGATTGGTGCAGGAGACCAGGGTATGATGTTTGGTTTTGCCTGCAATGAAACACCTGAGCTGATGCCCATGCCCATATCCCTGGCACACAAGCTTTCAAAGAAACTTGCTGAGGTCAGAAAAAACAAAATAGTTGACTACTTAAGACCTGACGGGAAAACTCAGGTTACTGTTGAATATCATGATAACAAGCCTGTAAGAGTTGATACAATTGTTATTTCCACTCAGCATAATCCTGAAGTTGACATAAAAACAATTGCGGAAGATTTAATTGAAATTGTTGTTAAACCAATTGTTCCTGCCGAATTATTAGATGAAAACACCAAGTATTACGTTAACCCTACCGGAAGATTTGTAATAGGAGGACCCCAGGGTGATTCGGGACTGACAGGAAGAAAGATAATCGTAGACACTTACGGCGGATATTCAAGACACGGAGGCGGAGCATTTTCAGGAAAGGACCCTACAAAGGTTGACCGTTCGGCAGCATATGCAGCAAGATATATTGCCAAAAATGTAGTTGCAGCAGGATTGGCAGACAAATGCGAGGTGCAGGTTGCATATGCAATCGGAGTTGCAAAACCGGTTTCAATAATGGTTGAAACCTTCGGCACAAACAAGGTTGCCGATGAAATAATAGAAAAAGCAATAGCCGAGAATTTTGATTTAAGACCTGCAGTGATAATAGAAAAATTCAATTTGAGAAGACCTATATACAAGCAGCTTGCAGCATACGGCCACTTTGGAAGGGAAGACCTTGACCTTCCTTGGGAAAAGACAGATAAAACGGATGTGCTGAAAAAATATCTCTAAAGCTATGGGGACACTCCTTCAACACCAGGCAAGACTTTGAGAGTAAGCGTTAAGGGAGTGCCCCGTCAGGGTTTTAAAAAGGCAGGGAAGACTAAATTAAAATTAGAAACCCTTCCTTTTCTATATTGAAAATATTATTTTTTATATTATTTGTGTATTCAGTCATATTTTCTTTAAATTTTAAAGTTATTTCCTTTTTTGATAAGTTTACTCCTATAATTATTTTTTCATTTCCATCATATCTTTCAAACACAAAAACGCCTTTATCATGAATTAAGCATCTATACTTACCTTCAGCAAAAACTTTATTTGTTCTGCGAAAGCTTGCCATAAACATATAATAGGAAAGTATTTCTTCGTTTTCATTTCCCCAGGGGTAGCATCTCCTGTTCAAAGGATCTTCCCATCCCTCCATGCCTGCTTCATCACCGTAGTAAATGCAGGGAACACCGGGAAGAGTCATCTGCAGCAGCACTGCAATTTTCAAGAGATTGGTTCCTTGTTTTAAT
>Ga0208040_1002289_pt1 | contig 17072 bp, 18 predicted proteins | sample AD_UKC083_MetaG_FD_184431 | JGI IMG/M metagenome (GOLD analysis project Ga0208040, IMG submission 184431) | Active sludge microbial communities of municipal wastewater-treating anaerobic digesters from USA - AD_UKC083_MetaG (SPAdes) (version 2) | ecosystem: Engineered > Bioreactor > Anaerobic >...
TGTCGTCATCAACTCCAGGTATATTATTACTATCTTCCCGTTTCTTTTTAAGGTCTTCAAACAATTGTCGCTTCAATCGCTTGACGACCATTTTCCGCAAAGGCCTGTTCTGAATCAATTGTGGTCCGGACTGCGCCAGCAAATTGGCGATGGGCCCGAAGGTTGCATTTAAGGCTTGTGTCGAATCATTCATCGCTCTCTCCTCTGTGTACTTCTTGATGTCTTTTCAGCTGGGCCCGGTCTACTCAAGCGGCTGGTCTCTTTCGAAACCGGGCCCTTATTTTCTTGTTCTTCCAGTTGCCGAGCTAGTAAGCCATAGCCCGTAAACGCGGATTGTTCGCGAAATTCCTTTATCGGGACAACTTCGACATCCACTATGGCTTTCAGGGGGAATGAGCTAGTGGGCAACTGCGGATTGAGGCGACTTTGCTCCAAACCATCTGATCCCGGTCCAGACTGCGATCACGGCGCCGACAACCAACGAGGTCCACAGCGCACCTGGGGTAGAGCTGAAGCCCAAGATGAACGGCGAAATGAACACCCAGACGCCCAGGATAAAGGCCGCCTTATACCACTTGGCGATACCGGTGACCAACAGAGCAACGCCCAAAATCAAGCTGTTCCACAATGCGGCGCCAACGCCGCTAAAACCAAATACAAAAGGTGCGATGCCGAGGATGACGCTGAGAATGACGATGGTCCAATACATGGTTGTCTCCTTTTTCAAAATCAAATAATTTGGATTACGATGGAAGGCGGAGCATCCACAAATACTTTTGGCAAATCCAAAAAACTAAAGCTCGTTGTAATGCACCAGATCGACCCTCGGTATTTGAGCGAGCTGTTTGACGAGCCACTGCCGCCTGCGGCAGTCTATGGTGACCAGCACCCGCCTTCCCGGATCACGCGTGAGCGTTTCCAGAATGTTTTTCAAAATTGTGTCGTTCGCCTCCTGCCAAATTTTTTTGGCTGTTTTTCCAAAAAGGTTCAATTCCACGGCGCAGGTGAGATTGCAGCACAGCGTGTAAGCGTCCGAGTTTATCGCGGCCGGTTGGTTAACGACCGCCCAAGAAATTCGCTGCAAGCCATTCAGGACGCGGATCAGCCGTGCCTTGATGAAACGATCCGCCTCGGTATTTCAAACTCCTAGAGCACTATATTTACACATCATGATACGTTGATATATTATTCGATGCAGATATATTTGTCAAGTGAAATTGAAATTATCCTTGTTACAGGATTTATCTATTAATTTCTGTCTTGATTGTTTCTGTACTTGACATTAAGTTGTTTTTGTCATAAAATAAGGAATAGTTGAGCAATCATTCAACAAAGGTTAAATTAATGGATAATTGTGATGTATCAAGATTGGATGAACAAACAGCAGTAAGAGTCGCCAGCCTATTTGAGTCTTTGAGCGACCCTACTCGTGTTCGGATCATTTCAACCCTGGTTGCTGGTGAGGTCAATGTAGGGGATCTCGTTCAAGTAATGGGGTTGAGCAAATCCGCTATATCACACCAACTCAGAGGCTTGCTTGACAAACGTGTAATCCGCACTAGAAAAATAGGCCGACGTGTATTTGTTGCTTTAGATGATGAACATATCAGCGAGCTGTTCAAACGTGGTCTGGACCACGTCTGCCATGAATAATAAACGAATTTCTCATAATCACATTATTATCCTTCTATTAATAATGATTACGTTTAGCGTTGGTGTTCATTTTCTTCACGATTTACAACCTGGGCATTCAGACATCTTGGGAATAAGTTCAGGTTCGTGCAATGGGGCCATTCATTTTGGATTATTTTCAGGTGAATTTCCTGTAATGTTTCTCGTTGTATTACTGGTGAAGATTGAACCCACTTACTGGCGATTTCCCCGAACGAGCCAACTTTCAGTCGTAGTACCTCCTCCCATTCGATAACAAAACTCTCAATCAAGTGATGACCAGCGCTTTATAGCGTGGCTGGTTTTTATTTTGCTTTCAATTTTCAATATGATTAATTTATAAAGGACATACCAATGATAGAAAAAACGGTGGAAATCTCACTGCCTTTGTTGTTGCCAGAAAATCAAGATGCTTGCGACCATTGTGAAGAGCGATTGCAGACCCGCTTGCAAGCCCAAAGAGGTATTCTCCAAACGCACTTGCATTTGGATCATGATCCAATGGAATTATGCATTCATTATGATCCAAACTTGATTTCATTGGCCGCGGTCAAACGTATCGCTGAGGAGGCTGGATCGGAATTACGCAATCGTTATCACCACGAACAGATTCCCTTTAATGGACTAGATAGCGCTGATTCAGCTACCATGATCGCCAAAGAGCTCGAAGGTATGGATGGGATGCTCCATGCCAGTGTAAGTTATGCTGCAGGGTTGGCAATTGTCGCTTACGATACAAAAGTTGTTTCCATGGACCAGATCCAACGCACCATGCGTCGGTTTGGAGCACGTCTTTTAACGCAACCAGAGGTAATAGAAGAAAAGGAAGCACATGATCATGATCATGAGCACGACCACGGTACTGCACCTTCCTTCCTCCCACATTGGCTTCAGGAGCGCTGGACAATATTTCTGATTGCCGCTGGTGGGGTATTTCTCCTTTTAGGTTGGGCGGGGGAGCAATTCTTTGGCTTGCCAACAAGCGCCGCATTGATTTTGTTTATTATTTCTTATGCTGCCAGCGGTTATGATATCTCGCATCATGCCATCCCGGCGCTACTTCGGGGTAAGTTTGATACAGATGTCTTAATGCTGGCGGCAGCATTAGGGGCAGCTTTCTTGGGTGCCTGGGCTGAAGGCGCTTTTTTGCTCTTTTTATTTGGGTTGGGGCATGCCGGCGAGCATTATGCTTTAGGTCGGGCACGTAATGCTATCAACGCGTTGGGTGAACTGATGCCCAAGACAGCGCGTGTCCGGCGCGGAGACCAAATTATGGAAGAACCAGTTGACCAACTTATCATTGGTGATATGGTTGTTATCCGACCTGGCGACCGTATTCCGGTGGACGGGGTAATTGCTCTGGGTGTGAGTGCCATCGATCAGAGCCCCATCACTGGAGAATCCGTCCCTGTACAGAAAAGCGTTGGTGATGAAGTTTTTACCGGAACAATTAACCAGGAAGCTGCGCTGGAAGTAAAAGTCACTCAGCTTGCGAAAGATAATACTTTAAGCCGAGTCATGAAAATGGTATCAGAGGCGCAAGGTCAGCAAAGCCCAACACAGCAGTTCACTGATCGATTTACTGCCCGTTTTGTTCCAATTGTATTGGTTTTGGTTGTACTCGTTGCAGTTATTCCACCTATTGTGGGTTGGATGCCATTCTCCGAAAGTTTTTATCGAGCCATGCTGCTTCTGGTCGCGGCTTCACCCTGTGCTTTGGCTATCGGTACACCAGCCACAGTGCTAGCCGGGATTGCACAGGCAGCACGCAACGGCGTGTTAATAAAAGGTGGAGTCCATCTTGAAAATCTAGGGCGATTGAACGCAATAGCCTTTGACAAAACTGGAACCCTCACAGAGGGCAAATTTCACGTTACCGATGTCATTCCCTTCAATGGGTCACAACGAGATGATGTCCTGCGTTTGGCAGGGGCTGTTGAACAGCAGTCCAGCCATCCGTTGGCATTAGCGATCGTGAAAGCAGCAAAAGAACGAAATCTGACCCTTCCTTTAGCGAATGGATTAGAGAATATTCCAGGTCGTGGCGTACGCAGTCAAGTGGAAGGTCAGCCGGTATGGATTGGCTCACTCAAACTATTTGAAGATAAGGATGGAAAAGTTATTGATAAAACCATTCAGCAGACAGTGACTCAACTGGAAAACATAGGCCGGACTACAATGACTGTCAGTCAGAATGGCACTTTCCTTGGTGTTCTGGGATTATCGGATATTGCACGTCCTGGAGTTGCCGCAGTATTATCGCAGTTGCGAAACCTGGGCGTAAAGCATCTAATTATGCTCACCGGAGATAATCAAAAAGTAGCACAACAAATTGCACAAGAAGTTGGAGTCACCAACATTGAAGCAGATTTGCTGCCAGAAGATAAGCTGGGAACTATCCAACGTTTGCAAAAAGAGTATGGGGCAGTTGCCATGATCGGAGACGGGGTAAATGATGCGCCCGCTCTCGCAACCGCTACGGTTGGAATTGCTATGGGAGGAGCGGGAACAGCTGTTGCTCTTGAAACAGCGGATGTTGCCTTAATGGCTGACGATTTAGGTAAATTGCCATTTGCCGTAGGGTTAAGCCGTGCCAGCCGGATGATTATTCTACAGAATTTGGTCATTTCGTTGGGAGTCATTGCCCTTTTGATAGTGACTTCAGTATCCGGATTAGTACAGCTCAGTTGGACGGTGGTGGCACATGAGGGAAGCACAATCCTGGTTGTGATAAACGCATTACGTTTGTTGAAATACCAGATTCGCAGCTAAAAGATTATATTAGTCGGAATTCTACAGGTGACCCATACGCGAAAAGACATATCTGACTTGTCATAAGTTTTGCATCGAACAAAGGGAAGTGACATGAGCAATCCAGTCAATCAATCCGTATATCAAATATACGCCCCGATATATGATCGGTTATTTGGCATCGTGATGAAGAAAGCCCGCCAACGTTCCGTAGACCTCCTTAGTCTCCAGCCAGGGGATCATCTTCTTATTCCAGGTATTGGAACAGGGCTAGATCTCGCTTATATCTCCGCTGGCGTACAAGTGACCGGTACCGATATCAGCCCGGCGATGCTTTCAGAAGCAAAAAGGAAATCGTATGAAGGACTGAAATTGATGGAAATGGATGCTCAAACGCTGCAATTTCCAGACAGTTCCTTTGATGCGGTTTTGCTGAACCTGATCCTCTCGGTTGTACCGGATGGGAAAAAATGCATGCAGGAGGCCTGGCGAGTGTTGCGCCCAGGCGGACGAATCGCTATATTCGACAAATTTCTTCCCGATCACTCAAGGCTGACATTCTCCCGCGGCTTGCTGGGTGGGCTAATCCGTCAATTGGGAACCGATCCTAACCGAAGATTCGGAGAAATGGCGAAGATTATCCCTGAAGCGATTATTGTGATCGATGAATCCGCAATGCTTCATGGGCAATATCGAGTAATCCTGCTGGAGAAACCAAATATCAGCTCGTAAAGTACAAAAATGACAAAGAACAGTCCTGGGTATAATCTACCTTCTGAAGCAGAAAATTGCCAATTGCTTGATACCTCAAAGGTTTGAAAACCACCCAGGACTAGAGTACCCGGTATAAATCAAGGTCTACTTGGATTTAGAGAGCGCCTCTTTTATACTTTGACTTAGAATATCATATTGACTGCCGCCTTCCACAAATATTCCGTTCACGAGTAGTGCAGGCGTCCCGCGAAGTCCAAGGTTTTGCGCTTCCAAGGTTTCCGATTTTACTTTTTCGGTGTATTTACCCGTTGCCAGACATTGGTTAAATTGCTCAGTCTGCAAACCTAACTCGGCTGCAAATCCTTCCAGGTTTTCCTTCTTGAATGCTCCAGCGTTCTCGCCAGCTTGAGACGAATACAATTTATCGTAATATTCCCAGAACTTTCCTTGTTCATTAGCGCATTCCGCCGCCTCAGCCGCCCACTGTGATTCTTCCCCAATGAACTGGAAACTCCGGAAAACGAAACGAACCTGCCCTGAATTAACGAATTCTTCTACAATTTGGGGTTTGACTGTCTCTGCGAACCGCCCGCATGCTGGGCACTGGTAGTCCCCATACTCAACGACAATAACCGGAGCGTCTGCACTTCCTAGGCTTTTATCTTGGCTGATTTCAATTGGTGCAATTGCTACTGGATCGATATTATTCTGGTTTTGTTGCATCACGATTGTGGCAATAGCCGCTACAAGGATTATGCTCAAGACACCAAGAATCCACCAGTTAACCCTCCTTGGTGATTTTTTCGAACGATTGGTTGTTTTTAAATATTTTCTAGACATCACAACTCCTATTTCAGTAAATTTTAAAGAACCCAGATCAAAAGTGCTAACCCAATGAGCGCCATCACCCCACCCGTGATCCCGCGAACCTTATGAGATGATGATCTTTCCCACGCTTGAATCTTTGCCCCCATAACCGGATTTAAGGCAAGAATCAAGATGATAACCAGCGGCATAATAAACATCAGGTTATAGAGTGCCAGGTAACCAAAGCCTTCCCAGAAACTCGTCTGGCTGCCCAGTAACCCTAAAATAGCGACATACGGTCCCCCCGAGCAAGGAAAACTTTCCAGTCCCATCAAAGTTCCTAGCACAATGGTAGCAGGCAAGGTCGCCCGGTACATCCAATTTTTCAGACCCTCTTTACCAATTTCGGGCACTTCCAACCGAATTGGGAATTTTGGAAACACTGCACCAAGCAGGTTTGTTACTCCAAATAGGATCAGCAGAGCTGCTCCCAATTGACCCAACCAATGACCCTGCACAAGGGAGGTCGCACGAAGTAACCCCAACCCTACTAGAAAGTAAACGATGTAAACGCAGGCAATATAGACAAGCCCCATGCGAGCTATGGCTGCTCGCCTTTTTCGGATTGTAAACAAAAAAGTGATGAAAAAAAGCAGAATCGCCATCGCGCAGGGATTGATACCGTCTATAAGTCCGGTCAACAGAACAGCGGGAAGCAGCTTGCTTTTCGTTCCATCGATGCTTACATTTTCAAAAGATGCCTGGTTTGCCTCAAACCAGATTAAGTAAGTCGTGATAGGTTCATTTGGTCCATATGACTGCACGGGTCCGGAGTATGCCCATGCTTTGTACCCATCGCCTTCACCCTCTTCGCTGTAAATCAGGATTCGAACGGGCAGGTTTTGAGTGGAAAGTAGGTCTTCAACTACATGGCGGGGTGGCTCGCCTTGCAAGATAATTCGGCCTTCATCAATAAATGTGACCAGGTGGCTTTGCAGTTCCAACGGCACACCCAGGGAATCGTTTTTTTGGTTCAATTCCTTTCTGTTCTCCCGTTGGTTGATATAGTCTTTACGAACCATCTCTACCTGGTTAGCCTGGAGGATTTCTTGCAGTTCGCCATTGATATAGATTGCGCATTCATCACAAGCTTCGTTGTAATAGACCACTGCCTGCCGTCCAGTATTATCTGCGTTGACAGGCATCACGAATAAGATGAGTGCAATTAGTAAGCTGGAAATTAATAGAATTTTTTTCATGTTTGTTCCGATATCCTTTTCTAGCAGCAAGTTAACGTTTTAGGTAACTCGCCCTCGGCAAGCGGCCCGAAGGGATTGCCGTAGGTGCGAATATTGGCAATCATCAGTTGATTGGCTTCTGTTTCAATACCAGCTGAAATTAATCCTGCCCGTAAGGTCTCACCACTTGGGTCGTGCTCAACCGGGCAGATAGCCCGACAAGCGCGACATAGGGTACATTGATAAAAGACCAGGGTCTGAAGACCGGCGTAACCTAGTATCGCGCGACCGCGGGGGCTATATTCTTCCTGTCGTTGGGTCTGAAAGACCGGGCAGACCTCCCGACAAAGTCCACACTCGATGCAGGTTGGGTTTTCGGTAAGGTCGGTCAACATTGCTTGCCTCGATTAAAAATATTGTAGGGATCGAACTGTGTTTTCAATGCCTGGACGTCTGCCTGAAATGACTCACTGGCCCACTGCCGCTTTTTTAACCCCATCCCGTGTTCCCCACTGATTTGCCCACCGGAGACAGAAACCCGGCGGTAAAGCTCCGCGATCCGCGCATCATTTTGCAGGAATCGGGGGTGAAGGATACCAACCCCCAGGTGACCAAAGGTTGGGATACGCTGTGTTGTTAGCCAATCAATGCTTTCTTCCAGCGCGTCAGGAGGAAACTGCGGATCTTCGGATATGGGGAATCCCGCCTGAGTTAATCGGGCAGACAGGCTTTCTCGTGCTCCCCACAGGTTGGCCATCCCAGCCGAATCCCGGATCTTCCCTTCCGCGCCATGGAACTCAGCCAATACACTATGCCTTGCTGTCCAACCAACCAGTGCAGCCGCCAGGGGATTCAGATATTCCAACGCCGAAAGAGCAGGATTTGTTTTCAATTCTTCGACTTGCTTCAGCATTTCCTCGAGATTTTCAAACGTGAAAAGCGTGAGCGAACGGATCTCGGGAATCTCCGTTAGGTGAAGTGTTGCCTGAACGATCATCCCGGTGATCCCTTCCCGTCCTAAGGATGCTTTTCGGTCATCAGCGGTCAGTTGATGAACCTCACCCTTCCCATCCACCAACACCACTTCCTCGACCCAATTACTCATTCTGCCGTAACGGACGGCGTGCAACCCGGCGGCATTGGTGGCGATCATTCCCCCGATGGTCGCCGAGCGATGGCTGCCTGGGACCACCGGCAAGAACAACCCATCCTGGCGAAGGGTTCGATTGAGCAAGTCCAGGGGAACGCCGGCATCAACCATCACTTTTTTGGATTGAATTTCACCAGCACCGATTTGCCGTAGCCGGGATGAATCCACAACGACCGAGTTTTGTGGGGTTGCTCCGCCACACAGCCCTGTGCCTGCGCCCCGAGGTACCAGATCGATCCCAGTTTCGGCAGCCCACTGCGCCAGGCGGACAACGTCGTTAACAGTTTCCGGCCAAACAACCCCTTGGCAAGGACCTTGAATTCGTGATGCGTCCCGGCTGTAGACAACCATCGTCTCTTCGCGTTTGGATACCTGACCTGGTTGAAACAATGCTTCAAGGGATATCATAGGTTATCGCCTCGCTTCCGATGCCTGCATCAAGGCTTCACTGAACTCCATTATCTGAATATCGCCGGCATTTTCTTTGAAATGAGCGTAACACAGAGGGCAGGCGGTACATAATCGACCATTATTTACTTGGGTCAGGCGAGCCTGAGCGATCGAATTGGCCAGATCTGGATAATTTGATTTCACTCCGCCTCCCGCACCGCAGCACAGGCTCATAGTCCGGTTATCTGCCAGTTCGACCACTTGCCAGCCGGCTTGATCCAGGAGACGGCGTGGTTCTTCGTAAATATCTGACCAGCGGCCGAGATGGCAAGGATCGTGATAGGTTATTGATTGCTTTCCATCCGGTTCGAATTGGCCGGGCGAGATCCTGCCTTTTTCAGACAATACCTGTGTCGTGTGATAGACATCGAGCTGGTACTCGTGCTTCAGTGTGTGATAACAGCCAGGGCAGTTGGTGATGATTTTATTGACGCTAAAACGTGCAAATGTTTCCAGGTTTTTAGCTTTCAACTGTTCGAAATCCTGTTGATAGCCAGCCCGCCGGACTGGACTGCCACAGCATTGAAGCTCCCCGGGTAGGACAATGAAATCGACTTTCGCTTGCCGAAGCAATCGTTCGTATCGCTCCTGTATTTCGGGTAGTGCATAGCGGGTAACACAGCCCGGATAGTACAGGGTATTTCCACCGCCCAACTTATTCAGCCATTTTTTGAGCATTCGATTATCCTTCTGGCTTTTGGATCGTAGCGCGAAATTCTGCTTCAGCCTCCGGTTGGTTCGGATCATTGCTGCGCAGATAAATGATGCGCTGGATTTCGCCAAACAAGTTATCTTCAGCCGGGTCAAATTTAACCCGTAATTCAGCTGATTCACCGGGCGGGATAGTGCTCTTTTCCAACTCGGCTGTCGTACACTCGCACGAAACGCTTACTTTTTCAATAACAAGATCTGCGTTGCCAGTGTTCCTCACTTCAAAAACAAGATCGATCAGTTGCTGAGGTTGAGTCCCTAAATCCTGCAGAGGAGGCTGGATGCTGATCTGCGGAGTCTTATTGTTACAGGATGAAAGAAGACCTGCGACGAGCAGCACCAGGAGGTACAGAATTGGTCGCAAACGAGATAGTTTAATTTGCATAATATGCATTTAGTAATCCTTTGTAGGCTAAGGGCTGGTTTCCACTGGATAACCGGCTTTTTCCCAGGCTCGAAAACCGCCCAAAATGGGAGTAACCTTCTTGAAACCGTTGTCCAACAGAATGCGCGCCGCACGGGCGCTCGATTCTTCGGCCGGTCAGGTACAGTAGGTAATGATCCAGGTCTCAGCGCCAATTTTTTTCAGTTGATCTTCTAGCTGAGCTAGGGGGAATGATTTTGCTCCTGGAATGTGTGAGTTTGTGTAAGAGTCGGCATCACGGACGTCAATGAACACGGCTGACCCACCCTGGAAAGCTGTGAAGGCATCTTTTAGGGTAACCCGTGGAATTTCGGGGAAAGTTTCTTCCTCGGAAGTCAATGGCTGAGGAGCTTGGGATACGGTTCTAAGATTGGTGTTGATATATATCGCTGATAAAATGAGCACAGTGCCTATCCCTATTATTAGAAGGGGTAAAACAGGTCGTTTTTTCATGAGGTCTTTTTCCCGATTGAGAATCCAAATGTACAGCCGCCAGGATCGAACAACAAAAGTTCTGGTAAATGGCGGGGTACGTTAACGTAACCACAAGCCTCGATGAAAATTCAAACGAGGTTTTTAAACGTTAACTATTCAGTTGTATTAAGCAATTGGGGGGTGTGGAATATCAAATACAAGACTAAGAACCAAAGACGGATTTCCTGGCGAAGAACAACTTGGCTTTGAAGCCATTTCGATTATCAAAGAATGGGGCACCCATGTGCCTACTTGAAGTGTGCAAGCCAGGCAATCGGTATCTCCTGCATAGTTCGTGTTGTCCTGTACAGTACAGCATTGAGTAGGCGCGGTGATATGTCCAGCCAAATTAATAGCCGTTAAGATTAAGATTAATACTAAGAGTGATCGTTGGATTGTTGTTACCATTGACGGAAGAAGTGTACCTTGGTTTTATTGGACTGTCAATTATTTGCATTCTACTGTTGCATTCTACCATGTGGCTCATTCAGTGTTGTCCGAGATTTTTCTATTATATGATTCGATAATCAATGCAATTCATATTATTACGTATAACCTAGAAATGTTAGACCAATCACTCTGTTCCCCCTTAAGACTCTAGAGGAACGATGCAGATAGAACGGAGCGCACACCGTTCTATTTTTCATTTCCTCTCCGTTGAGAAAACCAGATGCTTCCATCCTTTCCTGCACGCTTCCCATTTCGCAATCCATGGAGATTTGTTAGGAACGAGTTGTAATTTAACCCATTTAAAGCAAGATTGATTTCTCCCTGAATAGCTCTCTGGCAGTTTTGGTTGTCGCAAAATACATACAGGTTTCCGTTCGATGCTTCGTAAAATTTCATCCATTTCTGTTTTCTGGAGACTTGATCTTTACTCACATCCCGCTCCACCTCAATAAAAATAACTTCACCTGTTTTGGGATTGACAGCAACAATATCCGGGATATAGGTTTCGCCATTGGACAGATTGATAGACTGTACCCGTCCCCGAATTTGGTAACCTTCTTCTACTAGGATTTCCCCAGCCTGAATATTCAGAATGGTATGTTCCGGTGAAGAATGGTGTCTTATTAGGGAATCAAATTCATTCTCATTGGGAATTTTGCCACTTAATACCTCATATGCAACTTGACCATCCCGAGTCAAATGCAGCACCGCAGGCTGATTTCCACCAGAACTTGATCCTTGCTCAACAACACCACTTATCTGTTCAACCAAGATTGGGAAGTCATTTCCTTCCGGTGACATTAACCAATTCAAGGCTTCATCCAGGTTTTTGTTTGCGGCTGATAAGGAAAGGCGTTTTGCCATTTGCTTTATGATGGATGGTCGTAAAGCAATCCCCATTTCACCCATCACAAAAATTGCCGCCGATGTTTTTTCGTAGTTCTTGGTGGACTGCCAGGTTTTTACCCAATCCGGAACAGGCGTAAGGTCCTTCGATTCTTCAGTACCCGATTTTGGGGATTGAATGTCCTGGGCAACCTCATCTTTCTGGATCTGTCGAAGGGCAGCTAAGTGGGCTTCCAGTGCTGCCTTCTCTGCCTGTGTGTTCTTTTTCGATTCCTGTGTGGCAATGAGCTCACGTTCCAGATCAGAATATTTCTGATTGAGTTCTTTCAAGCGCTGTTTTAAATCATTTATTGCCTCGGGCTCAATTTTCTTCGATGCTGGCCCTTGCAAAGTTCGCAGCCGAACATGAATCAGATATGCAAGGTCATTATCGTTAAATGATTCCAATGGTCGGGTCGCTTTTTCGCAGGATTCGTCGTAATCCTGATCCAGAAGCCTTAAAAGTGCGACAAGATGTTTGTGGGCATTTTCCCATAATTTCTGAGCATTGGCCTGCATTTTTTGCTCGTGCTCCTCGCTTTGGCTAATAATGTCTCTGGAGATTCGCACAGACTGGTTCCGTTGGAATTCTTCTAAGGTGAGATCAACCACTTGTTTTTCTCCAATTCCGATTTCATCTGGCGAGAATCTTCCAGTAATTGGATGGCCTGATCCTGATTTTCTTGTTCTGGCGCGCTGACCCACTGTAGAGCGCTGCGAGCAGCTTCAAGATAACTCAGCGTTGCCGAGAGCATTTGCTCATGCATCCCCATGCCAATTGGGGGAACCCGGGTCCGATCAACCTGTTGAGCGAGTTCAACAGCGTGCTGGAGGGTCTGTTGGGCGGATCTGGACTGTGAAAAGAGATCACCTTGTTGGTCAGCAGCTATAATGTGAGAAATCTCACCATCCAAAATATTCAACTCAGATATCCATGTGTGAGCGGACTTTCTGTAATCTTCCACTGCTTTGACCTCCGGCAAGAGAAGAACCGGTTTTCCCTGTTCATCCAATGGGGAAACGAACGCACCAATAATCGTAAAGATCACCGCAAGACCGAATAGGATCCAACCAAGCTTTTGCAGTTTTTCTTCAGAGATCTGGATTTCCGGTTCACCAGGATTATTCACTGTCATGACCTAATTCTCCAACTTCAAGGATTTGTGTGATGATTTCCAGATCGGTTACGGAATTTCGTTTTCCACGCTGTTTTAAATCTGCGATCACTTGTTTTCCGCGTTCATAATCAATATTGCGGATAAATTCAACTCGTTCGGCAACGACTTCAAAAACAGGGGTCGTCGTGTTTGGCCGGTAGCGCAGTTGAATATGACCTTCAACACCGATCCGGCTGCCTTTCTGGACATGTCCGTACACCAATTCAGCCAGGGTGCCATAGACCAGCACTCTTAATCCCTTAACCGGTTTTGATTCCGGGCTGCCGTCGATCATCAGGTACAGGCGAACATAAGGGATAGGGTCCTGATTCTGGGGACGCAGATAATCAAAATAGATATCCCCGGTGATGTCGCCACGTTGCCACGTAAGATTTCCTTGCGCCATACCCATTTTGTTCAAATTTCAGCAAATTATTAGGTAAAGGAAAAACAAATGAGAAAATCTCAAGTCTTGATGATCGTTGCCATTCTCGCGGTTGTTGTGATTGCTGTAGGTGTCATTCAATTAAAGAGACCCGTCAACCAATCGAAAACCGCCTTCCTGGAGAAATACGAATTGAGCGGCCTTTCCGTCGAGGAGATTGTGCACAAGCTCGATAGCACCACATCGGATCCATCGGGGCTCAGCGCAAGTATCAACAGTGACTACCTGGTCCTCAAGGATGATTCAAGCGAGGTCAAGTTAAGGCTGCCCAAGGATAAGTTTTACCTTTCCTTTGCACCTTATATCACCCAATCTCACCCCTGCGCAACACACAGCTTGGCATCCTGCCAGGGCGAGCTGGTCAACCAGGAAATTCATGCTGTCATTACCGACAGTGAAGGAAAAGAGATGGTCAATTCTGATTTGACCACCATGGCGAACGGATTTGTGGGTGTGTGGCTGCCGCGAAATATTGATGGTACCGTGACTGTCAGCTACAATGACTTGGTTGCACAGGCACCCATTAAAACCTTTGCGGGAAGCAACACCTGCCTGACGACCCCGCTTCAACTCAATTGATTATTCATAGTTACCCGCAGCAAAAAAGGCGCGTCTTTAATGCCTAAAGTAAATTGGTGATAATTGGTGGCTCCGTAACCCACCTTCTTACTGAAAGAATCAATTAAGGGAGAGCAAAGCCATCACACAGGATTTGCTCTCGCTTTTTACCAGGCAGTTCTGAGAACCTGATTTTTTGATTAACCACGAAATATGTTAGAATAATTGTATCCTCACTGCCGCCTTCATCGAGCCAAGAGGAATGTGTCGGTGAACTTCGTTTGATGTGAAATAGTAAATATAAAACAAAGCTCATTTTTATTGAAAGTTTCAGGAGGTTTAAGGTGACAGAAAAAAATAAAGGGATTGTTGAAAATAGGAAAAAACTGATTGATTCCTCCTTGCCGCACCCAAATATGGAACACGATCATGAAATGCATGACATATCGAAAATGGAACATGATCACGGGAATATGACGGCTGATGTTGATGCACATGCCGGACATGACATGAATATGAAAGATATGGATATGAAAGCGAAAGACCATTCTGGACATGATATGACCAAAGATATGGGAGCGCATGCTGGACAAGACATGTCCACGAACCGTGGAGAACAAGAAAGCCACAGTGCCCATGTGGATCATAGTGGGCATGAGCAAATGTTCCGAAAAAAGTTTTGGATTTCACTAGTACTTTCGATCCCCGTGTTAATTTTTAGTCCAGATGTTCAATCCTGGTTGGGTTACAGCGTCCCGGATTTTCCGGGCAGCAAGTGGATCATCCCGGTCTTTGCAGTTATTGTCTTTTTATACGGTGGGCTGCCCTTTTTACAAATGGCAGTTCCAGAAATTAAGAATCGTAAACCAGGCATGATGACCTTGATTTCACTTGCAATAAGCGTGGCCTTCGTTTACAGCGTGGCTGCGCTTTTCCTACCTACCAGTGTCACTTTCTTTTGGGAATTGGTCACTTTGATCGATATTATGCTTTTAGGGCACTGGATAGAAATGCGCAGTATTCGGCAGGCCTCGGGAGCATTGAATGAACTGGCACGCTTAATGCCCGACACAGCTGAACGCATCCTGCCGGATGGTAGTACGGAAACCGTTACAGTAAGTCAATTAATAAATGATGACTTGGTTCTAATTCGCCCGGGGACTAATGTACCTGCAGATGGAGAGGTACAGGAAGGTGAATCAGATGTCAATGAAGCCATGTTAACCGGAGAATCGGTGCCCGTGAAAAAGCTGGTGGGGAGTAAGGTAATCGCTGGTACGATCAATGGGGATGGCAGCCTGAGGGTTAAAATAACTGCCACAGGCGACGAAACTGCTCTGGCAGGTATTATGCGCTTGGTAGAGCAAGCACAACAGAGCAAATCCAACACCCAGGTTCTGGCAGACAAAGCTGCCGGATGGTTGTTTTATGTGGCATTGGGTGTGGCTGCAATTACGACAGTGGCTTGGACGATCGCAGTTGGGTTTAATGTAGAAGTTATCGCCCGTGTCGCAACTGTCTTAGTTATAGCCTGTCCTCATGCCTTGGGGCTTGCCGTTCCTCTGGTGGTAGCGATTACAACCGCGATGGGTGCGCAGAATGGCATTTTGGTTAGGGATCGTTTAGCGCTTGAAAAAGCCCGCAAGATTAACATGATCGTTTTTGATAAAACCGGTACGCTCACCGAAGGCAAGTTTGGTGTCGTTGCTATTGAAACTGTTGAGGATGTAACCGAAGAAAAAGCATTAGCATTAACAGCAGCAATTGAAGGTGACTCAGAACACACCATTGCCCGTGGGATTCGTAAATCTGCCGAAGAACGACAACTTTCTTTACCCGACATCTCAGATTTTGAAGCACTTAAGGGACGTGGCGTAAAAGCCATACATGACGGTCATTCTGTGTATGTCGGCGGTCCCCGCTTATTGGAAATGTTCAAAATTGATCTACCCAAAAATATTGCCGAATTCGAACAACAAGCTAGTCAAAAAGGTCAAAGTGTTGTAAACCTGATTGAAGAAGGCACAAAGGGCACGCGTGTAATTGCCGCTTTCGCATTGGCGGACGTTGTCCGGACAGAAAGCAAGGCTGCTATTCAAAAACTACATGAGATGAACATTGAAGTAGCCATGCTGACTGGTGACAGCCAAGCAGTCGCAAAGGCTGTTGCGGACGAGCTTGGAATTGACACATATTTCGCTGAGGTTTTGCCTGAACATAAGGATCAAAAAATCATAGAACTTCAAAAACAGGGGAAAAGTGTTGCAATGGTTGGCGATGGGGTTAATGATGCGCCAGCGCTCACACGCGCAGACGTGGGTATTGCCATTGGCAGTGGTACTGATGTAGCTATTGAATCAGCCGGTATTATCCTGGTGAAGAGTAATCCCCAGGATGTCGTTAAGATCTTCGACCTGAGCCGGGCCAGTTACAAAAAAATGGTTCAGAACCTGATTTGGGCTGCCGGGTATAACATTGTTGCTCTACCTTTAGCAGCCGGTGTATTAGCACCAATTGGCATCTTGCTCTCCCCTGCTATAGGAGCTGTTCTAATGTCCCTTAGTACGGTAATCGTTGCTATCAATGCCCAGTTGCTGCGTACGCATCGATTGTGATTCCTGTATAGATATAGTTTTAAAAGGAGGGGTTCTATGTCGGCTCAATTGTCTATGCCCATGATTATTTCCGCAAGTTTGTCATCACTACATCCAGATGTTAATTCAAGAGATATCTATAGATTACTTAAATTCTGGAATGGGTATGGTGATATAAAAACCATATAAGATTTATGGGAAGTGAGTACACAGGTTTTATTCTGAAATTCACTAGATAGCGTGGGTATCCCACGGTATATGCGCCTCTGAATAATATGAACGGAGCATAAACCAGATTCATTAATTACAAAGTAATATCTGATCCGAAAAGATACTTGACTTACCCACTTAAAGAAGCTACTATACGAATATCGATCAACTATCGCTGCGTGCCGGGCAAGCAAGAACCAGCGTTCGTCGGTTTGACTGATTTGCAGAACCCGCCGCACAAATGGCACGGATTCAGGAGCATTGCTCATAACCCGGAGGTCAGTGGTTCGAATCCACTCCCCGCTACTAACGAGAACCGTAGTCCCTGGGGCTACGGTTTTTTGATAGGCCTGAGGGTCGATGGTTACGAAAAATCACTTTTA
>Ga0208040_1002297_pt1 | contig 17049 bp, 15 predicted proteins | sample AD_UKC083_MetaG_FD_184431 | JGI IMG/M metagenome (GOLD analysis project Ga0208040, IMG submission 184431) | Active sludge microbial communities of municipal wastewater-treating anaerobic digesters from USA - AD_UKC083_MetaG (SPAdes) (version 2) | ecosystem: Engineered > Bioreactor > Anaerobic >...
ATACCCAAATCAACATCTTATACAACCTTTATTATATGTTTTTCGGGGCAGTTCTTTTTTATTCACGCAGCAAACATACACTACAATTTCAAGTATTTCGTGACAGTTCTTTTTTCTCACGCTGCAAACATATTCTCCAATTTCAAGTTTTTCGGGACCGCTCTTTTTGTTTTTAGGGAGGGTTCTTTTCGTCCTCACTCAGAATACATGTTCGCCAATTTCCGTCCCCAATAATCTTACAAATTTAATCAAACATTAAGACTATTTTGTGATAATATAAAAAAGCTTTTAATATAGGTTTAAATTTAGAATGCGGGGGTAATATGAAAATGAAAATATTTTTACTGTTTTTAACATTAATATCGGTAATTTTTTTATTCGCATGTGATAATAATACAAAAAGCAGCTTAAATAATGAATTGCCGGATGAGAACAATATTAATTCAAAAGGAAAGGACGATGATGTGATGGATAAGGACTTAAACGGAAATAAATTGATTTATCTTGCAGGAGGATGTTTCTGGGGTACTGAAAAATATTTAGGGTTGGTAAAGGGAGTCGTGGAAACTGAGGTTGGGTACGCAAACGGTAATACTGAAAACCCTTCGTATGAGGATGTTTGCAGAAGAAACACCGGCCATGCGGAGACGGTAAAGGTGGTATACGACCCGGAAGTGATTGATTTGGAAAACTTGCTGAAGCTGTTTTACAAGGCAATTGACCCCGTAGCTGTAAACAGGCAGGGCTATGATATAGGAACTCAATACCGTACAGGGGTTTATTATGTTGACAAAGAGGATGAAGCTGTAATTAATACATCCTTAGATGAGCTGCAGAATAGTTATTCCGAGCCCTTGGCTGTAGAGGTTGTAGAGCTTAAGAATTATTATCCTGCGGAAGATTATCACCAAAAGTATCTTGAAAAGAATCCCGGCGGCTACTGCCATATTGGTGAGTCAGAGTTTTGCGAGCTGGAAGAAGCTCAAAAAGATACCGAGTATAAGGTAAAATCAAAGAAGGAATTAGAGATGACTCTTACGGAAATGCAGTATAATGTTACTCAAAACAGTGCTACGGAGCCTCCTTTTGACAATGAATACTTCGATAATTTTGAAGAGGGCATCTATGTTGATATTACTTCCGGAGAGCCTTTATTTACATCAAAGGACAAATTCGAATCAGGATGCGGATGGCCCAGCTTCTCAAAGCCCATTGATGAAGATGTGATTGAAGAAAAAAAAGACAAAAGTTTCGGCATGATAAGAACAGAAGTAAGAACAGCAAACAGTGATTCCCATTTAGGCCATGTTTTCAATGACGGTCCCAAAGAATCAGGAGGATTGAGATACTGCATCAACAGTGCTTCACTGGAATTCATTCCAAAAGATGAAATGGAAGCAAAGGGCTATGGAGACCTGCTTTATTTGTTTGATTAATATTTTGGAAATTTTAGGGAACAGGTAATTTTAGGAGATGGGCGGTTCCTTTTCGTTCTAAGTGTTGAAGGTTACGCAAAACACCCGCTGACAATAGCCTTCGGTCCATTTAACTGTAAAATGGGTTATATAAGCTTTGAAATGCTCAAAATTTCAAGTAATGTGTGAAATATATTTGGAAAAAGTTGATTTTTAAGTAGAATATGCTAAGAATTTCAAGTTATTTGTCGAATAATCGAAATTAATACAGCACAAACCACATATTACTTGAAATTTTGAGCATTTTGATATAAAGAGCGGTACCCTGGCACCATGCCTGGCAGACGTCATGCATGGTACCATTATCTGACCCTTATTAATCTAATCATAAAATAAGCAAGGGAACCAAATAATAAAATCATGGTTAACGGTGTGAATAAAGCCGGCAAGGGCATTGCCAAAGAAGTGTTTACAGTTAAATATGTAAACAATAAAACCATTTGCAGCTTAATTATACCCAGCATACTCTTTACTGTACGATATACCCTTCCCATATTTTCTCTTGTGACTTTTACTCCTGTATTCCAGGTTTTCGGAAACAATTCAGCAATAAAAATTAAAATATACATAACCCATGCCATAAAAGCAAGAAAGATTAACAGGCTTTTGCCTGTCATTCCATCAATTTCTCCCCTTGCATCATAGTGGCCCGGTATTTGGTCAGGAATATTCGGCCATGCTATAGCTAAATACAATACAAGTCCAATCAAACACAATAAACAAATTATATCAATTATTATATCAAACTTATTTTTTTGTATTATCATCGCTAAACTACTCCTTTAAAGGATTTTATATGTTAGGTGGTAAACTTTTTCGCTGTCATTCAGCATCAAAGTGATACACTTTTATGGTATCATTTACAGTTAATAAGCTTAAAAATGTTTATCATCTGTTTGCTTATTTAAATAACATTTGCAGGCTTATCTGTTCATTTAATTGCTTGTCTTCAAATTCACTCAAATAAGAAAAAACCTTATCCGGCTTACACAGTATATTATGCTTATAGCATTCTGAGTAGAGTATATTCATAAGTTTATTATTGTTTTTGCTATGACATTCGTAAGAATTACCGAATTCTTTAATATACTTTTGTTTCATGCCTGAAAAATGCTCATCTAATTTTTTATAAAAATATTCTCTGTTTCCGTCTCTCAATGTTACTCCTATACCAAAACACATTATTCCATGGACTTCTGCTTCTATACAGTAATTTAGGAGTGCTCTAAAGTTTTCTTCCGTATCATTAATAAAGGGTAAAAAAGGTGACAACCATACTACTGTTGCTATACCATTATTCCGAAATATCTTTAATGCTTCAAAGCGTTCTCTTGTGGTTGAAACATTAGGCTCAATGATTCTGCACAAATTTTCGTCTGCTGTGGTAAGGGTCATCTGGACCACACATTTGGTTTTTTTATTTATACTTTTTAATATATCTAAATCCCTCAAGATTTTATTTGATTTAGTAAGTATTGATAGTCCAAATCCATACTTATCTATTATTTGCAGACATTTGCGGGTATACATGATTTCATCTTCAATATGAATGTATGGATCACACATGGAACCTGTTGCAATCATGCATTTTTTTCGTTTATGCTTTAATGCATGCTCGAGCATTTCAGGGGCATTTAGCTTTATTTCTATGTCTGTAAAATCATGGTTAATCTGATAACATAAGCTTCTACTGTCACAATAAATGCAGCCGTGACTGCAACCCCTATAAATATTCATACCGTTTTTTGCTGAAAGTATCGATTTGTATTCTTTATAATGCAATACTATCACCTGCCTTATTTTTAAGACTGTTCGAATTTAATATATAAACACCATTACTAAATGAGGATAAAGTGTGCAAAATTTCAATACTTATATAACCCATTTTACAGTTAAATGGACCGAAAGGCTATTGTCAGCGAACGTTTTGAGTAACCTTCCACACTCACATCAAACCGTCCCCGGAATTATAGCAAGCCGCATTCTATGTGAACGGGTTTATTGTGGTCTAATATTATTTCCATATCGTTATTTGCGTAATAAATGCTGCTTTTAAATTTAATGGACCTGATTTTTTTATATATACAATCGTTGGGATGGCTGGCGGTCATTCCTATTATAAACATTTTATAATTTTTCCTTATTTCTTTTGCTATTTCATACAGAAATAAATTATAGTAATGGCTGTTGTTATCTTTTGAATAAAACATAGTTAATGTGGGAAAATTTAAAATTTCATTTTCCTTTGGAATAGGAATATAACCCATAATTTCAGTAAACTTTGAAAACTTTTTGAAAAATTTCATATATCCCGTATATCTTGTAACTATATATTGCTTGTAATCCCTTTGGTCCCATAAGGCTCCAAAGGCAAGTATCCTGCTTTTATCTTCCAATATATAGCAGTCCCTTATTGACAGTCCGTGAAATTGTTTAAATAAGTCTTCCGCTATTGGGGCAAAATTATATTTTTGTCCTTCCTCATTTAGAAATTTGTATACATCCTTAAGATCGGATTCCCTTATTTGTCTGAATATGTAATCTTTCTCTTTTGAACTTATATTATCCTTTGAATTTATATTATACTTTACATTTGTTCTATCTATCGGCCTTTTAATTGCATCAGGATTTATTATATAGGTAGTATATTCGCAGACAGGTAAAATTTCAGGAATATACTTTCTTTTTTTCGAAAATATATCAAGGGCAGCCTTGTTATCCTCTAAAAATGAGCAGTAAAACATATCACATTTTGTTTGTGTCACAAAATCCGTAATATCTTTCCAGTTAAGAATTCCCTTATAATCCTTCTTTTTTCTGATTCCCCCCACATAACCGACTCTTCTTGCTTGACCGTTTATGTAATAACTTTGCACAACACAGGCAATTTGCAGCAAAATACTGCCTTCATCATCTTTAACAAGACCGATTTTTGCTTCTCCTTCTTTTTGGTAAGACAAACAGGCATTTGGTCTTCTGGTATAAATAAGCTCAATGTTCCCCTTTGCGGAATCTGATTCTATTAAGTTCAGCATTTCTGTGCCGTCAGATAATTCTGCCTGCATAATTTTATTTTTCATCAAGGTTCTCTCCTACCGGTATGCCGAAACGCTTATCAACTTCAAAGTGAAATAAAATATTTTGAATCCAATATACAAGGTTTATTAAGGGTCTTTTGGTCCTTTTAAAAAGTGTTATTCCTCTTTTGAATATTGAAGAAAAGGCAAAATATTTTTTCTTGTATATACGGCATAAATTTTTCAGTTCATCATCAGTAACCAATTTTGGTTTAAATGAAATTGTTCCGAATGTATAGCCCTCTGAAAGCCACCACTTGTCATGGGACAGCCTTTCTTCTTTTTTAAATTTTTCATAGGTTTCAGTATTGGGAAACAAAAGAAGGTGATTGAAGGCCGTCACGAAAAATTGGTGATGGTTGCAAAATTCAAGGTTCTTTTCAAAGCTTTCTTCATTGTCATAATCAAATCCAAATACAAAACTTGCATAGATGCTTATTCCGTTATTGTGGATTCTTTCTATGAGCTCATCTCTTTCCCCGAGCCTGGTTGTCCATGACTTGTTCATCTGCCTTAAATTATCAGGGTCAATTGATTCAAATCCGATCAAAATCATCTCGCATCCGCTTTTTTTCATAAGCCTAAGAAGGTCTTCATCCCTGCCGATGTCAAGGGTAACCTGGGTAACCCATATGATATTTAATTTTGCTACTTCAGTGAAAAGTTCTTTTGCAAATTCTTTGTCTGAAAAAATACTGTCATCCACGAAAAAGAATATTTTATTGCTGCAGAGTTTGATTTCTTCAATGATTGTCTCAATGCTCCTGTGACTGTATTGCTGGTTGTAGTAGGAGTGGATTGAGCAGAATTCACACTGATGATAGCATCCCCTGCCGATTTCAACCAGGGATATGGGCAGGTATTTCTTTGTTTTATCAGAGTAAATGCCGCGGTCTGCTATTCCATAGTCGAGACATATATTACCTTCATATATTTTTTTATATGCACCCTTTTCTATATCTCTTAAAACCTCTTCCCACACTCCTTCAGCATTGCCCTTGACCACAATATCTGCGTGTTCAGCTGCCTCTTCAGGCATGAGAGTGGGGTGATATCCTCCCATTACAATAATCTTGCCTTTTTCCTTGAATCTTTTTGCTATTTCATAAGCTCTTTTTGCAGTGTAGGTTTCCACTGTAATTGCAATTATGTCTGAATCCGTATTGAAGTCTATGTTTTCGATCCGGTCATCGAAAAATTCTCTTTCATAAATTTTGGGGGTAAGAGTGTTTAAAACAGCAATGGTAAGAGGCTCCATAAGCCATGATTTTAAATAAGAGTCTTTCTTTTTCTTTCCTATTCCCGGCAGTATAAATGTGATTTTCATTTTCCTGTCTCCTCGTAGCCAAGATTCATACCTTGTTTTTCAAAAACTTCTCTTTTAAATATGGGATTATAAATACAGTAGGTAATAAATCTGTATGGATTTTTCATGTTCGTTTTAAGGTCAAAAGCCCTGTATGCTATGGATTTAAAAGAATTGTATTTTTCCCTGCACAAAAATGATGCTTCCGTAAGTTCATGGGCAGTCATGTTTTTTGGGATGTAGGCAGCATAATTGAACTTGTATTCAGGGTGAAGCCACCATTTTGAGTCATACAAAAGTCTGTTTTCCCTGTTTAGTTTATTGTAGAGTTCTGTCCCCGGATAAGGCATTAAAATATTGTAGGCTGCAAATGTAAACTTGTTTTTCAGCGCAAATTCGTAGGTTTCCCTTATGCTTTCCAAAGTATCGTCCTCATGTCCAAGGGTAAATGCCGCCCATGTCTGAAGCCCCCAGCTTCTCAGCTCTTCTATCGCATCCTTGTATTTGTTTTCAGCATATGATTTATTGACGCCTTTTTTCATGGTATTAATGCTTTCCTGTTTTATGGATTCAAAACCTATTACATGGCCTAAGCATCCGCTTTCCATCATTAAGCTCATAAGTTCCTTGTCCTTTAACATGTCCAGGCTTGCCTGGCTGACCCATTTAACATTCAAAGGTATTAAGGCTCTGAATAATTCTTTAGCTTTTTCTTTATTCCCAACTATATTATCATCAACAAAAAATAGTGTTTTTCTTTCCTGGCTTTTTATTTCTTGAATAACTTCCTGTACGTTTCTCGTATAGTGGCGGTTTTTAAAATAAACACCGGAGGCACAGTAATTGCAGGAGTAGGGGCATCCCCTTGAAAACTGCAGAAGGGTTATTGGAAGGTATCCTTTACCCTTAAAAATATCTCTTCTTGTTATTACTCCCTCCTGGGGTATTAAAACAGGCTTGCAGGTGTAGATTTTCTTTAAAGCTCCTGCCCTTAAATCCTCTATCATTTCGCCCCATTTATCTTCAGCATCGCCTATCATGATGCTGTCACAATGTTCAGCAGCTTCTTCAGGGATTAACATAACGTGCATGCCTCCCATTATTACCTTTACATTTCTTCTCCTGTATTCGCTGCTTATTTCGTAAGCTCTTCTGGCAGTAAATGTTTCCACTGTGATGCAGACTAAATCTGTGGGATCATCATAAAGGATTGGCTCCATTCTGTCATCATACAAACACACATCAATATCGGCCGGAGTCAGGGCAGCAAGTACTCCAAGCTGCAAAGGCTCCATCCTTGCTTCATCCACATAGAGGCTGTGTTCTCTTCTTCCTATGTTGGGCTTAATCAGTGTAATCTTCATATATGCCACCAAGCTTTCTTCCTTGTTTGTTTTTAATTTGAATGTGTGAAATAATATTTAAGGCTAAATATAAGTAGGCATTGCTTAAACTCCTAAAATTTGCTTTACAAAACAGCCTTTTAAAAATACTCTTATATGAGCTGAATAAATACCTGGCGTTTTTGCATCCCTTTTGCAGGTCTTCCCCTGTCATCCCTCTTGGATATAACATGGCATCCCCATACCTGAAGTTCTCATTTGTCCACCAGTCATCGCAGGTTAATCTATTTTCATCCTTCAATCTGTCATAAAGCCTGGTTCCGGGCATTGCCATAAGAGGATTAAAATTAGCTATGGCAAAAGAATTTTTCATTGCAAATTCAGCAAGTTCCATAGCGCTGTCCTTATTGTCATAATCATAGCCTATTACAAATGTGCCGTAAATCATCATGCCTGCATCGTAGATTTTTTTTATTATTCTGTCATATTCTATATTTTTGATGTTTGCCGATTTTCCCATCTGTTTTAAATTGCCTGTATTTAAAGATTCAAAACCGATTAAAACCATCAAACAGCCGCTTTTTTTCATAAGCTCCAAAAGCTCTTTGTTTTCACCGATATCTATGCTTATCTGGCATACCCACTTCTTCTTAAGTGGAATCATTGCTTCAAAAAGTTTTCTTGCTTCCCTTTCATCGGTAAATAAATTGTCATCAATGAAAAAAATATATTTTTCCTTTGTGTTTTTTATATCCTCAACTACATTTTCTATAGGTCTTATCCGTATTTTCCCTTTATAAAACCCGTTGATTGAACAAAAGTCACAGTTGAATCTGCAGCCCCGGCTGAATTGAACCAAGCCTACCGGGTTGTATTTTTTGCCTTGGAAAACACTGTAATCATACTTTACAGTCCCTAAATCACAATTGTTTTCGCTTATATATTTTTTCTGCAAAGTATTATTCTTTATATCAAGGATTACTTTTGACCAGGTGTCTTCAGCTTCCCCCAAAATTACGCTGTCAGCGAAATTCAGACATTCGTCCGGAACCATGGTTGGATGAAATCCTCCCATTATTATAAGCCTGCCTTGTTTCTTGTATATCTTTGCAAGCTGGTATGCCCTTTGTGCTGAAAATGTGTCCACTGTCATTGCTATGACATCTGCATTTATATTGTCGGGTAATTTTTCTATCATTTCATCGTAAAAAATTATCTTGGCAAATGCAGGCGTCAAAGGCTTTATTATGGAGAATATCAGGGGTTTCATTGCATCAGTGGCTCTTTCACCGAACATGCTTGGTCTTATAAATGCAATTTTCATGGTCTCGCCTCATTTCAAAAGTCAGGTATATCAGAGTTGTCGGTCATAATGCCCTCATCAAATATTTTAAATGATTCGGCATATTTTCTGTAACCGATGTTCAAAGCAAAGTAAACAAAATACAGGATTCCTATCTTGGTAATATTTTTCAAATCTACTCTTTTAAAAATATTTTTTACAGAATAGGAGCCATGCCAGGCACCGGCTATACCTTCTTCCAGTTCCCTTTTAGTCATGTGTTTTGGCTTGTAGACCACATGTTCAACATCATACAAAGCCCAGTCCCTCTCCGTAATTCTGTTCTCTTTTTCAAGCTCTTTATAAAAATCTGTTCCCGGAAATGGTGTTATCACGGAAAATCTCGGCAGGTCAATCTTTGCCTCTGTGCACATATCAACAGTTCTCTTGAATACATCAATCTTGTCTTCATCGCTGCCGAATGCAAAGCAGCCCATTACCATAATTCCATGACTGTGGAGTTTGCCCATAAGTTCCTTATATTCATTTACCTTATTGACACCCTTGTGTATATTCTTTTGTGTTTCCTGATTTACAGATTCAAAGCCAATAAGGAGACCCTTGCAGCCGCTCTTTTCAAATAACTCAAGCAGCTCATTGTCAGTTCCGATTGCAGAGGTTGTCAGTCCGAACCACCATTTCTTTAAGGGTATCATTGCCTGGAACAAGTCCTTCGCAAAGGTAAAATCCGAAATTAAATTAACATCGGGAAATACAACTATCTTTCCCTTTAGTGTTTTTATTTCTTCCAGTATATCCTCTATTGGCCGCTTGTAAAGCTTTGTACCGAATGCTTTGGGGTAGGCGCAAAAGGTGCATGTATGGCTGCACCCCCGTATTGCTTCAACTGTATTCAATGTTATATATTTCTTTTTATCCAGGAAGTCTTTTCTTGGAATCGGTCTGTTTTCAATGGTTGTGTTTTCATCCTGGAAGTATATTTTTTGCAGTCTGTTTTCTTTGATATCATGAATTGCTTTAATGAAACTATCTTCTCCCAGCCCTGCAATCACCGAGTCAGCATGTTCCATTGCTTCATAGGGCATAAGAGACGGGTGAACCCCTCCTAAAATAACCTTAATCCCTCTTTTCCTGTAATAATCCGCAAATTTATAGCACCTGGATGCAGTGCCTGTGATGCATGTAATTCCAATCAAATCAACATCCAGATCAAGGGGAATCGGATTTGCAGTCTCATCATAAATTTTTACATCCGCATCAAATTCTTTTATGGCTATTGATGCAAGAAGTGCTAATGTTATAGGTGCATAGTGGAGATTTTTATGAAACAAACCATTGTATCTATGCATTGCTCCTGCAGGTGCCAACAAAGCTATTTTCATGATGTCCTTCTTTCATTAATAATTATATTTGAGATTAATTATACTGGTCTTACTTAAATTATATCTTAATAAATGAAGATAAAGCCATAATTAAATAAAATACAAAAATAAATAACAATAAGAATTTACTTTTCCCTATTCTGCCCAATATAAGTTTGTCATTTGAGTTAACAATTGAATTATAATATGCAGGCAGTAAAAGGCAGCCGATTATCAGGGCAACACTTCCTCCTGCAAGCTGAATATATGAAATATAGGCTGCCGGTAAAAATATTGAAATGAAAAGAGTAGGAAGAGTTGCAGCCAACCAGCATAAATTCCTGTTTAAGTTGGTTTGTTCATGAATAATATCAAGCTGTGCAAGTGCTATCGACCAGTATGAAGTAAACATTGCAAGAAGAACAAATATTGAGCAGGCTGTTTGGGAAACAAGCCCTATGGACCTGCTTAACCCTATTGTTGCAACACTTGTTATTTCTTCGGAGGCAATCAGGACAGCTATGGTAAAAATCATTGTTATTAAAGCATTTGCTCCTATCCCGGTGGCTATTGCAAACTTAATTTTGCTTTTATTTTCTATATTATTTACAACCTGTGGAACTGAAAAAAGAGCAGAGAATGAAAACATTAGAATTCCATACAGGGCGAGGGCCGTCACCGGATTTCCAAAGGTAAAATCCAGGTCTCTTATAATATTCCGACTTGATAAAAGAGATAAGTACAAAACAACCAGGAAAATAAAGAACATTGAATACTTTTCACTAATTCCGATAATTTTTATTCCACAAAATACTATTACCGAAGATATAAGGTAAAAAATTATTTTTGCAGTATTATCAGGCAAGGGCATTACAGTTGCCATCACATCAGATGCAACGATTATATATATGGTTAAATTTAAAAATAAAACGACTGCCAGAATTACAAAGAAAAATAAGGTTAAAATGTTCTCGTATTTACCGCGAAACAAATGCTCCTTGAATAAACCTATCAATTGAGAGGAATTTTTTGAATGAAGAACCAGGTCTGCTGCCAATAAATGCAGTACGGTGCTTACTGCATAAGCAATGATTATGAACAATACTATGCTGAAAAATCCTGTCCTGGAAGCTGCATAAGGTATTGCCAGTATTCCTGTTCCAAGTCCGCTTCCGGCTATTAACATGGCACTCTCAAGCACAGATAATTTTCCTCTGCTCATTTTATCTTCATCTCCTGATGGAAATTAAAATATTATTATAATCAGTATATAACTTTTTAAAAATAATTCAATCAAAAAAAGCCCCCTTTATTACAGGGGGACGTGTAACAAGGGGACGGGGGTACTCTTATTGTTTTTCTTGTGCGACTATGCTTATTATGGTATACATAATTCCTGCCACAGGCCAGATAACCCAGGATATCCCCCATTTATTTGTTATGAAGCTGTATGCTAAATAAACAGCGACAATTGCCAGCCAAAATACCTTGGAAATAAGCTGCCATGTTTTATTTGATTTTGTTTCTACAGAATAGTCACCTTGCTGTAAGAGCACATCGCAAGCTTCCTTAATACCGCCCTTGCTGATTAAGTTATAAGTTGCAAAGGCTACGATTGTTAAGGTAACTGCTACAGAAATTATCGTTAATTCGTCAATTTCGAATAACAAAGGGGTAAGAATAATGGGCAGTGCGCTAAAAATATACAAAATCACGGAAGTATTTACAGTTGATTTGTAAGAATGCTCATACTGTGCCATTACATTTCGAATCATCTGTTCTGTTCTATAATCAAGTTCAAAAACATTTTTCTCAAGGTATTCATATTTTTCCAGTTTGCTTGAATACCTGATGAAGTATGAAACTCCTGCAGCTACCAAAGCAATCAAAGCTGCCAGTCCTGCCGCTACCAGTCTTTCCTCCTTGATTTGAATAAAACCTGATTCATTCAGCCCTAAAAGCAGGAGTAAAATAGTTGGAGACATTATGCAAAGAAATACTCCAAGGGCTGTTTTTGGCGAAATATTCCTTGAGTCTTCTATATAGTTTTCTGCTTCCTCATAAGAAACATGGTTAATATCCGGCTTGTTTTCCAAAGCTTCTTTAATTCCCAATGTTTCTGCCAGCTCATCCAGGTTTCCGAATTCGGATATTACGATTCCAATGGCTTCATTTTCTGTTTTCCCACTGTTTTTCAACTCGTTATATTTGTCTTCCATCATTGCCAAAAGTTCTTTTTTTGCTCTATTTACATCTTCAGTTTCAGGTAATCCTAAAAACATGTTATCCAGATAATTTTTAATAATATTCATCATTATTCTCCTTCACAATAAATTTTTCTATTACTTCTTTTGTCAATTTCCATTCTTCGCATTTTTCATTATAGTAGCTTTTGCCTGATTCCGTGATCCTGTAATATGTCCTTGGTTTCCCGTAGGTTTCATCTCCCGAAAATGCCTCTATATATCCGTTTGATTCCATCCTCTTAAATGCAGAATAAAGAGTTGTTTCCTTGATGATATACTTTTCATCAGTCAGTTCTCTTATTTTTTTTGATATTTCATAGCCATAAGATGGATTGTTAAGCAAAAGATACAGTATCATAGTATCAATATATCCTCGAATAACATCACTGCTTATCATGTGCTCACCTCTTATTGAAATTTTACTACGTCTGGCGTTACTTTGTCTGTCGTAGTAATAATAGCACATTTACTACGACAGGTCAAGTACTTTTTTAAAAATATTTAAATAATCTTTTTAATAAAAAAAGCCCCCTTGATGACAAGGGGACGGGGGTACTATCGGTCAGTTAATTTCATTATCCAGACCTTCGCGGTTTTTGTTTTCAAACTGCTCGTACTCCTTGTTTTCCATTATCTTTATTATTCTTTCTATCATTTCGTATACATCTTCATAAGAAACATATAAGGGTGCTGGAGCTAGTCTTATAACATTTGGATATCTGAAGTCCGGAATAATTTTATTTGCTTTAAATGCCTCATTGATTCTCAAGGCATCCTCATGAGTCAAGGCAACATGCCCTCCCCTTACAGAGTCTTCCCTTGGATTTCCTATGCCAAAGCCGTATTTTTTAAGCTTATTATCTATTAAATACATCAAATATGCTGTTATTTTTAAAGATTTTTCTCTGATATTCTCAATGCCTGCTTCATTGGTTATTCTCAAGGCTCCTTCTATCGGTGCCATTGACAGGATAGGCTGGGTTCCTATCTGCCATCCCCCTGCGTATGAGGCATGTTCAAACTCCTGATATAAGTTAAACTGGGTTTCCTTTTTGTTGCCCTGCCATCCTGCAAGACCGGGTTCCATTCCAAAGTGTTTTTCGTTTATATATAGACCTGCTATGGCTCCGGGTCCTCCGTTTAAGTATTTATAATCACACCATATTGCAAAATCAGGGTTTATTTTTTTGAAATCATGGGGAACAACGCCGATTGAGTGGCATAGGTCAAACCCTGCAAATATTCCTCTTTTGTGTGCTTCCTTTGCTATTCTTTCCATGTCTATCAGCTGGGCAGACCTGTAAAGAACTGCGGGCAGCATTACTATGCATACATCGTCTGTCATGGCTTCGATTATATCGTCTTCATAAATTTTCTCCCCATCCCGGCTTTTTACAACCTTCAAGCATTCATCAGGGTCATATCCCCTGGCTCTTATGTCGCTGTATACAGCATATCTGTCGCTGGGAAAGTTAATATCGTCCATAATAATTTTGTTTCTTTCTGGTGTGGGGTGATAAAAGGTCAGTATGCACTGGTGAATATTAACTGTAGTGCTGTTGCCGCATGTAACTTCTTTGGCTTGTGCGTTTATCAGCGGTGCCATCATGGCGCCCAATTTATCCTGATATAAGAAATATCCCCCCTTGGTCCAGATGCCTATTCCAAGCTCCTTCCATGCATTTAGAGCTTCAAATAACGTTTCTTCCGCATCTTTGCTCAATAACCCGCATGAATTGCCGTCCATGTATATTTCACCTTCATTAATATAAAAGCGGTCCTTAAATACTGCCAGTTTATCTTCCTTGTCCAGTTCTCTTGCAAAATCTCTTGTTAATTCAAAATTGTACATTGTCCCCTCCTAAATTTTTAATTATTTCTTTAGTTTTCTATGCCCGGAACAGCCACATGAGTTTTAGTTAACTTTTCAGTGCCCGGAACAGCCACATGAGTTTTAATTCACTTTTCGGTGCCCGGTGCAGCCACATTCATTAATGCTATTGATGAAAGCAAAATCATTATTCCAAGCACGCTTATTAAGTTTATTTTTTCCTTGAAGGCTATGATGCCGATAAGCGTAGCAACAACTACCTCTACTGATGCAATTACCGGAACTTTTGATAGTTCCAGTTTCTTTCTCAGCCCTCCCATGTAGAGCAAATATGACCCTGCGGTTGGTATGAGGCCGTAGCCGAATGCATAGGTCCAAAACTTAAGTCCCGACAGGGCTATTATTGATTCCCATGGCCGGGTGAGTATGCCCATGGCCAGCCATCCGAAAAAAAAGCTGTAAAATACAAGAGTAAATGGATGTGTTTCTCCTGAGGCAATTTTCCCTATAATTGTTACCAGGCTGTATAGAAAACCAGCTGCCACACCAAAAAATATCCCCGCAGCTGATAATTTTAAATTTGACAGATTCCCTCCTGTAACCATCAAAAAGCATCCCGTAATATTAATTATCAATGCAAAAACCTTGATTCTCCCTATTGTTTCATTAAAGAAGAATCTTGACATAATACTTACAAAAACCGGTGAGGTGTACAGGAGTATTGATGCAGTGGCAACTCCTACAATGCCAATGCTAATATTGTAGCTGTAATTAAAAAGAGCTTGTGACAATATTCCTAACGTCAAGCATTGAATCAGTCCCTTTTTATCAATTCTAAACAGGCTTAACCCACCCTTGTAAAGCATAACGGGCATTAGTATCCAAAATCCCATAAACAGTCTCAAGAATGCAGTTAATGATGTGTCTGCACCAAGGCCTGCAAGTAATTTAACAAACAGTCCTATTGTACCCCACAGGCATCCGGCTGCAAAAATCATCAGATATCCCCTGTTGCCATCGTAGAGAATTTGCTTTGCATAGCTGCCAATTTTCTTCACTGCTTGTCCTCCGGAATTTCCGTACCGGAAGTGTTTTGACCAGGCTCCGGATTGACTTTGTCAGCCCCGGGAATTTCAAGACCCGGCTCCGGAACTCCTGAAATATTTTCCAGGATATCAATGAATTCATCGGTCGCCTTATAGCCCCGGAAATCGACTTTGTTGTATTTCTTGCTGAATTCGTCGTGGTATTTTTCTTTAACATATACAGTCTTATTTTCAATGTCGTAATACAAATCAAAGTTGTATTCTTTTTCGGAAGTAATAAAAAGCACCTTGTCCCTTGTAAAAATATCCGCTTCTATCCAGTAATAGCCGTCTTCCTTGATGGGAAGGTCAGATAAAACTTCTTCGGATTTTTCTGACCTTATGAGGTTTTCAAGCAAAGCTTTCACATCTTCTGCCTTGTCTTTATCCTCCGGCAGGCTTCCGTCAAAACTCATAAGTCTTTTTATACCTTCATGCTGATTTGTAAATTTTATTCCATCATTTTCATAGATGGCTGCATCAATTTTGGAAACAGTGCTGAGGGTGCCTGACATCATTGTAATTTCCTGTTCCAATGCATCTTCAACCTTTGAAATATATGTGTTTTTGCTGAACAGCTTCACAACAAGCAGTATAAGAACAACAAGGGCAGCAGCCAAAAGGGCAACCCTGCCGTAATTTATTCTTATTCTCCTTCTGCTGTACACTCTTTTTCTCCTGGCCATAAGTCACCACCCTATATTTTTTATTTCAAGGAGAGCTTTTATATTTTCCTTAAGTTCCTCAACACTTCCTTCGTTATTTATAACTTCATCAACCATAAATACTTTTTCTTCGATTGATATCTGCTTATCTATAATTTTAAGTACTTCTTCCGGGTCTTTGTTTTCTCTGAGGGCCCTTTCTATAAGTCTTTTTCTTTGAGTTTCCTCAGAAACATATATCAGCCATATTTCGTCGTATATGGGCTCATGCATTTCTTTTGTTTCCAATATCAGCGGTATGTCGAGAAATATTACATTATCGCAACAATTTTCAATGCCTTCTTTTAATTTGTCATATACATAGCCATGGACTATATTATTGAGTTCATTCAGCTTTTCTTCATTGTTGAAAACGATTCTTCCAAGCTTGCGCCTGTCTATTTTTTCTTCCTTTAATACTCTTTTGCCGAAATGACCTATTATTTTATAATAGAGTTCGCTTCCGGCATTGTAACCTTCATGAACAATCTTATCCGAATCAAGAACCGTAAACCCCAGGTCTCTGATAATTTCCACTGCAGTGGATTTTCCGGTTCCTATGCTTCCTGTAATCACTATGACCCTGGGCCTATTTTGCATCATACCAGCTACCGCCTGTATTAATATCAGACTTTAATCTAACCTTAAAATCAACAACCACATTTTCCATTTCTTCCGCCAGGATTATTTTTACTGTTTCAAGCTCATCCTTATATGCTTCAACAATCAACTCGTCATGAACCTGCAGTATAAGCCTGGATTTCATCTTATTCTTTTTAAGTCTTTGATAAACGCCCACCATTGCTGCCTTTATAATATCCGCAGCAGTACCCTGGACGGGAGTGTTAAGGGCAATTCTCTCTCCAAATGACCTGATGTTGAAATTACGGGATGAAAGCTCTGGAATATACCTTCTCCTGCCGAAATAGGTGGTCACATAGCCGTCCCTCTTGCCCTGTTCTACGATATCCTTCATATACTTTTCAATATTTGAATAATATTTCATATAATTGTCAATATATTTCTTTGCTTCTTTTCTTGGAATTTTTAAGTCCCTGGCAAGTCCGTAATCGCTTATGCCGTAAACGATACCAAAGTTTACTGCTTTAGCTCTGCTTCTCATCTCCGGAGATACATCGGGCAGTTTCACATGGAAAACCTGGGAAGCAGTCTTTGCATGAATATCCAAATCCTGGTCAAATGCATCCAGCAGATTCTTTTCATCCGCAAGGTGGGACAGCACTCTCAGCTCAATCTGGGAGTAGTCTGCATCGCAGAGTATGAAATCATCCTCGGGCACAAATGCTTTCCTCAGCTC
>Ga0208040_1002321_pt1 | contig 16865 bp, 15 predicted proteins | sample AD_UKC083_MetaG_FD_184431 | JGI IMG/M metagenome (GOLD analysis project Ga0208040, IMG submission 184431) | Active sludge microbial communities of municipal wastewater-treating anaerobic digesters from USA - AD_UKC083_MetaG (SPAdes) (version 2) | ecosystem: Engineered > Bioreactor > Anaerobic >...
AAGACCTACTATTTGAATCTTGTCCTGAACCTTCAATACTCCTCTTTCAACTCTTCCTGTTGCAACTGTTCCTCTTCCTGTGATTGAGAACACGTCTTCTACAGGCATCAGGAAAGGTTTGTCAATAGCTCTTGCAGGTGTGGGTATTGTCTCATCAACAGCATCCATCAGTTCAAGAACCTTGTCAGCCCATGGGCTGTCCGGATCTTCCAATGCTCCTAATGCTGAGCCTACAATTATTGGAATATTGTCGCCGTCAAATTCATATTCAGATAAAAGCTCTCTAACTTCCATCTCAACCAATTCAATCAATTCAGGGTCATCAACCATATCAGCTTTGTTTAAAAATACAACCAGCTGAGGAACTCCAACCTGTCTTGCAAGCAGAATATGCTCTCTTGTCTGGGGCATAGGGCCGTCAGCAGCTGATACAACCAGGATTGCTCCGTCCATCTGGGCGGCTCCCGTAATCATGTTCTTAACGTAGTCGGCGTGTCCCGGGCAGTCAACGTGTGCATAGTGTCTTTTTGGAGTTTCATATTCAACGTGAGAAGTAGAAATAGTTATTCCTCTTTCTCTTTCTTCCGGAGCTTTGTCTATATGATCAAATGCTATGAATTCTCCGGTTCCGTATTTTTTGTTCAATATCAGCGTGATTGCCGCTGTCAACGTTGTTTTGCCGTGGTCAACGTGGCCGATTGTACCGATATTAACATGCGGTTTTGTTCTTTCAAATTTTGCTTTTGCCATTTTCAATCCCTCCCGGATTTAAATTTTATAATTTTGGAGCTTATGAGCAGATTCGAACTGCTGACCTCTTCCTTACCAAGGAAGTGCTCTGCCGCCTGAGCTACATAAGCATGCTGTCTAATCCTTGTTGTTAACAAGCTTTATTATATCAATAATGAGAAAATAAATCAATAGTAAAATTTCTATGTCAGTGCAATGAATTTCCGGACGAGATACTGCCTTTCACTCAGTATAACAAAGTTAAAATGCTTTTTAAAAGCTTACATCCCTTTTCTGAATTTATCAAGCTTGTTCAATGTTTCCGTATCCAGTATCTGGTTGATGTTGCTTCCTCTTTGACGGGGCTTTTCGGTTTTCGTACGAATATCATTTTTGGTCCCTTCCAGTTCCAATATGAGTTCCCGGGCAGTAAGCCTTGTCCCTCCCCTTGACAGGACAATCTGCTGAATCGCACCGTCAGATGTGGCAACCCGGACCCTTTCATACCTTCCTATTCTATCCAACTGCTTTTCAATATAGCTGTCTGCCGTTTCATTCTCCTTTGTGTACACAACCTCTACACCGGAAATGAACTCCTTCTTTTCCAGGCTTCCTTTTACCAGGTGGGCATCAAACACAAGAACAACCTTAAGCCCCTTGTATGCCTGGTATTCAACCAGCAGCTCAATAAGCTTGTTCCTTGAGTTTTCGATATTACCCGAAACATCCCTGTAATACTGCCATTGATTTATTACATTGTATCCGTCTATAAAAAGATACTCCTTCTTTGTTCTTGCCATCACATTGACCTTTGTTTCATTATTTCATATATAATAATTGAAGCCGCATTAGAAGCATTTAAAGAACTAACATTTCCCTTCATGGGTATTTTAACCAGAATATCGCACTTTTCCTTAACCAGCCTCCCTATGCCAGAGCCTTCACTTCCAATAACAAGCCCCACAGGAACATCAAATTTCTCTTCATATATATATTTGCCGCCTTCCATGTCAGCTCCGTATATCCAAAATCCTTTTTCCTTTAATGTATCAAGTGTGTCTGCTATATTAGTAACTCTGCATACAGGAAGATACTCAACTGCACCGGCGGAAGATTTTGCAGCAACAGCATTTATCTGAGCAGCTCTTCTCTTTGGAATTATTACACCGTGTGCACCAAGGCATTCTGCGGAACGGATAATTGACCCCAAATTGTGGACATCGGTTATTTCATCGAGAATTACAATTAAAGGCATTTCGCCCTTTTCCCCTGCATAAGCCAATATGTCCTCAATATCCTTATATTCATATTCCATAGCTTCCGCAATAACTCCCTGGTGATTTTTGCTTTCGCTCAACCTGTCCAAAACAGCCTTATCCACATTTTTAATCAGAATATTCTTTGCCTTGGCAAGCTCGAATATTTTATTTAAAGACCCCTTTGCCGCTTCCTTGTTAATCAATATGGTGTCAATTTGAGCATCGCTTCTCAATGCTTCAATCACCGGATTTCTTCCTTCGATTATTCGCAATTGTCATCATCCTTTTCCAGTATTATCTTTATGATTCTATCAAAAATATACAAGAGCCTGTCAATATCCTTGTTTAAATACAAATATCCCAGCAGGGTTTCAAATCCCGTTGCATATCTGTAATCCATAAACTCCACATTTTTGGGTGAAGAAGTAACCTTGGCATTTCTCCCCCTCTTCACAAGCTTCTTCTCTTCGTCGGTAAGCTCATCGTTTAATTTGCTCAAAATATAAGCCTGAGCCTTTGCCTTTACAAACCTGACAGTCAGCCTGTGCATTTTGTTCACGCTTATATCGTGAGTTTTTAAGACATAGCTTCTTACCAGAAGCTCATATACAGCATCACCTGCATAAGCCAGCTGTGCAGGTGAATACATGTATGTGCTGTTTATTCTTTCACTGATTTTATCAAATAATTCATTTTCTTTTGTTATTCCATTTTCTTTGGTTGAATTATTCTCTTTTCCTTTGTTTTCTTCAGTTGATTTATTTTCTTTGTTTAATTTATTTTCTTCCAATTTACACCCTGTCTTGTATCTTCCAGCATAATTCCCTTTTCCAGAAGCTCAGCCCTTATTTTGTCAGCCAAGTCGTAATCTTTGTTTTTCTTTGCTTCCTGCCTTTTTTGAATCATTTCCTCAATATATGAAGCCAGCTCATCATGAACTTCTTCCTTTTCTTCATCCTTCAATAAATCAAGAGAAAGGACCTTTTCAAAATCTTCCACAAGCCTTATTTTTTCCCTGTTGTTCAACTCTTCATCCTTGAGCGTTTCATACAGTACGGTTATTGCATTTGCAGTATTCAAGTCATCTCTTAGGCAATTTTCAAAGTCATCTTTGTATTTGTTGAAAGCTTCAGCATTTCCGCCGGAACTTTCCTCCTGGTTATCTTTAATAAACTTGACCCTGCTTTTTAGCTTGTTATATGCGGTTTCAGCAGTGGCAATTGAATCAAAGGAAAAAGCAAGTTGTTTTCTGTAATGTGAATTTAAAACAAAATACCTGTAGGTCAAGGGATTGAAGCCTTTTTTAATTAGCAGCGACAGCGTGAGAAACTCTCCGCTTGACTTGCTCATCTTACCTTCATTGTCAATTAAGAATTCACCGTGCCACCAGTATTTAACCCAATCCTTGCCTGTGTAGCTCTCTGTCTGGGCTATTTCATTTGTATGGTGGACCGGAATATGGTCTACTCCTCCGCAGTGTATATCCATTTCTTCTCCCAAATTAGTGAGACTTATAACAGAGCACTCAATATGCCATCCCGGATAACCCACACCCCACGGAGAATCCCATTTCATTGCCTGGTTTTCAAACTTGGACTTGGTAAACCACAAAACAAAATCCTGGGGGTTTTTCTTGTTAACATCCAGTTCAACGCCTTCTCTTGTGGCAATTCGCAGGCTATCCAAATCCATGCCCGAAAGCTTTGTATAGTTTTTAACCTTTGTAATGTCAAAATATACATTGCCGTTTGCTGCATATGTATACCCTTTTTCTTCCAAAACCTTAATAAACTCTATGTATTCATCTATGTAATCAGTTGCCTTTGCCACCACATCAGGCATCTTGATATTGAGTTTATTTATATCTTCAAAAAAGGCATCAGTATAATACTGTGCAATTTCCCATACGGTTTTGTTTTCCCTTTTGGCTCCCTTTAACATTTTGTCTTCGCCCTCGTCGGCATCAGATTCAAGGTGGCCTACATCCGTAATATTCATAACCCTTTTAACATTGTAGCCCAGGTACCTTAAGGTTTTTTCAAAAACATCCTCATGAACGTACATTCTTAGGTTTCCCAAATGGGCAAAGTTGTATACCGTAGGTCCGCAAGTGTACATCTTTACCAAACTTTCATCTATCGGCTTAAAATCTTCAATTGTTCTTGATAATGTATTATATATTTTCATTCATAGCACTCCTTTCACTTTACTCATTATATATAACTTTTCTTTTTCTATCAAGCTTAATTTTTCCATCCTGGCAACCCGTGTAATATAACTGTAATGGAAAATTTGTCGAAAAATGGTACAATACATATGTACTCAGTTGAATTACAATTTTGTTAAGGGCTAATAAAGTCAGGTAATAAAGTCAAAACGGCTGATGTTTAAAATCCGGATGAAAGGAGAATTTCATGAAGAAAACTCTGTTATTAATACTTGTTATGGTGATATTGCTAAATGTATATGCCTATGGGTCCACCGGATATACAAATATATCAAATATTGCCCTATATAATAATTCATCCCTTGACTCGGGAATAAAAACTACCCTGAATATAAGTTCCAGAGTTGAAGTCTTAGAAGAGAAGGACCAGTGGTACAGGGTGAAAACCCTGGAAGGCATAAGCGGATGGATTGAGAAATTCTTTATCACCCTGCCTTCAGAAAGATATATTGTAAACAACACAGTTTATAACATTAATATAAGAACATCCCCCTCAACGGGCTCAAAACAGATAGGACAGCTAAAGCCCGGAGAAAAGGCAGAATACATAGACACATACCACAGCTGGCATATAATAAAATACAACGGAAGCGAATACTACATAGCAAGCTGGCTTACAGATATCGAGTACAAAAAATCGGAAAAAATATATTTTCTGTTTGACAGCATCAATATAAGGAGCAAGGCATCATTAAGCAGCAAAGTAATCAGTCAGGGCAACAGCGGTGACTCCTTTGAAGTCTTGGGGGAAGAAAACGGATGGTATAAAATAGCTCTTGATGACAAGAGCGTCGGATATGTGGCAGCCTGGCTTACAACCCATGACATAAACAGCCCTTCATCGGACAATATAAGCTATAAAAAGACCACCAGCGATTTGAATCTAAGGACGGGCCCTTCGGCTGCACACAATAGAATTCTAACCATAAAAAAAGGTGAAACCGTAAAAACAGTTGCCGGTGAAAAAGGATGGGACAGGGTAATTACACAAAGCGGAAATACAGGCTGGTGCAACAGCTATTATTTGAAAGAAACCCTTCCCCTGGCAGGAAAAGTAATACTGCTTGACCCTGGGCACGGAGGATATGACCCTGGAGCAACCAGCTACTCCGGAAAATTCGAAAAGCATTTAAACCTTGATGTTGCCTGGAATTTGAAAAGCATCCTCAATAAGGCAGGGGCTGCCGTTTATATGACAAGGACCGGCGATACATATATTTCAAACAGCAAAAGAGGCAGGTCAGCAGATAAGTTGTCAGCCGACATCCTGCTTTCAATACATCACAATTCATTGAATAACAGTGATTATTACGGTATGTCAACTTATTACAACACAATAAATTATACGGATCCATCCTATGGATATAATTTAGCGGAAGCCATTTACTTGAATGCAATTACGATTAACGGAGTGTACAGAGACGGAATTCTCGACCGCAATTTTGAAGTTTTGAGAGAAACAAATACTCCTGCAGCACTGATTGAAATAGGGTTTATGTCAAACCCCACAGAAGAAATGAATATTTACAACACGAGCTTCCAAAATGTTATGGTGGAAAAAATAGGTGCCGGGATAATTGATTATTTTATGAATTGAAAACTAAATAAGAAGCAGAAACGGGACACCCTGTCCCGTTTTGTATTTAGAAAGCCTGGCTGCTGTCATATGAAAGCACCCACGTCTCCGCTCCAAACCGGGGACATTCCTTTAATGCCTGCCCTTGAAGACTTATCTTGAGTTAAAGGTGCGTCCCCATGTGATCTAAAGGAATAGCTCTGCAAAAATCTCCACAATCAAATCATCTTTAACCGCAAGTGATAAAATTCTGTTTTGTTTAATGAAATTCGGTACGTTTTTAATGAAAGCCGTCGGAGCTTCTTTGAATTTTTCAATTGTCAATTCAATAAATTCCTCAGCTTTATATATTTTAAACCTTTCAACCTGGTATTTTTCTGCAATTCTTTCAAAAAACCTTATGCAAATATCCTGATAGTCATATTTGCCCTTCATATCCAGTATTTGTTCCATTCTGGGCAGAATCTTTTCAAAAAACATTCTGTCTTCGCTCACTTCGCCATAGCCAAGGAAATGTCCTACAAAACACAGTTTTTCTTTGTATTCATTGAAGAAATCCACCAGTATGTTTATAAAACTTCCTTCAAAAGGAATTATATAATACTTGTAGCCCCTGAGCTTTTTGAAAACCTTCATGGCGTCATAATAACCCAGATTTATGAATTCCTTTGCTCTTTCCCTGTTGAAATCCAAAGCACCGAACATTGTCCCCAGACTTTCAAACGGCTGGATGAAGGTGACATTTAAACCTTTCACCCTGGCCTTCCTCACAACACCAATGGCCAAGGTCCTTACGGCGATAATATCCTTATAACCTCTGTTTGCTAAAATATCTATGGGGAGATTATTATAAAATCCACCGTCCAAATATTTCTTGCCGTCCATTTCTTCAATTTTAAAGGCGGGAAGATTTGCGCTGGCAATTAAAAAATCAACCAGTTTTCCCTCCGGTATATCCTCTTTCATCAGTTCCATGGGCTTCCTGTCGGTAAGGTTAACCGTTACTATTCCAAAATCAATGTTAGAACTTCGGATTTTATCCTCATCAATATATGAGTCAAACAATTCTCTAATCCTTGAAGTATCCAAACCCCTGTTGCCCAGGATTTCTTTAGACTGATGCAAAAGATACGAAAAATTAACATCATGGAGATTGAATCGCCTTAAATCTTCTATTGCCTTCTCGTCAATATCAAATAATTCATATGAATTAACAGAGCACCAAACCTTTTCCAAAAGCTCATAGTCCCCTTGAACCATCATTGCCCCGTTTATCGCTCCTATTGATGTACCGGCAATTCCCCCGATTTCTATATTTAATTCCCTTATGGCCTTGTATGCTCCCACATGGTATGCACCCTTGGCACCGCCGCCTTCTAAAACCAATCCATACATAATATCACCCATTTATTCAACTGATAATAATCTCACCTGGGTTGCACCCTTTATTTTTTTCATTTCCGCCATCACCTCATCAATGGACTTGCTAAGGTCGGAAATATCAAGGGATACAGTTACTGATGCCTTTCCGTTAATTGGAATGCTTTGATTTATGGTAAGAATATTTGCATTCTGCAATGACAAATAATTCAAAACATTTGAGAGCATCCCCTTCTCATGCTTGAGCATCATTGAAAACACGGCTTTCCTTCCTATTGAGTTTTCGTCTGGAGAAAAAACATAATCCTTGTACTTGTAATATGTGCTCCTGCTTATACCTACAACCTTGACTGCTTCACTTATGCCCTTCACGCTTCCGCCGTTGATTAAATTTCTTGCCTCAATAACCCTGTCATATACATCCGGAAGAATTTTCTTGTTCACAATCAAATACTTTTTCATTGTATCCACCTCGATTATTATATTAATTATTGTATTTTATTATTTAACTCCTGAATCTGTAATTAAAAACACATCATAGATGCCTGAATTCTAAAAAACCTCCGTAAAAGCTCCCTTTTTATCAATTCCAAGCACTTTTATTTCCCATTTGTGTTTTAAACCGGCTACCCTGTCTTTAATCTTTTCAGGAAACATTTCATCCTTTGATATGTTCATCAATGTAGGCCCTGAACCGCTGATAAACAGTGCCGGCGAACCTGCCTGGGCACAGATTGCTTTTAGCTCGTCATATTCATGAATTAGGCCGCCCCTGTATTTCTGGTGCAGTCTATCATTAAGTGAAATATTAATCATCTCCAAATTGCCTGTCTCCAATGCCTTTAATAAAACAACAGCCCTTGATACATTAAATACGGCATCCTTGTGGTCTACCATTTTGGGAAGAATCTTTCTTGCTTCACTGGTTGAAACTTCAAAATCAGGAATCAGGGCGCAAAACATAAGCTCGCTGCTGATATCATATTCCACACAATAAGGTATTTCCTCATCAATCATTGACGCTGTCAGCCCCCCATAGACGCAGGGAGAAATATTATCAGGATGTCCTTCAATCATTACGGCTATTTTATACATTTCTTCCCTTGTAAGTCCTCCGCCGTAAAAAGCATTTGCACCATAGACGCCTCCCGTAATGCATGCAGAGCTGCTGCCCAGTCCCCTTGAAACGGGTATGTTGGTTTTCACCGAAATCTTCAGCCCTTCAGCTTTTTGCCCTAATTTTTCTGCTGTAACAGCAAAGGATTTGTAAATCAAATTTTCCTTATTATTATATGCCTCCGGGCATCCTTCAATTATCAGCTCCTCGTCAGCTTTCTCAAAGGTATATTCATTATATAATTTAAAGGCCAGTCCAAACACGTCAAAACCGGGCCCTATATTGGCAGTTGTCGCCGGAGCAGTAACCTTAACCATTTTCCACCTCATTATCTGATTCATAAGAAGCATCAGCCACATAGCCTTCCATTTCATCAACGCTGCATACTTCAAAATGCCTTATTTTTTTATACTCAAGATGCTTTAAGTTTTCAGGTATGCTTACCTTTGTTCTCTCGGACAATTCCTCCATCAATATAAATTCCTCATACTCGTCATCTGCTTTCCCGAACAGGGCTTCGTAAACGCTTTTGGAAAACTTAAAGGGACTTGCAGTTGAAAGAACGATACTAGCTGTATCATCCCCTGTTTCTGTCTTGTAATCCTCGAGTGCCTTATATGCAACCGCTGTATGAGTATCAAGGAGATATCCGAATTTTCTATATGTATGATTAATGGTTCCTTTAACTTCTTCCTTATAAACACATCCTCCGTAAAACTCATCCCCCAGCTTTTCAGCCATCTCTGCAGTTATTTCATATATGCCGGAAGTATTTAGTTTTTCCATATAATCCTTTACAAGTTTGTTGTTTTTGCCGCTTAAATAATACAGGAGCCTCTCCAGATTGCTGGATACCAAAATATCCATGGATGGAGAAATAGTCTTGAAAAATTTTCTGTTTTTATTGTAAACTCCTGTCTTTATGAAATCATAGAGAACATTGTTCTCATTTGAGGCACATATAAGCTTATTAACAGGAAGCCCCAGCATCTTTGCATAATATCCCGCCAAAATATTTCCAAAATTCCCGGTAGGCACCGAAAAATTAACCTTGTCCCCAATTTCCAAAAGGCCTTTTTCCACTAACCTGACATATGAAACGAAATAATAAACCACCTGGGGAGCCAGTCTCCCTATATTTATGGAATTTGCAGAAGACAAAAACTTGTTTTTTTCAGCCAATTCCCTGTTGAATTTCTCGTTTGCAAAAATATTTTTGACACCGGTCTGAGCATCGTCAAAGTTCCCTTCAACAGCACAGACAAATGTATTATTCCCTTCCTGTGTAACCATTTGCATTTCCTGGACCTGGCTTACACCGCCCTCGGGATAAAACACAATAATTTTCGTTCCTTTAACATCCTTAAATCCTTCCAGTGCAGCCTTGCCTGTGTCCCCTGAGGTTGCAGTCAGGATTATCACTTCGCCCTCCATGCGGTTCATTTCATAAGAAGTTGTCATCAGATGAGGCAATATTGAAAGAGCCACATCCTTAAATGCCGAAGTAAGCCCGTGGTAAAGCTCCAATACATAATTTTCTCCTGCCTTTACCAAAGGAGTTATTTCTTCAGTGCTGAATTTATCCCTGTACGCATTACTGATACATTCTTTAATTATATGCTCCGGATAGTCATCAAGCAAAATACCCAGCACTTTTTCAGCAATTTCCATGTAATTTTTACCGATTAAATCCTTTATGACTACTTTTTTTTCGCCTAAATCCCTCATTACAAACAGACCGCCGTCATCTGCAATACCTTTCAATACAGCCTCCGAAGCAGCCGCCTTCAATTCAGAATTTCTCGTGCTTTCATAACTCCTCCCCATTAGTTCCTCCGTCTTTATATGTAATAAACATATGATATACTGTTCTCGATATAATTACAAGTGTTTTTTTAAGATGACACAGGGGCGTGAGTGGGACACTGGGGACGGTCCTAAACTGTCCCACATATGACTGGGGGACGGGGGTACAGTTACATGACGTGGGGTGTGCGCCGTTGGTGATGACGAGGATGTTGACAGAGGTGTTTACCACGGGCGTTCTATTTTTCCGGCGGGGGTATTGCAAGAATTTCTTTCAAATAATAAATACATATGATAAAATGAACGTATCAGAAAAGACCTCTCTACTATTAATAACAAGGAGCAGCCATGAAATATATAAGTATTCTAGGTTCCACAGGTTCAATAGGAACACAGACACTGGATGTTGTACGAGAACATAATGATAAATTGAAGGTATCGGCAATTTCAGGAAACAACAATATTGAACTTTTAAAAGAGCAAATATTAAAATTTGCCCCTGACCTGTGCTGTGTGATGGATGATGATAATGCACTGAAATTAAAAAAAATTCTGCCTTCTCATATAAAAACAGAAATACTTTCAGGCATGGAAGGTTTGATTTCCATTGCAGAATATGAAAAAAGCCAGATAATCGTTACTGCAGTATCCGGCATGATCGGTCTAAGACCAACTATCGCTGCAATAAAAAAAGGAAAAACAATTGCTCTTGCCAATAAGGAAACTCTGGTAACAGGCGGAAATTACATAATGGATTTATCAAAACAATTCAAAGCCCCCATACTTCCCGTTGACAGCGAGCACAGCGCTATTTTCCAATGCCTCATGGCAAATGAAAACAAAGCGGTCAATAAAATATTGCTGACAGCTTCAGGAGGACCCTTCAGAGGCAAAAATGATGAATTTTTAAAAACCGTTACTGTGGAAGATGCCCTCAACCATCCCAGCTGGTCCATGGGCAAAAAAATTACGGTTGATTCTGCCACATTAATGAATAAAGGTTTGGAGGTAATTGAAGCTAAGTTTTTATTCGGCATAGAGCCGGAGCAGATTGAAGTTATTGTCCACCCTCAAAGCATCATGCACTCGGGAGTTGAATTTATTGACCATTCAACCATTGCACAGCTTGGGCTGCCTGATATGCGCATCCCCATACAATTTGCGCTCTTTTATCCAAATCGCATGAAAAACAGCTATAAAAGCCTGTCTTTATCAGATATAGCCGCCTTAACATTCGAAAAAACCGATTTAAAAACATTCAAATGCCTATCGCTGGCATATGAAGCATTAGAGGCCGGCGGCACCATGCCTGCAGTATTAAACGCTTCAAACGAAGCCTGCGTAAAGCTGTTTTTGGACAAAAAAATAAGTTTCCTCGACATAGGAAACATAAACGAAAAAGTAATGCTTGCCCACTCCCCTGAAAAAATTGATTCATTGGAAACAATCCTCCAGGCAGAAGAGTTTGCAAAACAAATGGTGATAAAATTGATAAGCAGTGGGCGGTGATAAGTGATTCTGAAAACGGACCTTTGAGAGTTAAAAAAATCACCCCAAGACACATCCCTAAAATACTTAAGCTTCTCGATATTCTAACATATCCTTAATTTGTTTGTTATTCTTGTCATCATCCACATTGACAATTATTACATCCATGCCTATTTTTAATATTTCTTCCCATCTGATCCTCTTTGGTTTTGTTTTCCCAAGCATACCAATAAACTTGCTTGCTTCCTCTATATAAAAGGCAGTAATTCTTCCCTTTCTTGTGTCTATCTCCACATCGTCGAACCTGCCCATAACTTCGCCGTTTTTTATATTAATAACATCCTTTTCAGCTAAATCCCAGTAATTAGTCACAAAATCACCACCTTAATCCTTCTTGTATATTATAAAATATGTACAAGAATTATCAAATATGACAAACATTGTACAATAAATAATAGTGAAACTTGGATCCCTATATATAAATATGGTAAATTTTTAAATAAAAAAGGAACGCTGTGCGCTCCCTGTCCCCCCGTTCTCTTGTCATTTAAAGCCTTTTTTAAGCTGGTTCAGTGCGGATTTTTCCAGGCGGGATACCTGGGCTTGAGAAATCCCTATTTCATCCGCCACCTCCATCTGAGTTTTCCCCTTGTAAAAGCGCATATCCACAATTTGCTTTTCTCTTTCAGACAGGTTGTTTATGCTGTCCTCCAGGGTTATTTTTTCAATCCACTTCTCATCTATATTCTTTTCATCCTTTACCTGGTCCACCACGTAAAGAGCATCTCCCCCGTCATTATAAATAGGTTCAAACAAGGATACGGGCTCCTGAATCGATTCCAGGGCAAATATGATTTCTTCCTTGTCAACACCCACTTCTTTTGCAATTTCAGCAATTGTGGGCTCCTGTGAGTTTTCAGCCGTCAGCCTTTCCCTCACCTGCAATGCCTTATAGGCGGTATCCTTCATCGATCTTGACACCCTTATGGAGTTATTGTCTCTTAAATATCTTCTTATTTCTCCGATTATCATGGGGACAGCATAAGTGGAAAACTTCACATCCAGGGACAAATCAAAATTGTCAATAGCCTTTATCAATCCGACGCATCCAATTTGAAACAAATCGTCAACAGGCTCATTTCTTGAATTAAATCTTTGAATTACGCTGAGTACTAGTCTTAAATTCCCTTGAATGAACTTCTCCCTAAGCTCAGTATCACCTTCATGGATTTTTTTAATCATACCTCTCATTTCCGATGTCTTTATGGTGGGCAGCTGAGAAGTATTGACGCCGCATATAACTACTTTGTTCATAATCGTCGATTCCCCTTTAAAGAAATTATCCCCCGTTAAAATTATTTCCTCGGCTGTATCTTTTTATACAGCTTTGTTAATATCCTTTTTTAGTCTGTTTAGTATCTTTTTTTCCAGCCGTGAAATGTAAGACTGTGATATTCCAAGCATATCAGCCACTTCCTTCTGCGTGTAGCTCTTGGTGTTGTTAAGGCCGAACCTTAATTTCATAATCATATATTCTCTTTTATTTAATTTTTGAATTGAATCATTCAGCAGGCATAAATCCACTTCATTTTCCATGTCACGGAATACAATATCCTCTTCAGTGCCTAAAATATCAGACAGCAAAAGCTCATTACCGTCCCAATCAATATTCAAAGGCTCATCAAGTGAAATTTCCGTCTTGGTTTTCCCTACCCGCCTTAAATGCATCAATATTTCATTTTCAATGCACTTGGAAGCATAGGTTGCAAGCTTGATATTTTTCTCCGACTTAAAGGTATTAACTGCTTTTATTAATCCGATGGTTCCGATGGAAATCAAATCCTCCACATTTATTCCCGTAGACTCAAACTTCTTTGCAAGGTACACAACAAGCCTTAAATTATGCTCGATTAAAATTGTTTTTGCCTCATTGGAATCCTTAAGCCTGTTAATTATTTCCCTTTCTTCCTCCTGGGTCAAGGGTGGAGGCAAGGTGTCGCTTCCTCCTATATAGAAAATATCCTTTACTGCATCCAGCTTATCTATTATAAAGTTAAATACTCTTTTAAAGAATGCTTTAACGTACATCAACATATCCATTCTCCGTCTCCATCTCCCAATCAAGTAATTTCTTAAATAAAAGTGCATCGTAATCATCCTTGCTGATTCTTTCAGGATGTATACCAATAAGTGCATCTATAAAAATACTTTTGCTGTTATTTATTATTTCAATTTCATCCGGCACTATGCAGACCATGTTTTCGCCTTTTTTGCTGATAGTGTTGTATTTAATAATTCTTAAATTTATGCAGTTATTCTCTTCAATTAAATTTTCATAGCTTTTATCCCGGTAAAAATCCTTGATTTTCGTGCAAATCCCATCCCCGATAATATCCCTTATACAATCCATGTTCACAACCATTACAGGCTTCCCGGTAACCGGGTCTGTAAGTTCATTGCCCGTATCAATCCAGCCCCTGAATGTCTTTGTTTTATCTCCGATCCTTAATTTTACCGTTCTTTTGTAATTATGCCTTAAAATCCTGTCTTTAATTTCCCTAAAAAAGAAATGCAATGCTGCATACCCTGTAAATATGGACATGATAATTGCATTAACGGTCAATTTATCATAAGTTAATAAATATAAGGCAGAAATAATTCCCACCATTATCAGGGAAGTAATATAAAAGCAGATTATTACCCTGATATTTGTCAATATCCCCCTGGAATCAAATGCTATCATTATCATCAACACGGAAATGCTGAATTTAACAATGAAATAGGTCATGAATTCCCTTCCGGTGCTAAAGGTTATAATTACATACAAGGAGCCGACAAGTGATGCAATTACAAGCCTTTTAAATATAATTGCCCTTTTTATGAGATTGCCTGTAATAAACAGCAAAATAAAATCTATGATGAAATTTTCAACAAAGACATATTCAACATAATAAACCAATACTTACAACTCCCGTAATATGGAAACATTCCACTGCATACAAAGGCTGCCCTGTGTGTGTTTCCATACCTTTTTTTATGTCCCCATTCTGATTTTAAACCTATTCCCCATTATAAATGACTCTTTGTAAATATTTTGTCATAACATGTAGCCTGATATAAAAAAAATACGCGGCTTATGAATATCACCGCGTATTTTGTATAGTAAACTACTTAAATTATGCTTTGAATTTTTCTATCATTTCATCCATTGTTTTACTTTTTTCAAAACCGTTAATTAAGACTACAGTCTTTGATGTGTCTCCTATCAAAATTCCCCCTGCCAAAATATTATTCTTAAAATACAGCTTTATGTAGCTTTTACTGTCATTTCCTTCATAAGTCTTATATTCCGCCTCAGGGTCAGAACCGATATCACCGATTGAAAACACACTGGTACCAAAAGCATTTAAAGTTGTTGAAGGAATAATCGTAGAATATGTATAATCCCCCTTAGCAGCGTTTATCCCTGCAGTCTTGCCCTGCTCAATAGCTTCGCTCCACAGCGCATAATTAATTCCTTCGTATTCTGCACAGTCACCGCAGGCATAAATACCCGGCACAGCAGTTTCCATCCTTTCATTAACCACAATTGCTCTTTTTATTTCAATTCCCGTATCCTTAGCTATCTCAGTATTGGCTTTAACTCCTGTTGAAATTATTACCACATCAGCCTGGACAGTTTCCCCGTTGTCAAGCAAAATGCCCTTTACGGCTTCGTCACCGATAATTTCCTTCGTATTCACAAACTTAAGAAAATTAACGCCGACATTGTCAACAATTTGCTCCAGTACCTTGGATGCATCATGGTCAAGCTGTCTCGGAAGTATCCTGTCGCCTCTTTCAAGGACAGTTACTTCAAGGCCCATTTTATTAAGCTCACTGGCAGCCTCCAAACCAAGAATCCCGCCGCCGATTATGGCAGCTGTATTTTTTCCTTTGGCATAGTCCTTTATTTCATCGCCGTCCTTCACATATCTTAATGTAAATACACCTTTCTTATCCCTTCCCTCAAGCGGAGGAACAAAAACTTCGGCTCCCGAAGCAATAATCAGCTTGGTGTAAGGAATTTCTTCATTATCCTTGAGAATAACCTTCGAATTTACGGTATCGATTCTCTCAACAACCTTGTTGAGAAGCAGCTTTACCTTGTTTTCCTTAAACCAGTCATCTGTCTTGATGGCAAGCTGTTCAATAGTAACATCATTGCGGCTCAGCATCTTCGTCAGCTGAGGTCTATAATAACCCTTCACGCCTTCCTTTGACAATATGGTGATATCAGACGCCTTGTTTCTCTTTCTTATTTCAACGGCAGCTCCCATACCTGCACCGCTTGCGCCGATTATCACTATATTTTCCTTTTCATCGGAAACTTTTTCTTCTTCTGCTTCTTCCATTTTGACAAAATACTCGGGACCTACTCCGCATACAGGACATATCTCGGGAGGTTCTAATCCTTCCACGATTTCTCCGCAAACCGTGCATTTCCATTTATATACTTTCTGCTCACCGGCTTCTTTTTTTTCTTCCTTTAATTCTTCGAACATTTCAGGACCCACACCGCATACAGGGCATTGTTCCGGCGGAGTTTCACCTTCCACAACCTCCCCGCAGACTAAACATTTCCATTTCTTCGTTGATTCCATAAACCCTCCTCATCACAGTACTGTTATATTATCCGGTCTTTAAAATTATAAACTTAATGTCATTATTTTAACCTATATTCCCAATTTTGTAAATGGCAGAAAAAAATATGCGGAGCTTTCGCTCCGCCATACTTATCAATTATGGGGGACATTCCTCATGTCCACAGGAACTTATCCTATACTTAGAGGTATATCCCCATACCTTGTTACGGCCATACTTTGTTCGGTTTCATTCCAGTCCAGAGTTCATCTCCGTCATCCTCATATACATAATCATGACTGTTGGTAGCTTCCATTACAGCCTCGTAGTACCATTCAGCATTCGGATTGTCAGGCCAGAATATAGCATCAGGATGAATATTTTCTTCAGGTACGCCTCTCTCAAGAACATTATTAATCAATGTCATTGCTTCAGCCCTTGTGATATCCTGCTCCGGTTTAAAGGTCATGTCAGGATAACCCTTAATCCATCCCTTGATTTCTGAAGAAGTAATATACTTCTCTGCCCAATGCCCGAATATATCCGTAAATTTACTTGTACTACCTGTCTCGAGCTTATCGAATTTAGCTGCAATAGTTGCAAATTCTGCTCTTGTAATCGGATCTGACGGTCTAAATGTTCCATCCGGGTAACCTGCAA
>Ga0208040_1002322_pt1 | contig 16853 bp, 16 predicted proteins | sample AD_UKC083_MetaG_FD_184431 | JGI IMG/M metagenome (GOLD analysis project Ga0208040, IMG submission 184431) | Active sludge microbial communities of municipal wastewater-treating anaerobic digesters from USA - AD_UKC083_MetaG (SPAdes) (version 2) | ecosystem: Engineered > Bioreactor > Anaerobic >...
ATCTTCATGTTATTGCCATGTACCCCGGCTCTGTCGCTCAGCAACAAGGTCGATGCGGCGTCCGCCGAGGTCTTGCGGTACGCCTACGACGCGACGGGCCTGCTGACTAACCGCTGGACCAAGGCCAAGGGGACGAGCACGTACCGGTACGACGCCCTGGGCCAGTTGACCAACGTGGTGTACCCGGTCAGCCCGGCGCTGACCCTCCAATATGACCTGCTGGGGCGCTTGACGAATCTGGTGGACGGCATCGGCCAGACCCATTACAGTTACGCAAACAACCGGTTGGCCAGTGAAGATGGTCCCTGGGCCGAAGACACCGTGAGCTACAGCTACCAGTACGCCGGGCCGCGCAGCGGGTTGACGCTGCTTCAGCCCAACGCGTCGCCCTGGACGCAGTCGTACGGCTACGACGCCGCGGAGCGGTTGACGAGCGTCGCGTCGCCTGGCGGCGCGTTCGGCTACGCTTACGACAGCACGCGGGTGGCGTTGCCGGGCACGTTGACCTTGCCCAACGGGGCGACCATCGCCACGAGCTACGATTTCATGACCCGGTTGACCAACACCACGCTGCGCTCGTCGCAGTCGGCGGTCCTGAACCACCACGGCTACGGCTACAACGCGGCCAGCCAGCGGACCAGCGTGACGAATTTGGCGGGCAACACGGTCGGGTACACCTATGACCGGAGCGGGCAGTTGGTCCAGGCCAGCGGCAAGGAAGCGGGCGGAACGACCCGTCTGAATGAGCAGTTCGGCTACGGGTACGACGACGAGAACCAGTTGATCACGGTGATCGTGACCAACAGGGTGAACAACTCGACGCTGAGCAAGTTCGCGTACGACGGTTTTGGCCGTCGTCGGGTGCGGACTGAGTGCGTGTGGCAGAACGGCGGCTGGGCGACCAACGCCCTGGTGCGGTACGTGTACGACGGGATGGTCGTGCTCCAGGAACGGGATGCGAACAACCTCCCGACGGTGACGTACACGCGCGGTCGCGACCTGAGCGGCAGCATGCAGGGCGCCGGCGGCATCGGCGGTCTGCTCGCCCTCACTCTGCACTCTTCACTCCCCACTCCTCACTTCTTTTACCACGCCGACGGGAACGGGAACGTGACGTGCCTGATCAACGAGAAGCAAGCGGTGGTGGCGCGGTACGTGTACGAGCCGTTCGGGAACGTCCTGTCGATGTCCGGCTCGCTGGCGGACCTGAACCTCTACCGCTTCTCCAGCAAGGAGGCGCATCCCGTCAGCGGGCTCGTGCACTACGGGTTCAGATTCTACGATCCGAATTTACAGAGGTGGGTGAATAGGGACCCGGCTGGAAATCGAAGTGGTGCTAACGCTTACCTTGCTCTGCTCAATGGGCCACTTGACGCCCTAGACCCGGACGGCCAATTCGCACTAGCGTTGCCGCTGCTGATCTGGCTGGGGGAATGGGCCGGAGTGGGAGCAATTGCCGGAGATATCGTCATCATAGGTGCCGGGGCTGGCTTGGGCTGGGGATACAGCTGGCTCCTACCCTTCCCAGACTCGAGTCATTTCATTCCTCCGATGCCCGGGAACTCGCGCTACAACGCGCCACCCTACTCAGTTATCTCGCCAGCACCTATCAACCCAGTTACGTGCCAGAATGTGCCTCGTGGTTTCTGGCCTGCAGATCGGGGAGCGGCAGAGTGGGGCAAGAGAACGGGTTTGGGCGCGCGCGAAGGCAGGTCTCGATTTCACACTGTCAAGCAACGCTGCAAGGGTAGTAAAGCTACTGAGAAGTACCGAGTGAACCCTGAAACCGGTGAGGTTCTCGATCCAGAAGGAGAAGTCGTCGGTGACTTGAACGAGGCGCCGCCTAAATGACAGAGCCACCGCCAAAGATTGTCGTCTCTGTATATCTTCGCGGACAGCATCTGGATCCTGAAGTGCTGTCCGCCGCGCTAGGCATTCAGCCCACGTCTCTGCAAGTGGCTGGCAGGCTCCGACCTGGGTCTGAACGATTCATAGCGAATATCGGGCTTTGGGGGGTGTCTTCGGAGTCAATTTCATCGGAGTCAATTTCATCGAAGATCGCCGATCATGTCGACGATGTGCTCTCGCACTTCAAGGGCGTCTACGACCCGCTCACTGGACTGCCTGGTGTGGAGGAGGCATACCTGGACGTGCTTGTTGCGTTTGAGAATCCAGAAGCGCCGGATGCCACCGTGGAGTGTTTCTTGTCCCAGGAGCAAATTGAATCTATCGCGAGACTTGGTCTTGGAGTCCAATTGAGCGTCATGTGAAGGGGCGAGTCGCGAGGTGGGAACCAACCGCTGGACCAAGGCCAAGGGGACGACCACGTACCGGTACGACGCCCTGGGCCAGTTGACCAACGTGGTGTACCCGGTCAGCCCGGCGCTGACCCTCCAATACGACCTGCTGGGGCGCTTGACGAACCTGGTGGACGGCTTCGGCCAGACCCGTTACAGTTACGCAAACAACCGGTTGGCCAGTGAAGATGGTCCCTGGGCCGAAGACACCGTGAGTTACAGTTATCAGTACGCCGGGCCGCGACGCGGGTTGATGTTGCGTCAGCCCAACGCGTCGCCCTGGACGCAGTCGTACGGCTACGACGCCGCGGGGCGGTTGACGAGCGTCGTGTCGCCTGCCGGCTCATTCGGCTACACCTACGACAGCACGCGGGTGGCGTTGCCGGGCATGTTGACGCTGTCCAACGGGGCGACCATCGCGACGAGCTACGATTTCATGGCCGGATTGACCAACACCACGTTGCGCTCCTCCCAGCAGGCCGTGCTGAACCATCACGGGTACGGGTACAACGCCGCGAGCCAGCGGACGAGCGTGACGAACCTGGCGGGCAACACGGTGGCGTACACGTACGACCGGAGCGGTCAGTTAACCCAGGCCAGCGGCAAGGAAGCGAACGGAACGACCCGCCTGAACGAGCAGTTCGGCTACGGGTACGACGACGAGAACCAGTTGATCACGGTGATCGTGACCAACGGGGTGAACAACTCGACGCTGAGCAAGTTCGCGTACGACGGATTTGGCCGGCGTCGGGTGAGGACGGAGTGCGTGTGGCAGAATGGCGGTTGGGCAACCAACGCCCTGGTGCGGTACGTATACGACGGGCTGGTCGTGCTCCAGGAACGGGACGGGAACAACCTGCCGACGGTGACGTACACCCGAGGCCGTGACCTCAGCAGCAGTCTCCAGGGCGCCGGCGGCATCGGGGGTCTGCTGTCGCGAACCGACCAGACGACGCCGACGTGGTCCCACGCCTTCTACCAAGCGGACGGCAACGGGAACGTGACGTGTCTGATCAACGAGAAACAGGCAGTGGTCGCACGGTGCGTGCACGAGCCGTTCGGGAACGTCCTGTCGATGTCCGGGCCGCTGGCCGAGGTGAACCTGTACCGCTTCTCGAGCAAGGAAGCGCATCCCGTCACCGGTTTGGTGTACTACGGGTTCAGGTTCTATGATCCGAATCTGCAGAGGTGGTTAAATAGGGATCCGATCGGGGAAAACGGCGGATCGAATTTGCATCTCTACACGGGAAATTCACCGAATGACTCGCTCGATAGTTGGGGCCTGTTCATCCTCGATGATGACGGTTTCCCAATCGTCGGGAGTTACGGTGGACTTGGAGCCTATCTGTACGATCGCGAGACCAGAGATGAGTTCGACCGGGTAATGAAGAACGCGGTAGAGAGAGCGAAGGATGCTGCTCTGATAGCGTGTGCGCTGATCCCTGCGGGGCGCCTTGCGGCAGCCGAAAGACCGCTGTTAGCTTTGGGCCGTTTCTTCTATGATCCACGCAAGTTCAAGTCACTTAGCACTGCGTATTGGAGAGGTCGTGCTAATGGTATGCACTTGCATCATTGGTTCTTTGCGCAACGCGCGCGGTGGGTCCCGGAGGGTATTCGCAATGCGGGCTGGAACCTCTTGGCGATTCCGGGACGCTGGAACAGTTTCATGAATGGATCAGGCTTCTTCTGGTCTGGTGCAACCGAATGGGCCTGGCGTTTGGGTATCCCGATATCTGTGGGGGGCGCTGTGGCGTGGCCCTGTTTTGTCACTGAAGACTAACGGTAAAGGGGTGGCGCATGAACAACCAACCCAAGTCGAGTCACCATTCGGATAGGCTTTCAGACGCTGAGCGGCATGATCTGGAATTGGCCGCACACCGCTCAAGGAGGGAGATTCCTCGGTCGTTTGGAGTGCTTTGCTTTCTTGTGGCGGCGCTATGGCTTGCGAACCTGATGATTAGAGTGCCGGTGTGGCTACAGATCTTGATGATCGGGATTCCGTCAGCGACTCTAGCTGTTGATGTCATCAATGTCCTTTACGTCAAACGCAGACTACGTCCCGACAATGGACTCTGATTGGAGGCCTCCGTCGTAGATTGCGGATCGATTATCAAGCCAGATGTACACGATAGCCTATCGTGCAATGTCCGGACACGAGAAGTCCCGAATGAGGCCATTTGCCTATCCTGGAAGGGTAATGGGTTGGCTGCATGATCTGCTAATCCCAAGTAACGCGGTACTCCCACGCGTTCTGGATTTTAGGGAAGACCTCAACAACTCATTGACGCAGGTTCTACGGGTAGACACGGAAGGAGTGGCGGTTGGGGAGGAATGGGGCGACGAAGGTCCAATTGTGATCATAGATCTCGGCTCTGGGCATCTGCTATGGCTCTGCGGCCAGTGGATGTTTGATCGAGCGATCGTAGACGAAGTCATCTGGGGCGGCATAGAATCGTCCCTAGCTACGCGCTGGCCCAGGCGTTTCTCGATAGCGCGCGCTCCGCTAAGCGGACTTGTCTTCCGCATTCGCAGCTCTGACGATGTGGTTGTGTCTGCAAGCGAGTTGGTCTCGAACGACACGCTTTACTACTTTGGAGATAGTCGGATCCTCGAAGGAGGACTGCCTGACATCAGGGCAAGCCTGGCCGCGGAATTCAGGCGCGCTACTGGTCACGCACGCCTGGATACTAAGGTCACTGTCATCCGGCCATGGCGAGTAGGATCTGCTGGATCCTGTTCCAAATAGGGATGATGGAGCTGGAAAGAGGTGTGAGCGATTTGAGCGCGATTTTGGCATTTCGCAAAGCAGGTTCCCTGCCAAACTCTCGAAATGCATATTGGAAGAAACGTCTTCGCTCAAGTCATGGCCTGAGTTCATCCCGAGCAGTTCCGCCGTTGTGTCGTCCGTTACCGCGGTGACTACAAGGTTCTGAGTTTCTCTTGTTGGGAGCAGTTCCTGGCGATGTCCTTCGCTCAGATAACCTACCGTGAGAGTCTGGCCGACTTGGAAGTCTGCCTGCGCTCGCGCCGCGACCAACTCTATCATATGGGATTTCGATCGGTGCTCGCCCATAGCACGTTGGCTGACGCGAACCGCACTCGGGATTGGCGGATTTACGCAGACCTCGCGCAGCGCCTCATTGTGCGCGCCCGTCGACTATACGCCGATGAACCACTGGGAATCGAACTGGACCAAACCATCTATGCCTTGGATTCGACCACCATCGACCTGTGTCTGAGCCTGTTTCCCTGGGCGCGCTTTCGCTCGACCAAGGCCGCCGTCAAACTCCATACGCTGCTGGACGTGCGGGGCCCTATTCCCACGATGATCGCGATTTCCGAAGGAAAACAGGCCGATGTGCGCGTTTTGGACGAACTGATTCCCGAGCCGGGCGCGTTCTACGTGATGGATCGAGGGTACCTGGATTTCGAGCGGCTCTACCGTTTCGTCCTGACGGGCGCGTTCTTTAGTCATGAGCATTGACCCCGCCCATTCTGGCGCAGACACGCCAGGTGGCGACAGCGCAAGAACAAGGTGGCGTGGTGCAGTCAACAAGCTACTCCCTGTTTCTGCTCAGGTCGGTGGCTGCACGCGCAGGATGGTGTTGTGGCTACCGAAAGGGTTCGCCGCCGTTTCCTTCGAGTTGGGGTCGGTGACCCAGTCGCCGTCCACGACGAACCGGTATTCATACGTGCCGGGTGGAAGCAGGAGTTCCTTGGCCCAGCGGCCCTCGCCCATGCCAATCATCTGCGTCGCCACGCCATGCCACTCGTTGAATGTGCCCGCGATGCAGACGCGCTGCGCCGTGGGATGGACGAACTCGAAATGCACCAGCACCGGGCTGGCAGCGGTCGTTGGTTTGGATCTTTTTTGTTTTGCCATCGGCTTTTCTTGGTTGTGAGTTTGAATCGAATCTGTTCGGGACGATCGGTTCGATCGTGCCAGCAGCTTCACCAGTTCCGTGGAATGCCATCTGGCACCAGGTTGCCGGTGGCACGTTTGAAGGAGGCTTGTGCGACCTGATAGTCCCAGCGGGCCTCAGTTTCGCTGGCCTCAGCGCGAAAGAGGGCGGTTTCGGAATCGAGGAGGTCCGTAATGGTCCCAGCCCCGCTGGCATATCTTTCCCGTGCTGCCCGCAGACTCTCCTGCGCGTGATCAACCAGCACCGTGGCCGATCTGACTGCGTCATTGGCTTCGTTGAGTTTGGAATGCGCGTTCCAGACTTCTTGGCGCACTTGGAGCAACAGTTGCTCTAAGCGTGCCTCTTCCTTCGAGAGCTCGGCTTTCGTACGGTCCAACTTGTGTCGCCGGGCGAAGCCGCTGAAAAGGGGTTGCTCAATCGAAATGCCGACAAGCCAATCATCGTCTTGCGGGAAGAAACCCGTGTCGCGGCGCGCCACCTGCCCTTCGGCGCGCAGTTTCGGACCAAACGCGCTACGGGCAGCATCGACTGAGCTGCGACTGGCGGATATGCGCTGGAGTGCGCCTTTGATTTCGGGCCGTGCGTGGATGGCACGGTCAAGGGCGGGGAGAAGATCCGCATCGTTCGGCTCTGTTGAATTATCTTCCTCCACGGACACTTCCACGGGCAGTTCGACCGGTAGGCCCATCACGGTGTTCAAGTTACCGCGCGAGATGCGAACCAGGTTTTCTGCCTTGACCAAGGACAACTTGGCATTGGATGCTTCCACTTGGGCGCGAAAGACGTCCAATTGCGGAGCGGCGCCCGCTTCGAGGCGCTCTTTGGCGAGGCGTAAATGGTCCTCAGCCCGGGTCAGATTCTTCTCGGCAATCGAATGGGTGATGAGCGCAGCCACGTGACCATAATACGCTTGATGGACGGCTAGCGCGATGTCCTGGCGCACGGCTTCGACTTCCTCTGAGGCAGCTTCTTTCCTGGAGAGAGCCACGCGCAACTGGGCATGGCGCTCTCCACTGTCAAAGAGCGTGTAGCGCGCTCGCAGGCCTGCCGCCCAGTCGTCGGTGGGACCGATGGTACTGGGCATCCCGGGTTGGCCAAGGCCATTGGGCAAGAAGGCGTGCCGTTCCCAACGGCTGTAACTGGCGTTTGCGCTGAGATCGGGATAGTAGGGTGCTTTGCTTTCGCCGACGAATTCCTCGGCAGCCCTGACTCCTTCGCGCACTGCGCGTTGGAGGGGGTTCTTGTCCAGGGCAATTCTTATGCAATCGTCCACCGTCAAGCTCCTATTCGTGAGGTCGCGCTTGCCCGTGGTTCCCCGTGACGCCACTTCGGCATTAATCGTCGATTCAGACTTCAGTGCGGGCTTCCGCAAGTAGTCCTCTACTGGCGGCGGAGTCGGCGTGTCAAGAGTGTGGCAACCAGAAACAGCGAGGGTAAGCATTGCTGCCCCAGCAGCCAGCGACCAGTTGTTGGGTGTTCGCTTTTCATCATGCATAGGTGAGTCCTTTCGTCATTGGATTAGATTCTGGTTGGCCCGATGGAGGTCGGACAGCCGCCAGTCCCTTTTCGAGTTGGGCCATCGCCTGAGAGAAGATCCCAGCGGCAGCCGTGACCAGCGTTTTGACCGCTTGCACTCGCATGTTCGTCCAGGCGGAACTGATGGGTGTCAAGCCGTGTGTGTCCAGTTCCTTGGAGTCGTCCGGCCGATCTGCCCGGTGGGCGATCACGTTTCGCCGTGGGATCAGATCGCCGATTAACCGGCGCAGATTTGTCGCCGACTCTCCGCAAACCTTCTCAACCTGTTCCCAAAAATTGCGCACGGTCAGAATTCGGGCCACGCGGTCAATGGCGTCCGGGCTGTAAAGCGTTTTACGCTCGAAGTTTTTCAAGATGATCTGACGGACACGCATGTCACGATCAGGGGAGTGTTCGATGGAGATGTAATCCTCCAAAGTCAGGGAGAGGTTCTTGATTTCCTCGTCCGCCCCAGTGCGGCGGGCGCGCACAATGGTCAGCGCGTTTTCCAGGACAGTGTTCCAAAGGAACGTTTCCAGCGCTGTGCAAGCGACGACCACGGCCTGTCGCAGAAGAAAATCAAGGCCGCCAGGGATCAGGATTGGCCCTGGGATTCGAGCAGTCGGGCGAACGAGAAGCGTGATGCGGTCATTGGAAGCGTGATGCACTCGGGCATTCTCCTGTTCCTCCCAAAAGATGCACACGGCCCGGCGCAATTCCTCGGGCAATTCCTCTTCCTTCAGGCCGCCGGTCAACTGGTACATTTGCAGCAGGCTCTCCGCGACCGCGAAGTTCTGTTGGAAGAGGGTCAGCGCGTGCATGCTTCTCAAGCCAGGGTTTTGTGGAATCGTCGCGAGGCGAGCCAAAGGGTGATGATGCCCATGACGGCCAGAGCCGCCATCTGCACCCAGAGGATGTGCAGGCCGACGCCCTTCAGAAAGATTCCGCGAATGATCACCAGGAAATAGCGCAGTGGGTTCAGGTAGGTGAGCCATTGGATGACTGGCGGCATGTTGGCAATCGGAAACATGAAGCCCGACAGCAGCACCGCCGGAAAGTAAAAGAAGAACGTGCTCATCATCGCCTGCTGCTGGGTCTCGCTGACAGTGGAGATGAGAAGACCCACCCCGAGACTGGTCATGATGTATAGCGCCGCCGCGCCCAGCAGCAGCAGAACGCTCCCGCGAATGGGGATTTCGAACCACACAAGGCTGACCACGGTGATCAGCAGCACGTCCGCGAACCCGATGAGGGCGAACGGGACGGTCTTGCCGAGAATGAACTCCAGCGGCTTGATGGGGGTGACCATAATTTGCTCCATCGTGCCGATCTCCTTCTCGCGTACCACCGCCATGCTGGTCAGCATGAGCGTCACCAGGAGCACGATGATGGCGATCACGCCTGGCACGTAGAAGTTGCGGCTCTCCAGGTTCTCATTGAACCAGGCGCGGGTCTGCAACTCGACTCCGCCTGGCTCGTCCGCCACGCCCTTTGCGCGTGTGAGCCGGGTGACAAGAACCTTCTGTGAAAACTGGCCGGCGATTTTGGCGCTATAGTTGAGGACCACGCCGGCCGTGTTGGAATCCGTGCCGTCAAGGATCACCTGAAGCTGGGCGGCGCGCCCGGCGCGCAGATCATTCTCAAATCCTCGGTTGATGCGGAGCACGGCGAGCGCTTCGCCGCGGTCCACCAGTTGGCGGGCGTGTTCGTCGTCGTCCACGTGCGCCACGATGTCGAAGTAGCCTGACTTGACGAAGCGGCCCACGAGTTCGCGGCTGGCGGCGCTGTTGTCCAGGTCAAAGACGGCAGTGGCGACGTGTGTCACGTCCGTGGTCACGGCGTAGCCAAAGACCAACACTTGGATGATCGGCATGAGGAAGATGACCCCTCTCATCTTCGGGTCGCGGAAAACCTGGATGAATTCCTTCACCAGCATTTGTTTGATGCGTTCGAACATGGGTTACACGAGTTTCTTTTTGAATTTCACGTTGGCCAAAACCAGCATGGCCACGCTGAACAGGGTGAGCAGCGCGGCTTCACCCGCCAGAATCTCCAGACCCACGCCCTTCAGGTAGATGCCCTTGAGCAGGGATACAAAATAGCGGGCCGGGATGACATGCGTGATGACTTGAATGGGCGTGGGCATGTTGCTAATCGCATACATGAAGCCCGACAGCAGGAAGGAGGGCAGAAAGGTCAGCACCATGGCCAACTGGCTGGCCAGGAGTTGGCTCTTGGTTACGATGCTGATGACCATTCCCAGCGAGAGAGCGCCCGCAAGGAAGATGGCCGCCATGCCAAAGAGCAGCGCCACGTTGCCGCGCAGGGGAACGTGGAACATATACTCGCCCATCAGTACCGCCAGCAGCACGTCGAACATCCCAATCAGGAAATAGGGCAGCAGTTTGCCCAGGATCAGTTCCGTGCCTTTGACCGGTGTTGAAATGAGCTGCTCCATCGTGCCGCGCTCCCACTCGCGGGCCACGGTGAGCGAGGTCAACAAGGCCGCGATGACCATCATGATGACCGCGATTAGCCCGGGGATGATGTAGTTCTTCGATTCCAGGTCCGCGTTGAACCAGACGCGCGGGCGCACTTCCAACGGTTGTTGCAGGGTGCGACCACCGGTGCGCTGCGCCTCGCGTAAGATGACCGCCTGGGAATAGGCTTGCGCCACTGCTTCGGCGTATCCCATCGCGAGCGTGGCGGTGTTCGAGTCGCTGCCATCCACTAGCAGTTGCGCGTCCGCTTTGCGGCCAGACTCAATCCGGCCAGCGAAGTCCGCCGGAATGACGAGGGCGATCAAAGCCCGGCTGGAATCAATCGAGCGTTCGACTTCGCGGTAGTTGCGCACATGACTTTGCACCGAGAAGTAGCGGGATGCGGCGAAGCCACTGATGAATTCGCGGCTCGTCTCCGACTCGCTCTGATCCCAGATAACCATCGGTACCTTGTCCACGTCGAGCGTCAGGGCATAGCCGAAGAGCATGAGCAACAGCATCGGGATGGCAATGGCCATGCCGAGGCTGCGCGGATCGCGGAAGATGTGGATGAACTCCTTCCGGGCGACGGCCCAAAGACGTAGTGGCTTCATCCTTTTACCTCCTGCTGGGGTTGCTGTGCGCGGTCGCGGGCCTCAATCAGCGAAACGAACACGTCTTCGAGGGAGGGAACAATCCTTTCAACGCGTGCTACTCGATAACCCCGCTCAACGAGCCGGCTGCGCACCGCGGCTGCTGCCGCCTCTCCGTTGACCGCGACGGCGTGAAGTCCTTTGCCAAACAGGGCAACTTCTTTAATGCCTTCCACCCTCTCGACCTCCCCCATCGCGTCCTGCGGACGCTCGCATTGGATTTCGAGCACGTGATCCTGCATCAGCCGGGTCTTTAGTTCATCTGGCGTGCCCATGGCTGTCAGTTCCCCACGATAGATCAGCGCGATGCGGTCACAATACTCGGCTTCGTCCATGTAGTGCGTCGTGACGAAGGTGGTCACTCCCTTGCCGGAGAGTTCGTAAATCAGATCCCAAAACTGGCGGCGGCTCATGGGGTCAACGCCGGAGGTCGGTTCGTCGAGGAAGATAATAGGGGGTTCGTGCAGGATGGCACAGCCGAGCGACAGTCGCTGCTTCCACCCGCCGGACAGAATTGCTGTGCGCGACTCGCGGTGGTCGGTCAAGCCCGCCATTTTGATCACCCATTCCTTGCGCTCGCGCCGCTTCGCTCGCGGAATGCAGTAGATGCCGCCGTAGAAATCGATATTCTCCTCCACGGTTAAGTCTTCGTAGAGGGAGAACTTCTGGCTCATGTAACCAATGTGGCTCTTGATGTCCTCCTGCTGCGTTCGGATGTCGAACCCCGCGACGGAACCGGAGCCGCCGGTGGGGGCGAGCAGACCGCAGAGCATGCGAATGGTGGTGGATTTGCCGGCGCCGTTGGGGCCGAGGAAGCCAAAGATTTCACCCTTGCGCACCTCAAAGCTCACACGGTTGACTGCGATGAAACTGCCAAAGCGTTTCTCCAAGTCCTTTACCGATACGGCAATGTTGTCAGCGCTCGTGTTCAAGGTTGAGGTTCCCTTTCGATGCCAACGGCAGAAACGAACACGTCTTCGAGCGTAGGTTCGACCCGGCGGATGCCTTCGACCCTGAAGCCTGCCTGCGCCAGGAGTTGCTCCGCTTGCGCCGCCGCCGCCTCGGGTTCGCTGGACGCAAGGTGAACCCGGTCGCCGAAGACACCGACCGAATGCTCCGCCATCCGCTCGCGCAGCAACGCGGTGGCGCGGCGGGGTTCGTTAGTTCGGATTTCGAGCAGGGTGCCGCGCATGAGCTGCTTCACCTCGTCGGGTGTACCAACGGCGAGGAGTTTCCCCTTGTGAACCAGCGCCAGGCGATTGCACCGCTCCGCTTCGTCGAGGTATGCGGTGGAAACGAAAATCGTGACTTTTTCGCGAAGCAACTGGTAGAGGATGCGCCAGAAATCCCGGCGCGAAACCGGGTCCACCCCGTTCGTGGGTTCATCCAGAAAGAGCACCTTCGGCGTATGAATCAGCGCGCAGGCCAGGCCGAGCTTTTGTTTCATGCCCCCGGAGAGATTGCCCGCGCGGCGTTTCTTGAACGGGGTGAGATTGCTGAACGCCAGCAGCCGATCGATCTTCTCCGTGCGGCCCTTCTTCGGCACCTCATAGATGTCAGCATAGAAGTCAACGTTCTCCATCACCGTCAGGTCGGGATAAAGCCCGAACCGCTGGCTCATGTAACCGATGCCATCCTTGAGGGCTTCGGCCTCCTGAACAGTGTGATGTCCGTTCACCCACGCTTCGCCCGATGACGGCTCCATGATGGACGTCAGCAGCCTCATGGTCGTCGTCTTGCCCGCGCCGTCAGGGCCGACCAGACCGAAGATTTCGCCTTCTTCGACGGACAAGGTAAGCGCATCCACGGCGGTCAGGCCGTCGAAGTCTTTCGTGAGCAACTCAATTCGTATTGCCTGCATGGCTCGCCTCCGCTGAGGTCAGCAGAATCTCCGCATCCGCCGGCATCCCAGGTTTAAGTTCCAGATTCGGATTCGTCAGGTCCACCTTGATGCGATAGACGAGCTTCACCCGCTCCTTCTCGGTCTGGACATTCTTGGGCGTGAACTCGGCCTGCGAGGCGATGAAGGAGATCCTGCCCTCGTATTTCTTGTCCGGATACGAATCGGTCGTCACCTGCACCCGCTGGCCGAGTTTGACCCGGCCCAGGTCGGTCTCATTGATGTAGGCCCGCAGCCAGGGGTCCTCCAATTCGCCCACGGTTACGACGGGCGTGCCTGGCGCGACGTATTCGCCCGGCTCGACGTTCTTCGACAACACAACGCCCGTCAGTGGCGCGGTCAGCGTCGCGTAGCCCATCCGTGTTTCCGCCAGGGCCAGTCCCGCCTTGGCCTGCTCGACGCGCGCCCGGCCCTGCGCAATCTGCTCCTGGCGCGGCCCTTCGATCACCAGCTTCAACTGCTCCTGAGCTTCGCGCTCCTTCGCCACGGCCACTTCATAAGCTCCTGTCGCCTGCACAAACTGCTCCTCGGCGATGACTTTGGTTTTCGCCAACCGCTCGGCTCGCTGGAAATCGCTTTCCGCGCGCTTGCGCTCCGCTTTGGCGGAAGCCGCGCGGGCCTTGGCCACTTCGATTTCCAGCGGACGTGAACCAGCCTCCAGCTCCGCCAGGAAGGCTTGCGCGGCAAGCAACTCTGCCTGCCGCACAGCCACTTCGGCCTGCAAATCCAAGCTGTCGAGGAATGCCACGGTCTCGCCCTTCTTGACTGTCTGGCCTTCATCGCAAAGCCGTTGGTCCACACGCCCGCCAATCTTGAAGCTCACCTCCGCGTCCGTCACTTCGATGTTACCCGAGACGCGAATCCGGTTCGGATCATCGGGTTTGTTGTTAAGCACGAATTGATTGATCAGGACTGCGGCGATGACCACCACACCCAATAGGCTCAGGACTTTCATTTTACGTTTCATTGCGTTCTCCTCAGGCGACAGGACTTTTGATATGGGTGAGATGGCTGCCGTCGGCCAAGGTGACCGACTCCGCCACCAGACCTTCGAGCTCAGGACAGCAGTGTAGTTCCTCAAGTCGCTCGGTGCTCAGGATACGCAACTCCACCGGGCCGGGCATTTGCGTGAGTGCACCGACAATCTTGACGAGCGGCGGCGTAGGCATTAGACCCCGGACATCCATGTCAAACGCTCGTGCCGAATCAGACTGACCTGAGCGGGCACCGGGACCGTCTGGCTCAGTGGCAAGGGCTACTGGACTTCGGTAAAATGACACATTCCAAGCTCCTCCAGACGTTAGCTCTGATTCGTGCAGAAATCCTATTGAAGCGATAATGCGCATCAACAGCACCGGCTCAAAAGACGTGATCAACGCCAGGGTTTGGTCCGGCCGGAGCTGGGAGGCCGTCCAAATGACTTTGGACAGCGGCTCCCATGGTTCCAGGCTGCGCACCGCTTCGCCGCGCATGTCAAAGGTAACAATTTTCTCGTTCATCGTGCCTCGTCGGTGAATAGCCTACGTTTGATTGGCTGGTAGTTGATTATTTTATCCCGCGTCAGCTCAGTGCTTGTATGGCGGGGCGGCTTTCTGGTGGGAGTCTTTGTTCGCCGGGGCTGCTTCGCGGTCACCCGCCTGCTGGTCGGTTGCACCTCCCATTGCGCAGTGGAGACCTTCCGCGTAATGAACGTATTCGACATAGGCGGGGACGAATGCCCGTCCCGCTTCCACATTATGCCCAGCATGGGCCTTCTTTTCGTGTGCCGCGGCGAAGCGTTTCCGGATTCCCGCGGCTGCTTCGTCAGTCACCTGCTCTACCAACTTCTCCACCGAACCGCTCTCCAGGGCTTTGTCGGCCGCTTCAATCGCGGGTCTCAAATCTGTGCTGGCGGGTTTCAATCCTGTGTAGGGCGCACCCTCTCCGGCACGGTGAACACGCACCAAAGTTTCGAAGAAGTATTGGTCAGCCAACTCCTTCGCTTTCTCCCCGAGTTCACGCACTATCAGGGTACGCTCGAAGGCCTGCTTGATCTCAGCTTCAGCGGGCTTGTGGACCCAATGGAGAACCAAGTCCGCATTGCGCTCCTTCAAAGCTCGTTGCGCGGCTTTGACTACAGGCCCGTCCATCGTGTCACAATGGGCGAACGCTCGATCCGGCGTGACGAACACAACCGCTGTGAGGCTCAGCGCTATCGCTGCCGTTTTCATTTGATTTCGTTTCATCGTTTTTTCCTTTTCGTTTGCTCCCGAGGTGGTTCCATCAGGTTCTCTATAGAAACTGTGTGAATGCGCGTTCACATTGAGTCTAAAAAAATTAGCTGTTGCGGATGGCCCTTTCGAACGCGCGCCAGGCTTGCTCCGTTTGTCTTTTAACGCCGAAGTTCCCTTCACTGAGATGCCAGAGGATCGCCGGTGATTGGACCAATCCCAGAAGCATCACGGCGATGGCGGCGGGTTCGAGATCGCCCCTGATGAGTTGCTTCTCCTGCCCATCGCGCACGAGCTTGGTGATTTCCTGAAGGTAGTCATTGATCACGCCGTATATCTTCACCTTTCTTTTTTTAGGTCCGCTGTAAACCTGGTCGGAGAAAATTAAGGTGGAAACCCCATCGTTTTCGCAAAGAAAGGTGATATGGCGATCCACTAGGAGCCGAAGAGCTTCGAGAGGGTCCCTGCTTTCTGCCGCCACCGCTGCGACATTGGCGCGAAGCCGTTTTCGAACGAGTTCCAAGACGGCATCAATCACGTCATCTTTTCCTCCGAAGTGCCTATAGATGGCCGACGGCACCAACCCAACGATCCCCGCAATCCGAACAACATTGAGCGCCCTGGTGCCATGCTGGCCAATGATCCTCAGCGCGGCGACCGCAATCTGCTCCTGCCGAATTTCAGTATTCTGTTTCTCGCTTGCCATTTTAAAACAATGTGAATGCGCGTTCACACCATCGCACCACTCGGCCCAGCTCGCCTTGACCTAGATCAAAGAATGCAGAAGTAGCGAGACCGCTACGCCCAATCAAGTCGAGAGGGCAGTCCGTTGGCGGCACAAAACGACCCGCAGTGGACCAGAAAGTTTCGCCACCGTTGGGGGGAACTGACCATGCGCCACCTCAAAGTCACCCTCCAGATGGATCACTTGAGCTGCAAAACCCCCGGGAACCTCGAACGCGAAATCCGCCTCCACCTCCTCATGCACAACCTGGTGCGCCGCCTCATGCTCGAAGCCGCACGCCGTCATCGTGCCCCGTTGAACCGCTTGAGCTTTGCTGGCGCTCTGGCCGCCGCTCGCCGCTGTGGCCAAGCCCTCCTCCAGGCCCGTTCCCAGCGCCAGCGCCAGGCACTGCTCGACCAACTCTTCCACAGCGTGGCCAGCGACTTACTCCCCAATCGCCCCGGGCGTCGGGAACCGCGCGCGCTCAAACCTCGTCCCAAACCCTATCCCCTACTGACCCGCCACCGCAGTAAGTTTAAGGAAATCCAACATCAAAACCGCTGAGGAGCAACGAAGCCAGCGAGCTAAATCCCCCCAGCCCTCCGGGGCGGGGCGGCACCGGGCCGTCTGCGTCGTTCCTCGGTCGGTCGAGTATCTCAGGGGATGCACTCCCTCCCTCGGGCCTCGCATCTGGCCCGCTGGCGCTCCCGCCAAAACCGGAATTGATTTTCGCACAGACCCTTACGAAGCAACACGTTTCAGCGAGTCGCAGTCGCGCGGTTTCCGGGTCGATGACTTAGACTGACGCGACATCGGTGACGCCCTCGGCATGAGGTGACTTGGATGTGGTTCAGATTTGCCGATGAAGGGCGGCACGCAACGCGCCAGGATCCAGAACTCCTGACATAGGGCCTCAAGAAATGTCCGCTTTTCTTCTCAGGCCGGGGTTTGGATGGCATAGTGCAGACGCAGGCGGGAGCCCGGGAACGCGGTGTTGAGTGCGTTGAGTTGCTCGCAGAGGGCGGCGATCGCTCGGCTACGATGCGGTGAGCTCTGGGGGCGGAGTGTCACCCGAAGCTCTTCCTTGGTGACCTCCAGATCCGCCGCACCCAGGAAGGCGGCGTGGAGCAGTCGGCGACCTTCGTCGGCGG
>Ga0208040_1002327_pt1 | contig 16837 bp, 10 predicted proteins | sample AD_UKC083_MetaG_FD_184431 | JGI IMG/M metagenome (GOLD analysis project Ga0208040, IMG submission 184431) | Active sludge microbial communities of municipal wastewater-treating anaerobic digesters from USA - AD_UKC083_MetaG (SPAdes) (version 2) | ecosystem: Engineered > Bioreactor > Anaerobic >...
GCAAAAAATGTTACATGGGAAAATGAAGAAAGTATTGATGAATTTCATTTTCTTGTGATAGGCGAAGACAAGAAAATCATTGCCGAACTAAACAGACTATCGCAAACAAAAACCATCAGGGAAAAATCCATAACCATTTCCTCTTCAAAAACACTAAAAGAAAAAGATATTGCCAATGCACATCTGATTTATGTTACGCAAAAACATAAAGACATAATTGGCACAATACATAAAAAAATAGAAGGGAAAAACATCCTGTTAGTCAGTGACGGCTGCGAAGACAAAGATGTTATCATGATTAACTTCTATGATTCAAAAGAAGGGACACTGAATTTTGAAATCAATAAAAACAATATGGCCCGGCACTATTTTACTGTTATGCCCGACATAATCCTGGGCGGTGGCGATATCAGTGAAATAAAAGACCTTTACTACAAAGACCAGCAAACCCTGCGCAACCTTCAGCAGGAAATCAGTACCTTATCCATGACCGCCAAAATGCTTGAAAATAACCTTGAAAACAAATCTGAAGAGATTAAAAATAAAAGGGATAGCCTGCTCAAACAGACTCAAGAACTGCAAAAACAGCAAGGAACACTGCTTGAACAAGCCCGGCTGATCGACCGGCAAAAAACAGACCTGACCGACCAACATAACAAACTTTTAATACAACAGCGGATTTTTGAAAAGCAATCTCATGAAATTATCACACAACGTGAGGAACTCGATAAAGGAAAGAAACTTTTATCAGGCCAAAACGCAGAAATCGAAAAGCAGAAATCAGAAATAAAACAGCAACAGACACAAATTGTCTCACAGAATCTGACACTCAGCACAAAAGAAACAGAATTAGCAAGGCAACGAAAATTAAAAATTCTGTTTCTGGTGATTTCGTTGCTGATCGCAGCCCTGGTTGCTACCACCTTTTATGCATACTGGAACAAACACAAGCTGAACAAAACTCTCGAAAAAAAGGTGGCCGAACGCACACACGATTACGACCTTGCCAACCAGCAGTTGGAAAGAGAACTGGCTGAACGAAAACTGGCACAGGAAGCCCTGAGCAAATCTGAAGAACGGTTTCGTTCTACCCTTGACAATATGCTGGAAGGAGGACAGATAATAAGCTTCGACTACCGCTACCTGTATGTCAACAATGCCGTTGCCGTGCAGGGCCGCAAAAATAAAGACGAGTTGCTGGGGCATACGATGATGGAGGTTTATCCGGGAATTGAGCATACCGCTGTATTTCCGGCTATAAGAAAGTGCATCCGGGAAAATGCCTCACAACATATGATCAATGAATTCGTCCATGCCGACGGTTCAGTCGGGTGGTTTGAGTTAAGTATTCAGCCGGTTACCGAAGGGGTTTTCATCCTGTCGTATGACATTACTGAACGTCTGCTTGCAGAAAACAAAATTAAAAAACTAAACGAAGAACTGGAAGAAAAAGTAATGCTGCGCACCGCCCAGTTGGCTAATGCCAATAAAGAGCTGGAGGCCTTTGCCTATTCGGTGTCGCACGACCTGCGCGCACCACTGAGGGCCATCAACGGATTCAGCAAAATTCTGGCGGAAGATTATGCCGAAAAAATTGATGACGAAGGCAAAAGGGTGTGTGGTATCATACAGAAGGAAGCCACGCGCATGGGACAACTCATCGACGACCTGCTGGCCTTTTCGCGGCTAAGCCGTTCGTCTATGCAAAAAACAAATACTGAAATGACCGAAATGGTACGCCAGATTTTTGATGAGGTAAAAGAACCATACCCCGGCCACAAAATTGCCTTTCACCTTTCGGAACTCCTGCCTGCAGCTGTTGACAGCAGCCTCATCCGGCAGGTGTGGATCAACTATCTTTCCAATGCCCTGAAATTTTCATCAAAAAAAGAAATGATAGAAATTGAAGTAGGTTGCTTTGAAAATAAAGGAGAAATCATTTATTTTGTGAAAGATAATGGCGCCGGTTTTGACATGAAGTATGCTGACAAGTTATTCGGAGTTTTTCAACGCCTGCACAACATCAATGAGTTTTATGGCACCGGCGTAGGCCTGGCTATAGTGCAACGGATTGTAAACAGGCATGGCGGAAAAGTATGGGCCGAAAGCGAAGTTGACAAAGGCGCCACATTTTATTTTTCAATACCGTTAAATCCTTAACCCAATGAACAAATACAGTATTGACATCCTTCTTGTCGAAGACAATCCTCTGGACGCCGAATTAACCATACGAACCCTGAAAAAGCACCATATCGCCAACAATGTTTTTACGGTTACAGACGGGGTGCAGGCGCTGGATTATCTTTTTCACCGCGGCAGCTATTCCGCCAGGGAAAATGGCGACCCGAGAGTAATTTTCCTTGACATCAAGCTCCCAAAAGTCAATGGACTTGAAATACTCAAACAAATCAAAGCCGACAACAACCTGAACCACATCCCTGTTGTCATGTTAACATCGTCGGCCGAAGACCCCGACATCAAAACCGCTTACAACCTGGGAGCCAACAGCTATGTCGTCAAACCTGTTGACATCAACAGCTTTACCGAAACCATCAACAACCTGGGAATGTACTGGCTTGTAATCAATCAACCACCGAAATAACTTTACCATGAACAACCACTATAAAATTCTTATTGTTGAAGACAATCCTCTGGATGCTGAACTTGCCCGAAGAGAGATACGGCAGGTTTTAAAATCCGTAGAATTTGTTGAATTATGTACAGAGAATAAATTCCTTGAGTCGCTTGAAAATTTCAAACCCGATATCATCGTCTCAGATTTCAGTATGCCGAATTTTGATGGGATGTCGGTGATAAAGCTGGCAAAAAAACACGCGCCCCTGATTCCTGTCATCATTTTTACAGGCTCATTGAATGAAGAAACCGCTGCCGAAACAGTAAAAGTCGGAGCCGTTGATTATGTTCTGAAAGAAAACAACATCCGGCTGCGACAAGCCATTCAATATGCCCTGGAAAAAAAACAAATGTGGAGGGAGCGCCTCGAAGCTGAAGAAAAACTCCGCCTTAGCGAAGAACGCTACAGAGTGTTATTCGAACTCGCTGCCGACGGCATATTAAGGGTTTCTGCCGAAGGAAAAATAATTGATATCAACCATAGCGGACTGCAGTTGTCCGGATACAACAAAACGGAAGTGCTGCAAATGCATATTTCGGAATTCTTTACAAAAAAAGAACTGGAAAAGAAGCCAATCCGCTATGACCTGCTCCAAAAAGGCCATGCCTTAAAGATTGAGAGGACATTTGTCCGTAAAGACGGAAGCACCTGTATTGTGGAGATGCACTCGAAAATGATGCCCGACAACACTATTCAAAGTATTTTCCGCGATATTACCGAAAGAAAAAATATTGAAATGGATTTGCGTGAAAGTGAAGAGCAGCTAAGCCAACTTATACAGACACTTCCGATAGGAGTTGTCATTCATAACAAGGGCAAAGTTGTTTTTGCCAATGAGGCAACCTTTAATATTATGGAGGCGCAGCCGGATATTAGTATTGACGGATTGAATATCTTTAATTTTATTGCTCCTGAATACCACGAGATGGCTTCCCAAAGAATAAGAAATTCAATAAAAGGAAACCAAACAGAACAGGTAGAAGAACAATTCATAACTTTAAAAGGCAACCAGATAGCTGCCGAGGTAAAGACACTGCCTATTCTGTTCAAAGGCGAAAAAAACTTGCTCAGCGTATTCAGCGACATTACTGCACGTAAACAGGCAGAATTGCATTTGAAAGAATCGGAAGCCAAATACAGGTCTTTCTTCGAGAATACAGGTACTGCCATTGCCATCAGTGAAGAAGACACGACCCTGTCGCTGGTAAATGAAAAATATGCCGAATTGGTTGGCCTTCCAAAAGAAGAAATTGAAAATAAAAAAAGCTTTTTAGATTTTATGGTTCCCGAAGACATTGAAAATTCAATGAAAATCCATTCTCTCCGGTTGAAGGAACCCAAAAAAGCAGAAAAATGTTACGAACTCGGATTCAAAAATGTCAGGGGCGAGGTAAGAAACATGCTGGTTTATACGGATATCATCCCGGGCACAAATAAAAGCCTGGCTTCTTTGCTGGATATTACCGAGCGCAAAATAGCCGAAGAAGAGCTGCGAAAAAACAGGATGTTTTTGCGGACTATGATAGATTCTTTACCAATATGGATCTCGGCCGTTGATACACAGGGCAACTATGTTATTGCCAACAAATACTATGAATCATTTTTTAATAAACCTCTGGAACTCATCGAGGGCCATAATTTTAAAGAATTGTTTACAGAACAGGACTATCAACGGCACAACGCCCTGGTAGATAAATGCCTTAGTACCGGCAAGTCCATTGAAGTATCGGAGACAATAACAGGCGGAAATAATATCACAGCACATATTTTCGGCACATATACCCCTCTGTTTGATGAAAAGGGTAAAATCTTCGCGATGGCTGTACTGGCGATAGATATTAGCAAGCAAAAATTAGCAGAAATAGCATTGAAGGAGAGCGAAACCAGATTCCGTTCGACATTTGAAGGCGCACCCATCGGCATGTGCCTGAATTTTACCGATGGAAAATTTTTCGAAGCAAATAATGCCTTCTGCCAAATGATTGGATATAGTATAGAAGAACTCCGGTCACGCAATTTCATTGATATTACACACCCAGATGATATTGAAATCTCAAAACAATTCATCAGCGACATACTCCAACTTGAGGGCAGCGACTCTAAATCCATTGAAAAAAGATACTTAAAAAAAGACGGTTCCTTAATCTGGGTTATTACCTCGGTATCTTTATACCGGGATACCAATGATAACCCCAAATATTTTATTGTCCAGATATTGGATATTACTGAACAAAAACTGACTGAACAAAAACTTATCGAAGCCAAAAACCAATTAGAGGTAGTGTTCAACAATGGCCCCGACGCTATCCTTTTAACGCATATTGAAGATGGCCATTACATTGATTCAAACAAAACCTTTACGCGGTACACCGGTTATACCCCCGACGACCTCAGGGGCAAATCCACCCTCGACATTGACATTTGGGGTAATCCTGACGACAGAAACCGAATGATTAAAGAAGTGAAAGAAAAAGGGTTCTGCCATAATTTTGAGCTGGAAATCAAAAACAAAGACAGGACTACCAGAGTCATTGAAATGTCGGCAGAAGTAATCCTTATCAAAGGGAAGCCACACCTGCTGACCATTTCCAGAGATATTGCCGAGCGAAAAAAAATGGAAGAACTGCTTAAGAAGCAAAACGAAGAGCTCCATGAACTGGTATCCACCAAAGACCGGTTTTTCTCTATCATTGCCCACGATTTGAAAGACCCTCACAATGCCATTCTTGGCTTTTCGGAAATCCTTGCAGGAAGTTATGATATCCTATCCGATCAGGACAGAAAAAATTATATCGTAAACATTTTACATTCTTCACAAAATCTGTCGCGACTGTTGAGAAACCTGCTCGAATGGGCCAATTCGCAAACCGGCAGGATGATTTACAAACCCGAAAGCATCAATATCTCGGCCGTGGTGCAGGAAACTATGGACATCCTGCTATATCAGGCAAAAATAAAGCAAATCAGGCTCATACCCGATATAAGCTCCTCCCATGAGGTATTTGCCGATCCAAACATGGTGCGAACCATATTGCGCAACCTGGTATCCAACGCCATCAAATACACCCACAGAAACGGATTTGTTAAAATAAGCACTTCCTCCGTAACAGATAAAAAACACAAAACAGATTTTCTCGAAATTTCAGTTATCGACAACGGAATAGGAATAAAAAAAGAAAATATTGACAAACTGTTCAAACTGGATCACAAAGTGAAAACCCCTGGCACCGAAGAAGAAATGGGCAGCGGCCTGGGTCTTATACTTTGTTATGAACTCGTCAGAAAAAACAATGGATATTTGAATATTAGCAGCGAAGAAAATGTTGGTACCACCGTAACATTTGCCCTGCCAAAAAAATAACAGTCAATGAAATTCGAATTTTCGGACAAAAACGCGCTCACCCAAATCGTTGAAGCTATCAGTAATCACTACTGCCAAGGCATGGTGATAGTGGATGAAGCAAGCAATACGGATAAACTCCCGGAAGAAATGAATGACCTTCCTGATCCGGTGAAACAATTTTTCAGAGAAAACGGAATAAGAATGTGCCGCCTGATGAATAGCCTTCCCAGCCCTTTTTTCATCAAAGACAGCAAGGCCAATTGGTTTTATGTCAACGAGCATTTTTGCAAATTTTTTAATGTAAATTCAAAAGATATTTTCGGGAAAAACAGTTTCTGTATTTTCCCGAAAAACCAGGCCGAACAATTCTTTCGGCAAGATATTGAGTTGTTGGAAAATGGCAAAGATTCACAGGTTGAAATCGTGGTCTATAATGCCGATGGCAGCAACCGAACTATTTTATCAAAAAAAACTCTTTTTCGCGACATCAACGACCAACCGTATATCGTAGGCCTGTTTCATGAAATAACAGGACTGAAAGATATTGAAACATCCATAAAACAGGAAAAAACAGAACTGGAAGCCAAGGTAAAGGAAAGAACTTCTTTACTGACAGCAACCATCGAAAAGATGCAGGAAGAAATTAACCAGCGAAAAAAAACCGAACAGGCATTAATACAGGAAGAAGATAAATTTCGAAATGTGATAGAACAAGCCACCGAAGGAATCTCGATAAACGACATTCACGGGAGAATTATCGAATGGAACAATGCTTTGGTGGAAATTACCGGTATTACAAAAGATCAGGCTTTGGGAAAATACCATTGGGATATCGAATACGAAATGATGACTCCGAAAAAAAAGACTAAAGAATTTTATGAAAAAATCAAACAAAACGCCCTGAACGCTTTTCAGGAAGATGCATTTCCTGAAAAATTTAAAAAAATAGAAGGAAAAATTTTGAGAAAAGATGGTGAAGAAAGGTACGTGGATTATTCCATTTTTCTTATTAAAACACAAAATGCTTCCTATATCAGCCGTGTTGTCCGTGATATAACCGGGCAAAAAAAGTTTATGCAGGCACTGCAACGGTCCGAAGCACAGTACAGGGCTTTATTTGAGCACTCCAGTGTAGCCATTCTGATTATTAATCCGGAAAACTACAAAATAATGGCCGCCAATCAAAAAGCCGCCGAGACCTATGGATACACAATAGACGACTTTTTTGAAATGCCTTTGGAACAAATTACCCGGGAAATTGATCTGGACAAACAACAGATAGAAAACATAAAAAACCATATTGTTACCAAAGATTTCAATACCATCCACCTGAACAGAAAAGGCGAAGAAATACACATGCTGGTTGATGGCTCAACAGTAGAATACGGAGGAATTCCCGCCGTCATGAACTTCAATCGCAACATTACCGAAATAAAACGCCTGGAAAAAGCCAGAGAAACCGTTTATAAAATTTCGCAGCTGACCCACACTGTTGACAATATGTACGATATGTATAAATCCATACATAAAATCATCAACGAAATCCTTCCGGCCAGAAACTTCTACATTGCTCTTTATGACGATGCCTCTGACATTGTTTCTTTCCCTTATTTTGTGGATGAAAAAGACCCCTCCCCGAGCCCGCACCGTCTGAAACGGGGGCTCACCGAGTATGTGCTGCGACATGGCAAGCCCGTGGTCACCACCTCCGAACTCCTGAAACAACTGGAACTTTCCGGTGAAATTGAACTCATTGGCGCCTATTCGGAAACCTGGATGGGTGTGCCCCTCATCACTCATAATAAAGTCATTGGCGTAGTTGCCGTACAAAGCTATTCGACAGCAATTCAGTTTACCGAGAACGAAAAAAACCTGCTGGTGTATGTTTCGGAACAGATAGCTCAGCAGATTTATAAAAAGCAGGCTGAAGAAGAAATCCTCAGGGGAAAGGCAAAAGCCGAAGAATCCGACCGCCTTAAAACCTCTCTGATCACCAATATGAATCACGATTTGCGCACCCCGATGACAGGCATCCTTGGCTTCGCATCATTACTTAAAAACAGGATAAAAGACAACGAAACACTGTCGATGGTTGATACCATTATCGAATCGGGCAACAAACTGATGTCTATCATCAATTCCATACTGCAATTATCGCAACTCGAAGCCGGAAACAAACAAATCACTCTCATTACCAGCGAGGTAAACAAGTACGTCGAAATGCCCCTTGGACAACTTGAAATAAAAGCCCGGCAAAAAAACCTCTCCATTGTCAGGCAGTATGAGGATGATATTGTTGCCGTTTTCAATGAGAGCTATCTCATACAATCAATTACCAATATAGTGAACAATGCAATTGCCTATACCGAAAAAGGCAGTATTACCATAAAAACAGGCCTTTCAGAACATCAGGGCAAAAAATTTGCACACATAAAGATTGAAGATACCGGCATAGGAATCGATGCTAACAATTTTTCTAAAATATTTCAGGAATTCAGGCAGGTGAGCGAGGGCCTCAACCGCCGATACGACGGCAGCGGCCTGGGATTATCCATCAGCAAAAAAATGATAGAGATGATGGGCGGGCATATTCTGGTGGAAAGCCAACTGGGCAAAGGTTCTGTTTTTACTATACTATTGCCCCTCGCGTCGGAAAAAAATGTCAAAAAAGAAACTCCGGTAAAAGAAAAGGAACCTCACAAAATCGCAAGATCGCGGAAACCACATAATTTACCCAAGGTTCTCGTGGTTGAGGACAACAAAATCAACGGGGAACTGATTTTTGCCTACCTCAAGCAGGATTATGAGGTGGATATTGCCAAAACAGGTTTTCTGGCCATTGAGCTGGTTAAAAGGTCGGAATACAATATTGTGCTTATGGATATCAACCTCGGTGAAGGCATGAACGGAATGCAGGCCGCCCGCGAAATGCACAAAATAAACAAAGACCTGCCCATCGTGGCGCTTACCGGCTATTCTACCGAAAAAGAAATTACCACGATACTAAAACATGACTTTATCGGATATATCCTCAAACCTGTGGACAGGGTATCGCTTTACAAGGTACTTGAAAAAACAATTGCGAAAAAATAACCCCTTGTCATCGGCTGATAACCAGATAATAGGACTTTTTGCCTTTCTGCACGAGTATGTATTTGTTGTTTAAGAGAAAAGTCTTGTCTATCACGGCACCCTCTGACATTTTTTGCTTATTGATAAAAATACACCCTTCGCCAAACATCCTTCTTGCTTCGCTTTTTGATGACAAGATACCTGTTTGGGTAGTCAGAAATTCTATAACATCCATCTTTTTCTCCAAATCATCTGCGGAAATAAAACTTTGTGGCACGCCTTCAAATACCGACAAAATGGTTTCTTCGTCGAGCGACCTAAGGGTTTCTTCAGTCCCCTTGCCAAATAATATGCCGGAAGCCTCCACCGCCGCCTGGTAATCCTTTTCCGAATGCACCCTCATCGTCACTTCTTTTGCCAGTGCCTTCTGCAAAACCCGCAAATGCGGAGCCTCCTGATGTTGCCGCACAAGCTCTTCCACCTCTTCCCTGGTCAACAGGGTGAAAATTTTGATATATTTTTCAGAATCCTCATCAGAACAATTCAGCCAAAACTGATAAAATTTATATGGAGAAGTTTTTTGCGGGTCAAGCCAAACATTGCCGGCTTCGGTTTTTCCGAATTTAGTGCCATCGGCCTTGGTAATCAGCGGACAAGTAATGGCAAAAGCTTCTGTTCCGCCTTTGCGCCTGATTAATTCTGTTCCTGTAGTAATGTTACCCCACTGATCGGCACCGCCCATCTGTAGCTTGCAACCTTTGTTGATATTAAGCCAGAAAAAATCATACCCCTGCACCAACTGATAGGTAAACTCAGTAAACGAAATGCCGCTGCCGCCCTGCATCCGCTTTTGCACCGAGTCTTTTGTCATCATATAATTAATGGTGATATGTTTGCCCACATCGCGCAAAAAACTCAAAAAATTAAAATCTTTCATCCAGTCGTAATTATTCACGATCTCCGCTTGTACGGGGCCTTCCGAAAAATCAAGGAATTTCTCCAACTGTTTTTGAATGCCCGCCTGATTAGCGCGCAGGGTTTCTTCATCCAGCAAATTACGTTCTTCCGACTTGCCCGACGGGTCGCCAATCATGCCGGTGGCACCGCCTACCAGTGCTATAGGCTTGTGCCCGCACAGCTGAAAATGTTTCAGCATCATGATAGAAACCAGATGGCCTATGTGCAACGAATCGGCAGTGGGGTCAATGCCTACATAGGCGGTGGTAACCTCTTTCTGCAGCTGATCCTCTATGCCGGGAGTCATATCCTGTATCATACCCCTCCAGCGTAATTCTTCAATAAAATTCATGGTTGAAAATTTTTTGCAAAAATACAAAATTATGCCAAGCCGTGTTTATCTCGCCAAGATGTCGGGCTATTTATCCGGCAGCAAAGGCTCAGTCCACTTTCCGTCTTCCCTGATCAGGCGTATCAGCGCCTCTAAGGCCTCCGACTCATCAATATTTTTGAGTACTACCTGTTTTTTGCGGTAGAGATTAATTTTCCCTGCCGATGCTCCCACATAGCCATAATCCGCATCGGCCATTTCGCCCGGACCGTTTACCACACAGCCCATTACCCCTATTTTCAGATGTTTCAGATGAGAAAGCTCCCGGGTTATCAGCTCCAGGGTTCCTTCCACATTGTATGAAGTTCTTCCACAGGTCGGGCAGGCAATAAATTCGGCCCTGGTGCGTCGCAGTCCCATCGTCTGCAGGATGCCAAACATCAGCGAAGTAAGCTCACAAGCATCATCATCACTGTCGATGCAAATTCCGTCGCCCGCACCATCTGCCAGAAAACAGGCCATTTCGGCCGGGGCCAGTGTCACCATTTCTTCAGTGTTTACAAAATATTTCTTATAAAGAATCAATGGCCAATTGTTGCCTCTCTGCCGCCAGGCAGTCAATTTTTCCCGCAGGGCAGGCAAATCTCCCGTGCTGCCGATATCAAAAAACAACACCCGCGGGATTTCGCCGCAGCTTTTTTTCAGAAAGCCGGTATCATCCAGGTCTTTTGAATCTACATAAACTAACCCGACAGTTTGTTGATTGTCGGGGCTTGTAAGGCATTGCCCATCCTTGTTCCAATAAAAATCCGGCATTGGCTCTTTGCAGGATTTCGCTTCAATACCCGCAAAAATACACACAGGCTGTTGCTCACCGCCAATGGTACCTATGTTTATGGTTTCCTGTTTTTCGTAAGCACGCTTTGGGCTGGGTGCAGAATTCTTTTTTGCAGCAGAAAAGGCTTTTACCAAAGATAGCGCTACAGGAACCTCATGCACAGGATTTTCTGTCAGCGATACACGTATAGTGTCTCCAATGCCCTCCATCAGCAGTAAGCCGATACCTGCCCCTGATTTGATCCGGGCATCCTTTCCGGCGCCGGCCTCAGTAACCCCCAGGTGCAGCGGATAATCGTAACCCGACTCCGTCATCCGCAAAACCAGTTGCCGGTATGCATAAATCATAGTTTTTACATCACTCGATTTCATTGACAGCACCAGATTGTGAAAGCCATGGTAACGGCAGATATCAATATATTCCATAGCCGAAACCACCATACCTTCAACAGTATCGCCATAACGTGATACTACCCGCTCCGACAACGAGCCATGATTTACCCCTATGCGTATCGCTGTGCCATACTCCCGGCAAATCCCGAGCAAGGGCTTCAGGCGATTACTGATATCTTCCAGTTCTTTCACATACTGGTTTTCACTGTATATGATTTTTTTTGCGCCAGACGATATCTTATCGACATAATTACCAGGATTGATTCTGACCTTTTCCACAATTCGCGCAGCTACCTCGGCAGCCCTGGGCTGAAAATGTATGTCGGCAACCAGTGGCACAAAACAATTTTTTTCGGCTAAAGCCTGTTTTATTTTTCTCAGATTTTCAGCTTCAGCGACATTACGGGCAGTGATTCTGACCAAATCGCAGCCCGCCGTTGCAAGCTGCAGGGTCTGGCTCACCGTAGCCGCTGTGTCCATGGTGTTCGTATTGGTCATAGACTGCACACGTACCGGGTTTTTTCCACCCAGCAACAAATTGCCGATATGTAGTTCGCGGGATAGCACGAGTTTACTTTTAATGAAAAACAAAATTACTTTATTTTTTGATCAAAATTGAATTGAACCTGACCTATTCATAAAGGAAGTAGTGAAATGGACGAATGTGTGTGGGTGTTGCGGGCAGCAGGTCAGGGTAACCCCTTTGTTAGTCGAATCGTTTGGGTGCCATAATCCCAGATTGCGCAATAGGGTCATTGAATCCGGTCAGTCATTTCTGCTAATAACTCCTGAAAAAAGATAGTGCCAAACTTTATAAAAAAACTTGCACTATTATTATTATTTGTAAATTTGCAAACATTTTATAAAATTTAAAAAAAAGTATCATGAAAAACATCGCTTATTCAATTTCTTTCCTTGCATTGGCGGCATTTCTGTTTGTTTCGTGCGGAAACAGTAACAAGGCTGACCTGAAAACAAAAAACGATTCTGTTGCTTATGTAATTGGAGCTAACATTGGCCAGAACCTGCAGCAGAACATCGCTGCTGACTCACTGGAATTCAACACCAACGCTTTGATTCAGGGATTTAGGACCGCACTGAATGGCGTGGATAGCCTGGTCTTTTCAAAAGAAGACAAACAAAATATTATGATGCAGTTTCAGAAAGATATGCAGCAAAAACAAATGGAAAAAATGACCAAAGCTGCTGAACCCAACAAACAGGCTGGATTACAGTATCTCGAAGAAAACAAAAAACAACCCGGTGTTACCCAGACACAAAGCGGACTCCAATATAAAGTCATCAAAGAAGGCAACGGAAAAACCCCCACCGCCAACGACCAGGTTACCGTAAACTACGAAGGCAAACTGCTTGACGGAACTGTTTTTGATTCTTCTTTCGAACGCGGCAAACCTGCTACTTTCCCTGTTACCGGTGTAATCCCGGGATGGACAGAAGGCCTGCAACTTATGAAAGAAGGTGGATCCTACGAACTCTATATCCCTTCCGACCTTGCTTACGGCGATCAGGGCACACAGGGAATCCCCGGCGGATCGACACTCATTTTTAAAGTGGACCTCATAAAAGTAGAAGCTGCTCCTGCCAATGCCCAGCAGCCTATTCAATAATAATCTTTATTTCTACAGAAATATTAAAAAGCTGTTGTATTTTTGCAACAGCTTTTTTATTCAACATATTCATTTATAATTCAACAAATTAAGATAAAAATCATCATGAAAAACATCATCAGGGCAGCCGTATTGCTTGTCATCCCCGGGATGATGCTGTTTTCGTGTAAAACAGCACAGCAATCCGGCATCCCCAACTGCCAGTTGAAAACACTTCAGGACACCATTAGTTATATTATTGGCGCCGATGTGGCAAGCAACCTGCGAAAAAATCATTTCGACATCAACCCGGATGTTTTTACATACGCCTTCAACAAAAACATTAAGGAGGATGATACCTTGATTTCAAAAGAAACCGGTCAGAAAATCATGAAAAAATACCAGAAAGAAATGCTGGTAAGACAACAGGCCATCAACCTTGAAGAATCGAAAAAAAACAAGCTTGCAGGAGAAGCTTTTTTGAAAGAAAACAAGAACAGGGAAGGTATAATTGAACTTCCCAGCGGGCTTCAGTACAAGATAATCAGCCCGGGTACCGGTGCTAAGCCCTCAGCTGATGATGAGGTTACTGTAAATTATGAAGGTCGCTTCCTCGATGGAAAAATTTTCGACTCCTCCTACGAAAGAAACGAGCCGGCCAGTTTCCCGCTCAACGGCGTTATCAAAGGTTGGACCGAAGGCCTGCAACTGATGAACACGGGGGCTGTGTACGAATTATACATTCCTTCGCAGCTTGCCTATGGCGACAACGGCGGAGGACCTATTCCGGGTGGCGCCACCCTGGTTTTTAAAGTAGAATTATTATCCATTAAAGCAAAACAATAAATAATTAAAAAACTCACCACCATGAAAAAACAAACAGTAAAAGTTTTGTTGCTTGCAACCAGCCTGATTATGGGAACCTGGCTTTTCACGGGCTGTGGTAATGCGGAAAAAAAGACCACTATGGAATTACAGGATTTTATCAAAAAACTGGAAGCGCAATATGCCTCCCTTTACAAAGAGACCGCCCTGGCATCGTGGAATGCCGAAACTACCGGCAATGAAGAAGAATACAAAAAAGCTGCCGACCTCGAATACAAAATGTCGCAAATCTTTGCCAACAAAAACGATTTTGAAAAAATAAAAAAAATCAAGGAATCGGGACACATCAAGGATGAACTGCTGGTGCGCCAAATGAACATCATTTACAATGCTTTTTTGGGTGAACAGATTGATACCAATAAGACCCGTGCTATGATCGACAAACAATCGCAGATTTCGCAAATCTTCAATAAATTCCGTCCTGTCGTTGGTACCGACACCCTCACCGACAACCAGATTGAAGCGACACTGCGCACCAGCACCGACAATAAGTTGCTGGAAGAAAGCTGGAATGCCTCCAAAAAATCAGGCGCTGCCGTGGCCGAACAAGTAATAGAACTGGTAAAAATGAGAAACGAAGCCGCCAAAGAACTGGGCTTTAAAAATTATCACGAAATGAGCCTCAGCCTGAGCGAACAGGATCCTGAACAAATTGAAAAACTTTTCGACGAGCTCGACAGCCTCACCAGAGATTCCTTTGCACAACTGAAAAATGAAATGGACGAGTACTTTGCCCAACGCTACAAAGTAAAAAAAGAAGAACTGATGCCCTGGCATTATCAAAACCGTTTCTTTCAGGAAGCCCCGAAAATTTATCCTGTAGATCTGGATGTGTACTATAAGGACAAAGACGTCGTTGCCCTTACCAAAACTTATTTCAAGGGTGTAGGCCTCGACATTGACGATATGCTGGCAAAAAGCGACATGTTTGAACGTAAAGGCAAAAACCAGCATGCCTTCTGCACCGATATTGACAGGGAAGGCGATGTGCGCGTGTTGTGCAACACACAAAACAATGCTTCGTGGATGAACACCCTGCTCCACGAATTCGGACACGCCGTGTACTCCAAATATAACGATCGCGCCTTGCCTTATTTCCTGCGCGATGCAGCCCACACATTCACCACCGAAGCCATTGCCATGTTTTTTGGCCGCCTGGCCTCCAATCCGCAATGGATGGTCGAAAACCTGGGAATATCGAAAGAAGAAGCCGCAAAAATTGCTGACGACTGCTACAAAACCCTCCGCCTTGAACAGCTCACCTTCAGCCGCTGGGCACAGGTCATGTACCGTTTTGAAAAAGGCATGTACGAAGACCCCGACCGCGACCTGAACAAACTCTGGTGGGACCTGGTGGAAAAGTACCAACTCCTCAAACGCCCCGAAGGCCGTAACCAACCCGACTGGGCATCTAAAATCCATATCGCGCTGTATCCTTGTTATTATCACAACTACCTGATGGGTGAATTGCTTGCATCGCAACTGAGTTATTATGTGGCAAAAAATTATTACAATACCGAAAATCTCAACAATGTAAGCTTCACCAATAATCCTGAAGTAGGGAAATATATGGTTGAAAAAGTTTTTAAACCCGGCATGAAATACGAATGGAACGATATGATTGAAAAAGCCACCGGCGAAAAACTCACAGCCAAATATTATGCAAAACAGTTTGTGCAGTAGCTAAAGCTCTTTTGCGAAACCTAAAAGATTGCGGGAATTTTTTTGCTCCCGAATTAAACAGAGCTTGTTACAATGGTTTTTATTGCAAGGATGCCCCATGAGAATCGTGGGGCATTCCTGTTTGACATTATTCTGAACTGCGCATTTAGAACACGAAAAAAATTATTTTAATAAACCATTTTTAAAAAATAAAAATAGTAATTTTACCATATAAAAAAAGACACTATATCACTATGGAAATAACAGGAAAAATAGTTGAAATTTTCCCTGCAATGACAGGGACTTCGGCCAAAGGCGAATGGAAAAAACAAGAGTTTCTGCTGGAAACACAGGCGCAGTATCCCAAAAAAATTATCATGGCGAACTGGAATGATAAAATTGCCTTAAAGGAAGAATATAGAAATAAAATCGTTAAAATAGCCTTTGACTTGGAAAGCCGCGAATACAACGGGCGCTGGTACACCGATGTAAGGCCATGGAAACTGGAAATTGCCGGACAGGAATCTCCGCAGGTTGTTGAAGAAAAACCAGCCACTGAAACCACAGACTTACCCTGGGATAACGACAGCAGCAACGATCTCCCTTTCTGAACCGGAGTACTTAAAAACGAAACTCGCCGGAAAATATCATGGCGGTAAACATAATGGCGTACATCGACATAATTGCAGCCTGAACTATGCCTACTATGCCGAGAATAAAGGCCACCAGTGTCCTGGCAAATGATCCGCCATCGTATTTTGGTTTGGTAGCCCGGTAAAGTTGCATCCCGTACTTGCCTTTATTCAATCCCATAATAGACAAAATCAAGGCAGGGATACAACTGACTATACCCAATATAGGAATAAAAAAAAGCAGGCTGAGAACATTGCCCCAGATGCTGTATTTGAGGGCCTCGGCAGCAATAGGCATTTGTTCCTTTTGCAGAGGTGTCGGTTGTGTTATCTCTTCCATTTTTTTAATGAATAAAACAAAAGGTGTCCCAAAAGCATTTTAAAATGTTTTGAGACACCTGGTAAAATAAAACAATTATTCGATCACTTGGATTTTATACTAAAGATACTGAGCCCATAATATTGTGAATACCACGGCCAATA
>Ga0208040_1002330_pt1 | contig 16835 bp, 17 predicted proteins | sample AD_UKC083_MetaG_FD_184431 | JGI IMG/M metagenome (GOLD analysis project Ga0208040, IMG submission 184431) | Active sludge microbial communities of municipal wastewater-treating anaerobic digesters from USA - AD_UKC083_MetaG (SPAdes) (version 2) | ecosystem: Engineered > Bioreactor > Anaerobic >...
CATTGACCAATTAAAAGTCATCTTTGAATACTTGAATCGTAAATTTAGGAACAGCAAACCTCAGTACCTTACAGGCCCGAGACTGGAGATTTACAAACTACAAGAATAGCCAGGGAACATGAGAAGAAGCGCCTGTCTGCGAGAAGAATTGCTCCACCTGTCAGATTTTTCGGTACCATGATGTTAAGCGATCTAATCCCTCAACAGGGAAACTACCTCTATCATCCGCACATCTAAGCTCTGATACCCAGGATAGAGGCAGTAGTAAATAAGAATACTGCATCGCTTCACGTAAGCCACAAAGCGCGATTTCGCTGGTGTTCAGTCATGTTTTGCTATTATTGATCGAACCCTTCCTCAGACCTGTTATGCTAAAGTTTCGAGAAAGTGGGTTTACAAGGTCATTAAATGAAAGTTGTGATACGAGTTACAACTCATATCACAACTTTTTTGCCGATAGTATCACTTACATTATTGAATCAGCAGCATATAAATCACGGCTCAACATTCTTATTCTGCGGGTTCGATTGGGTCTTCAAAACCAAGAAGCCAAGTCGCAATAAAAGAAACCACCATCGCCATAACCACAGTGATTACTGCCATCCAGAAGTTCGTCATGCTTCCATCAGGAGGGATAAACGTAGGTAATGTCGCCACACCAGGGGATGCAATTGCATATTGTTTCAATTTAACGATGCCTGCAAACAATCCACCTGCAGCGCCACCAATCATTGCTCCAATAAATGGCTTCTTCAATCGAAGTAAAACACCAAATATTGAAGGCTCTGTTATACCAAAAACGCCTGTTAATCCAGTGGAAAGACCAGTTGCTTTCATGTCCTTATTGCGGGATTTTATCCAAACAGCCAAAGCGGCTGCACCTACAGCAGTGTTTGCTGCAAGCATTCCAGGCAGAATAAACGGATCATATCCGAATTCTGCAACTGCAGCCAAACAGGGGGGAAAAAGAGCTTGATTTGTACCGGTCATAACCAGAAGAGGTGTAACCGCGCCAATAACACCGACACTCAGAAAACCAAGGTATTGGTTTATCCAAACTAACACCTTTGCCAAACCGGTTGCCAACCAAGTTCCAATTGGTCCTAGTATAAGAAGTGTAACTGGTGTAACTATCAGTATGAGCAATATCGGCTTCAAAAAATAACGAACCTCTTTGGGAATACGATCGAGTACCTTTTCAACTACCGCCATGAACAATACCCCAAGAATGATCGGGAACACAGATTGGCTATAGGTAACCTGAGTTATTGGTAATCCCAGAAAGTTCAACCCTTCAGCACCATTAATTGTGGAAAATAACAAAATACAACCAAGATATGCACCCATGAAAGGGTTTATTCCAAGTTTTCTTGCTGCACTAAAACCAAGGTAAACGGGTAAAAAGTAGAAACCTGCATTATAAATCGCAGATAAAACTGTATAGGTGCCAGATTCTGTGTTCATTCCAAAGAACGCTGTTCCGATTGTTAGAATAGCAGAAATCAAACCTGCTGCTACCAAGATCGGAAGCATTGGCATGAAAGTCCCACTAATAAAATCGATTGCTACGCCGAACCAATTCTTTTTACCCTGTTCATCTACTTTTCCACTCTTTTTATAATTACCAAGCTTGATAAATTCACTATAGACATTGCTTACATCAGTGCCAATAACGAACTGAATATCATCATTTCGCTTGATTACACCCATAATTCCAGGCGTATTCTCCAATCCTGAAACATCTACTTTGTCCGAATCGTTTACTGCGAGCCTCAGACGGGTAGCGCAGTGGCTTACGCCGGCAATATTGGCGACCCCGCCACTTTTTTCAAGAATTGTTTTTGCTAACTCGGGATAGTTTGTCATTTTTCTCCTTTTATTTATAGTTTTTTTCCATTTGATTTGATTAGATTAGAATACCAATAGAAGGAATCCTTCTTTATCCTACGCAAGTCCCTGATATCGTCATCTGTTCGGTTGATGAAGACAAGCCCATAACGTTTTGCCATGCCATTTCCTGTACTGAGCAGGTCCGTGAAAGACCAAAGGTTATAGGAAATTACCTCACATCCATCCTGAATGGCTAATCCAACCTGATATATTTGATCGTGGAGGAACTTGATTCGATCCGGGTCATGCAGCTTACCATCTTCGGACAAGCTCTCATGCGCGCCATAACCATTTTCGGTAATCATCATCGGAAGCCGATAATGGTTCCAGATGTACCTAAGCATATAGCGCATGGCAATCGGGTCTATTTCCCAATCCCAATCAGTTGTTTCAATAAAAGGATTGTTAGTCTGCTCAAAAATGCCGGGGTGATTAGGGTAGACAAAATTACCCTTTACCCCATCCTTGTTAAGTTTCAGGTTTCGCTGGTTAGATTCTATTGAACTATGCTTGGCTACATTGCTTCGATAACAGTTCAGGGCGAAAAAGTCGATTTTTGCTTTTTCAATTAGTTCCATGTCACCCGGACGAATATCCGGTTCTATTTCATGTTCTTTCCAAAACCTCATTAAGAAAGGACTATATTCTCGATAGACATAGAAATCATTCCATAATTTTTCCGTGAATTCTTCTGCATTCTGTGCTGCAATTTGGTCTTCTGGTCTGCACGTTTCTGGGTAAAAAGGCACGATGCCTGGAACGGGTCCTATCTTGCCGTCTTCAACCAATTCATGACATCCGATCACTGCCTTAGCGTGACATAGGTTCATGATATGGTTTATTTTCCACTTGTCTCTGTTCCAATCAGTAACTCCTTTAGAAACCCCCAACCAATCACCATAGACAATTTGCATATTTTGTTCATTAATAGATAACCAGTACTTTACACGATCCCCAAAAGCTTTGAAGCATACTCTGCAGTAATGGTCAAAAGCTTCAATCACTTCCCGCCCATTCCAACCACCAAGCTCTTCATCCACCCAGACTGGCATGTCATAATGGTAGAGTGTTACGATTGGGGTGATTTTGTTTTTTATTAATTCATTGATTAAATTATTGTAAAATTCAATTCCCTTTGGATTCACAACACCATCAGATTTAGGAACTATTCGAGACCAGGACAATGAGAAACGGTACGAACTAAAACCACATTCTGCCATTAAAGCCACATCTTCTTTGTAATGATGATAGTGGTCTGAGGCTACTGAGTTGTCAGCAAAAGGTCTCTTTTTCTGACTGTTTAGATCAATTATTGCAGGGGTTCGGCCATCTTCATCCGTAGCACCTTCAACCTGCCATGCGGAACTCGATGCCCCCCACATGAAGTTCTTTGGAAATTCCGGCGGTTCCTTGTAATACATTATGCTCCTTTTCTTTGAATGACTAACACATAATCGCCAACTTTTTTCTCACCATAGCGATTTTCACAGATTTCAAATTCGTCCTTGTTAATCAGCACAACTGGAATCGTGATATCGTACCCATCTTTGACAAGCGCGTCATAATCGAACTCCAGCAATTTGTCCCCTCGTTCTACATTATTACCAGGTTCGGCATGAGCTTTGAAGTATTTCCCGCAAAGTTTTACGGTATCAATACCTACATGGATCAATATTTCTGCACCTTCGGGAGTGGTAACTACAATGCTGTGGAGAGTATTCGCCAACATACCTATCTTCCCATCGACCGGAGCATATAGCACGCCTTCTGATGGCATCGCAGCAAAGCCAGGCCCTATCATTTCTTGAGCAAACACAGCATCATTTACCTTTTCCATTGAGAAGGCAAAACCTTTTACCGGCATACTAACCACCACTTTTCTTCTCTCAATCTCTGTCATTCATTTTCCTTCTTGTCTGGATTGCTTCTAATAATCATGTTATGAATATGGACTGTCATATAACCTAATTCAGTTTCTGTCATTACATGGTTGAGCTGACTCTGTACTATTTTGGATATCTCTTTGCAACAATCATATTCGTTTGGATAAAGATCGCAAATCACCCTGCCATATTCATCTTCTAAAGGTGCATTATCCCATTGATCACCTTTCATGATCCTCGTTATCAGAAACCTAAGGTGAACAACAAAACGCTGGAAATGAAAGGCATTGACATCGATCCTTCGATTAAAAAAGGATTGGACAAACTCAATAATTTCATCCAAAAGAGCTGTTGATTTGATTAAATCAGGATATTCGTAATCGTACCGTGAGCAGGCAATATGCATTGCTATGAACCCGGCTTCGTTTTCATCAAATTCGATACCTAGCTGAGATTTGATCAGTGCTATCGCGAACTTGCCCACCTCGAATTCTTGCGGATAATACTGTTTTATTTCCCAAAGAATAGGATTGGAAAAAAGTTGTTTCTGGTTGTACCTCTGGATAGCAAAAGAAATGTGATCTGTAAGAGTAAGGAAAATGGATGGATTCAACTTACTGCCAATTGATCGTTTTGCTTCACTTATAACTTCCTGACCAATCGCATAGTGTGTATCTTGGATGTTACCTAGTTGATTAATAATAGATGAAAACTTTACTTGGGAATCTGGAAGAAATATTTGGTCGATCGCTTGTTCCGGAATGTGATCTCCTACCTTTTTTGCAAAACCAATACCTTTGCCAATGAGAATAACAGGTTTACCTTTTTCCTCGGAATAAACCACGTTGTTATTTATTATCTTCCGAATTCTCATCACATCCAGTCCAAACATAAAATAAAAAAAGCAAAACCAACAAACAAAAAAGTTGTGGTTTTGCCCAAGAGGTAACAATCCTAATATTTGACTGTTTGTACGAACATTAAGTATTCTATTACAAGCACATATATGTGTCAAGGCTTCCGCGCGAAAACAGTTACGACCCATCGAGAGAGTTTCATACTAAATAGAAGGAAAACTGCGATCCGGTCAGGGGGTAACCATCATAGTTCTGATTTAGTATTTCAGCGCCTTATTCGCCGATTGTTTTGTCCCGGTCCTCACGCCAGCGCTTGAGCCGCTCCGCCACCTGGGCTTCGTAACCTTGACCGGAAGGGCGGTAGAACTGCCTGCCAACCAAGCCATCAGGCATGTATTGCTGCGCTACCCAGTGTTCCTCAAAGGCATGGGGATATTTGTATCCTTCGCTGTGCCCAAAGCCTTTGGCGTCGCGACTTGGATCCATCAGATGCACCGGAACAGTGCCCGCGCCGTGCTGTCGAATTTCCTCCTGGATCTCCCAAAACGCGCCAACCGAGTTGGACTTCGGCGCGGTCGCCAGGTAGATAACCGCCTCAGCAATCGGGTACCAGCCTTCAGGCATGCCGACATACTCAAAGTTCTGCGCGGCGGCGTTGGCAACCAAGATTGCATTGGGATCTGCCATGCCGATATCCTCACTGGCGAGGATAATCAGGCGCCTAAGAATGAAGCGCGGGTCCTCACCTGCTAAGAGCATCTTGGTCATCCAATACAGCGCCGCGTCCGGATCGCTGCCCCGGACGGATTTGATAAAGGCTGAGATCGTATCGTAATGCTGATCATCGGTTTTATCGTAGAGGATCGCGCGACGCTGAATGGACTCCTGCGCGACTTCGAGGGTGACATGGGTGACTCCGTCTTCGGGCGGGGTGGTTTCGACTGCCAGTTCCAAAGCGTTCAACGCGTTGCGGGCGTCCCCGCCGGCTACTTCCGCCAGATGCAGCAAGGCTTGTTCCTCCACTTCCAGACAGCGCTTGCCGTAGCCGACCAGGGGGTCAGCGAGCGCCCTTCGTAGGAGCTTGAGGATATCCTCCTGGGAGAGGGGCTTGAGCTCAAAGATGCGCGAACGGCTGACCAGCGCCTTGATCACGTCAAAGTAGGGGTTTTGGGTAGTCGCGCCGATGAGGGTGATGAGACCACTCTCGACGTGCGGCAGCAGAGCGTCTTGCTGAGCTTTGTTCCAGCGGTGGACCTCGTCGATGAAGAGGATGGTGCGGGTGCGGTATAGCCGGCGCCTCTCAACGGCAGCCTCGATGGCTTTGCGCAGGTCGGCTACGCCTGCCAGCACGGCGCTCAGGTTTTCAAAATGCGCCTGGGTGGTGTTGGCGATCACGCGGGCGAGGGTGGTCTTGCCAGTACCCGGAGGTCCATAAAGGATGATGGAGCTGAAGAGTCTGTCCGCCTGGATTGCCCGCCTTAGCAGGCTGCCTTCGCCAAGGATATGCCCCTGCCCAACGATGTCATTCAGCGTCTGAGGGCGCATGCGCGCCGCGAGCGGCGCTTGCTGTTTTAGCTGCTCCTCGAGAGAGTGGTCAAACAAATCCATACGTCTATTTTACCATAAGGATTAGAACTCTTGTTCTATTAGTTAGCAACGAACCATCAATGTCAAGAGATCCTTCTTACTCGTTCAATATCCCAGCTCGGGATCGATCAGATTGTACAGTTCCAGACCCTTCAGGTAGCGGTTGATGTTCACAGTGAAGAGGTCCAACAGAGTATCTTTGCTGCGCTTGCTCACTCCGGCAATGTGAGGCGTGATTATCACATTCGGCAGTTCCCATAGAGGGCTTCCCGCGGGGAGCGGCTCTTCTTCGAACACATCCAACACCGCTCCACCCAGCCTGCCCGATTTGGCAGCCTCGACCAGCGCGTCAGTATCCAGCACTTGTCCGCGGGAAACGTTCACCAGGTAGGCTCCCGGTTTCATCGCCGCGAACTGCGCGCTTGAGATCATTTTTTGAGTTTCCGCGGTGAGGGGAGGAGACACGACCACAAAGTCACATTCCTTCAACATGGCGTTGAGGGCTTCATTGGGATAAAGCCGCTGGAAGTAATTGCCCATCGGATCACCCAAGCCCTCCGGGATGTAGCCTTTGTCTTCCGGGTGCATCACGTCGCGTTTGGTCGCAAGCACTTTGGCGCCGAAGGCATATAAAAGCCGCGCCACCTCGCGCCCGATCGAACCATAGCCAACGATCCCGACCGTGCTTCCGCGCAATTCCACCGGTTCCAGTTTATCCGCACGCGGCTCAAGCCAGGCTTTTCGCTCCTGCGCGCGCAGCATTTCGGGTGCTTTGTGCCCAAGCATCAGCAGCGCCATCAGAACATACTCACCCATCTGGCTTATCATGGTCCCGCTGGCTCCGGTAAGCCGCACCCCTCTCCGCAGGAAGACCTGCTGCTGGAATTCCTTTTCGATGCCCGCGAAATAGTACTGCACCCACTTCAGTGCTGGCGTTTGATCCGGAGGAGGCAGCGGCGACCCGCTGGTCAGCAGGATTTCCGCATCCCGCCACACTTCTGCAGGGATGCGGTCAGCATCTTTGCGTCCATACCAATGGACTTCAATGTGTTCATCCACCGCCTTGATCCGTTCTACCTGCTGCTCAGTCAGTGAAATCGCGCTGAGGATCTTGATTTTGCTTTCCTTTTTCATAACATTCACCTTTTAGACGCCCCTGCTCACTCCCGAGATCCAGGAATGATGTTTGTCCCGGCTTTTCCGTTGAGAGGGCTGGTTGATCCCTGTTCCGGGCAAAGAGGGTCCTTTGTCCTTGAAGAGCGCTCCAAGGAGGAAAAGCAGCACCCCGATGATCACAAAATTGGGAATCGGTTCACCGCTGATCAAGCCGTACGCCAACCAAATCAGGCTGACTGTGCCTGCCAGCATTAATAATCTGCTAAGCAATCGCAACATGAAGGGTTCCTCCTAAGAAGGACCAGGCTGTGTCTCTGTCCTGGTTCTTCTTAGGAGTTTTGTAGCAAGGATTATGCCCGCTTTACCCTGGTTTGGGATTGTTCATGCATGTAGAGGGGCAGGTAATAGGCTCCGCCGCCATTCTTACCTGCCGAACCGGAACCTTTCCATCCGCCAAAGGGCTGATAGCCTGGCCAGGCGCCCGTGGTGCTGCCCTGAGGACGGTTGGCGTAGACCACGCCGGCTTCAATGTTTTCAAAGAACCATTCCGATTCTTCTTTGTTGCCGTAGAAACCTGCCGTCAGTCCATAATCTACGTCATTGGCGATGCGCATACCTTGCTGAAGGTCCGCAATTGGGGCAATCATCACGATTGGGAGGAACATTTCCGTTTTCCAGAGATAGTGATCCAGCGGCACATCGACCGCGATGGTTGGGGCGCAGAAGTATCCTTTTTCCATGCCGTTTTCCAGAATGTGCCTGCCGCCAGTGAGGATCGTGCCGGATTTTTCGAGCTCAGCAGAATACTTCAGATAATCTTCGTAAGCCCTTTTGTTGACAACCGGTCCGAACCAGTTGGCTTGCTGGGTTGGGTCGCCAATGGCGAGTTCCCGAGTCAACGCGACCAGGCGCGTTACAAAAGGTTCGTAGAGTTCCTGCTCCACAAAAATCCGGGAATTCGCGGAGCATTTCTGCCCTTGCAAACCAAACGCGCTCCGCAAACAGCCAATCGCGGCATCTTCGAGGTCAGCATTTTTGGAGATAATGGTGGGATTCTTTCCGCCCATTTCGAGGATGACCGGATGCGGGTGCTTGCGGTTGGCGAACTTGCGGTAGATTTCCATACCGACTTCCATGGAGCCAGTAAAAGTGACCCCGGCGACGTCGAGATTGTTGGTCAGTGCATCGCCAAGAGTGGAGCCGGGTCCGGTGACCAGATTTAGCGCCCCCGCGGGGATGCCCGCTTCCCGGGCGCATTCAACCATCAGTGTATCTCCCAGGCAAACTCCCGACGCGGGCTTGAGCACCACAGTGTTGCCCGCAATCAGCGCGTTGCCAACTGGACCCGCAGCCAGGGCAGTCGGAAAATTGAACGGGGAGATAACCAGCCAAACGCCATAAGGCTTAAGAACAGATTGATTGGTGGAGACAAATCCTTCGAGGGGGTCATTTCCCATGGCTTTGACGAAGCCGTAATTGTCTTCCATCAATTGCGCTCCATAGAGAATCAAATCCGCGGCTTCCTGGACCTCACCAAGCGCTTCCATGCGGTTTTTCCCGACCTCCAGCGCGACGGCGGCACTGATTTCGTATATACGCTCCTCAATCCGATGGGCAAACTTCCGCACCAAGGCAACTCTTTCCTGCCAGGGGGTCATTTTCCAAGCGTGAAAGGCTGCCTTCGCGGCGGCAACCGCGTTATCCGCGTCATGGGCGCTCCCTTTCTGAAAGGTAGCCAGATGCCAGGATGTATTGATGGGGGAAAACGCATTTAACTTTTCCTGCGTAAAGTGTTCCTCACCATTGATGAACATAGGGTATTCCCTGCCCGGATTTGCCTTAAGATGTTCAAGCGCCGCGTCGAATTTATCATGCAACTCCTGTGGTGGGTTGAACATGGTAGCATAAGTTAGTTTGAATGTCATCTTGTCTAATCTCCTGTACTTTTTATGGAATTATAACAAATGATAATGCAAAGACTTGCATTATATTGACTTGGTCTAGACAGAGTTTTCCAATCCAGTCATATTCAACCATTCCTTAGCGGCAATAGCGGCATAATTTCCGCTTTACAGGTTCAAACGACGATTATAGAAGGGAGATGGATTAGGTGAGGCGAAGGCGGGTGGAAGAGGCGTTCAGCAGGTCCAGTATCAGCAGTTCACCCTGCAGTCCCTGCCTGCCTAGGAGCAGTTTGACAACTTCCGAAGCTTGCAGCGCGCCAAGCGTCGCAGCAGTAAAGCTGAGCGTACCGGTGCTGATTTCTTCGCCCTGTTCCTGGCGGGAATTATTGTACAAAAGGCTGAGCAAGTCTTCGCCCGGCTGAACGACAGCCACCTGTCCGCGCCAACCGGCGATCGCGGCATGCACCAGCGGAATGCCTGCTTCTTTGGCTGCCTGCTGCAGCAACAACCGTGAAGGGATGTTGTCCAGACAGTCCACTGCCGCGTCACAGCCTGCCAGAAGCTCCAATGCGTTTTTAGCTGTGAGCTCTGCCTGCACCGCTTCAACCTCAACAAGAGGATTTACCGCCATCACGCGTTGTTGGGCTGCCAGGGTCTTGGGTCTGCCGAGGTTCATCCTGGAGCTGAGCAACTGACGGTTGAGATTGCTCTCATCAAAGACATCCCCGTCCACCACCCGCATATGACCCACGCCGATCCTGGCGAGGCATTCGATTACCACACCCCCCAAGCCGCCACAGCCAACGATGAGCACGCGTTTTGATGCGAGCTTTTCCTGCTCATCCAAACTGAGCGCGTCGTGATTGCGAAGGTAGCGTTCCACCTTTCTCACCCTCCAGCCATTAAATGGAGCACAAGAACATCATCGCCATCCAGGATGGGATGATGTTCATAGTCTTCTTCAGGCACAAATTCGCCATTGACGCGGACGATAATGTGCCTGAAGGTAAACCGCTTTTCATCCAGCAGGACTCTCACGGTCATGCCGGGATGCCAGGGGTAGTCTTCGGTATTGACCTTGATCACAGTTTCGGCTCGATCACTTCCAGCAGTTCAGGGATATCCATTCCGATCTCCTTCAGCCTCTCGGGTGTTGGGATGCCATTGGAAGTCCATCCGCGGCGTCGGTAGACCGCGTCCATCAGTTGTTCGTACTGGTCTTCGCGGTAGCGGCGGGTGACAGCGATTTTTTCATCCAGATCCATTTTTTCCGGATCAAGGTTTTGGAGTTCCCTCAACTGGCGGTCATACAGCTCCTGACGGGAGAGGTATTCTTCGCGGCTGACGGGACCAAGCGAGCGATAGGGAGCATAGTCGTCCTTGCGTTCGCCCTTGCCCATGCGCACGCTGAACACGCGCTGGAATTGGTAGACCCGTTCGGATTGGATGATCAGCTCTTCTTTGTCGATGCTCTTGCCTGTCACGGCGTTGAAGATGTCCACATAGTTCTGGACGTGCTCGGGAACCTTTGCCGGGGCATCCGTTTTGTGGTTGTCTGCCGGCACAATGTCATTCCAGGGCAGCTTGCAAAGCCCCACCAAGCCAAACCAGGTGCGGAACATGGGGAAGTAATAGAGCGCGTTGGCTTTATCCTCGAAGGTCGGTAGTTGTTTGTTGACCATGTCCATGAATATCAGCCAGGCTTCGTCGTGTTGGGGACCCTTGGTCGCCATGGCGAAACCGCCCTGCTGGGCAAGGCTCTCTTTGTGGGCATATTCGGAATACTCCAAGCCCTTGGTTTCCATGCCGATGTCCTGCAGCAGTTTTGGATCCGCGCCGAATTCTTCTGTAAATATTTTTTTCAGTTTGCGGATGCCCAAACCGGCTATCCTGCCAAAGCCTTCACCGCGGGAGATCTGGTGCAGCAGTTCGAGTACCGCCTTGCTGTTGCCGAAGCAGAGGTCCAAACCGCCCATTTGCTCCTGAGTTATCTGCCCGCGCTGGTAGCATTCCATAATGAAGGCGGTGCATGTGCCGAAGGAGATCAGGTCAATGCCATAGGTGTCGCAGTAGAAGTTTTCCTCCAGAATCGCCTGTGGGTCAAAGACACCCAAGTTGGCGCCCAAACCAGCGGCGCATTCATATTCCGGTCCGTCCACGGTCACGCGCTGACCGGCATAGGGTCCGGTTGTGATCAGGAAATGGTCGGCGCATTTCGCGCAAGACATCGTGCAGCCGTACCAGCAGCCATCGTGCAAGCCCTGCGTGAGCCATTCGTTGATGAAAACCTGCGGTGAGATTTTGTAGGTTTCCGGATCGCCGCCGGTTTGAAAGTTGCGGGTGGGGAGCAGGTCGTATTGGCTCATGATCATGACGGTGTTTGCCGTGCCAATCTGACGCATTTTGTTCTGCTTGTGATCGAGGTCGTGCATTTCTTTGTGGTACTTCACGCCCACCTTGTTGATGGTGGAAATGTCCGCCACATCGTTCAGGTTGGGGGTTATTCCGCGATATCTCACCACCAGGGCTTTGATTTTCTTATCGTGCATGATGGTGCCCAACCCGCCACGGGCAGCCTGCTTGAAGCGGCAGACCTTGCGGCGCGGATCGTAGAACGAAAAGTTGACCATAGCCATGTAGCTGTGCTTCGCGCCGCTGCCAGTGCAGGCTACAGAAACGTTGACCATGTCATCTTCGTCTTCCGCGTACTTTTTGGTCAGTTCTTCCGCCAAAAGGTGTGTGTCTTCCGGATATTCCGAGGCATCTTCAACCTGGATGAGTCCGTTGTTGCCGTCAATAAAGATCAGGATTTCCTTTTCAGACTTGCCCTGAATTTCAAAAGCATCCCAGCCTGAGAACTTAAGCAGGGGACCAAAATATCCGCCGACGTTGCTGTCGATCGGGATATCGGTCAGCGGTGAGATCGAACAAATAACAGTCTTCCCTGTACCAGAGTATTGGGTGATGCCGCCCAAGGGACCGACGCTCATCACAATTTCGTTTTCAGGCGAGTCCCAGCGGGTTTCCGGCGTGATGGCATGCCAGAGATACCAAAGGTCAAAGCCTTTGCCGCCGGTGAGCTTCTCTTTCATAAAATCGGTGATCTCTTTTTGTTCAAACCTCAGGTCGGTCAGGTTGAGATAGAGTGATTTACCTGAGTATCCGCGTTTGATCTTGGCGGGGGTGTAGCGATATTCTTTCAGGATAGTTCCCATTAATTCTCCTTTATCTGGCTAACCAGGACCTCGAGTGCGCCTTCGGGGCACGCTTTTGCGCAGATGTTGCAGGCGATACACTTGAAGGGCACTTCAAGATCATCCGCGTAAAACATAACCAGCTCTGTACAGAAACCGACACAGCCAAGGCAGCCGACGCATTTTTTCTTATCAATGCGCACGACTCCGTTCCGATCGCGGTAGATGGCATTGGCAGTGCACATATTGATGCATTCGCCGCACTGCGTGCATTTGCGCGCCCGGTAAGTCCGGTTGTTTTCGACGATTCGGATGGCTGAGTAGTTGGGGTCATCAGTTTTAAAGTAAGCTCGTGAGCACGCGAGCTGGCATTCCAGGCAACCCGTACAAAGCTCCTGCTTGTGGGTGAGTACTTTCATATGGGCATCCTTTCCTTGTTAATCGTAACTATTGTAAGAAAGGAGTTGGCTTAAGTCAACTCAACCATCGATCCAGGATTTCTTTTCGATGTTTTCTGGCAGAATGTAAATGCCATTTGATCATACCTGGGGGTCTGTTAAGAGTATTAGCTTTTTTTTCGCTCATCCCCTCATCATGTTGCAAGACAATCGCCGCTCGTTCTCTAACCGGAAGCTTTCCCAATGACGCCCAGACAAATCTTTTTGTTTCTTCCGTAATAGCAAAGGCTTCTGGTAAAGGAGTTGGGTCAGTTAAAAAGAAAGGTTTTTTTTACCACCAGGTCGTCATAAGAGTGAAAGCGGGAGGAGCGTTTTGAAACCCGGATAGAACCGTTCACAACGATTTTGTAAAACCAAGGTTTAAATGCTAGTTGTTCATCAAATTGGTGAATCTTTTCAGCGACTTTAAGGAATGCACCCTGGACAATATCTTCAGCCATCAATACATCGCTGATGATAAAGGTACTCATTCGGACAGCTCCATGCTGATAGCTTCTTATCAGATGTTCGAGCCCTTCAAGATTTCCGGTTTTTAATACGAGGATGGCTTGTTTGTCGTCGATTTCCATTAATTCAGTCCTATATAGTTAATATCCTCTAGGATAGGAAAAAGTTTGAAAATAGTGGAAAACGACTAATTTAATGAATCTGCCTGGTTATAACTATTACTCCAGGCAGATATATATCCTTGATTTATTTCCGTTTTATTTGAGCTTAATTAAACCTAATCATGAGATTTGTAGCTCCTGATTGTTTTGCTTCTCACTTTATTTGATCACATCATTTTTATTCTTTTATACAACTTTTCCCGAACAGATTGTTTTTCAGCAACCCCATCTCTTTTGTCCAGATGATGGGTGAGCTGCACATGGCTATCCTGATCATCGATATCCACCCATTCCGGTGAGCCATCCAGGACCAGATCGCGCTCCTTCAGATTTACGTTCAGATACTGATCCAGTTGTGGAATATCAAGGGTCTGTGGGTTCTGGCTGAGGTTCATCTGCTGTCTGCTTCCCTGCACATAAGCAGTCACATCCGCATAGTAAGCGGATAACGCCTCGCGTTTTTCCTTCACGGCACGAAACCAGTTGGGGAAAAGTTGTTTATAGAATACAAAAATGAATACTTTCGGCCGATGTATTCTCCAAAACGGGTAAAGAGCGGGCGAAGAAAGTAAATCCTCCAATCTCTAAGATGCAGGGGCTGGTAGACATTACCAGCCCCTGAAACATCTCCCAGAAAATTAATTCTTAACCCGCCAAGAGCTTACTGCGTTATTCAGAGCATAGAAAGTCGAGCAATTCGCACCGCAGGCATAAGTTGGACCGGTGTGATTGATAAAGTCAAAGACCTCAATCAAGTTACAACTCGAGTAGGCAGAACCAGACTCATAACGATTATCAAAACCATCATCTGCGAGATCGTTTCTTCCATAACTGACCCCGGAAGAACATGGAATACTTCCGTAGTACTCCTTCAACAACGAACTATAGTTCGTTCGATCATAAAACTTTGCAATAAGATAGGCACTGTTCAGCTCAATGCCACCTAGTTCTGTAATCCGCTTGTCTGAACAAACCTCATCGATGATTTTCGATTCAGTCGCACCGTCAGCAATAGGTTCCAGAAGAACAACACAGCGGTAACCTGTGGCTTCACTAGGGCCCATAATGGTTTCATTGGTTTCCTTGACGAGATCACTAGGTTCAAGCATTTTGTAAGTTGCAGGATCGACGGGTTCCAAAAATTCGACAGACACCTCTTCACTGGTTTCGATACAGGTTTCGGAGACAACCTTGGAATTGTTTTCTCCCTCTTGAATCGGATCGAGTAAAACTGCAGGCGTGTATCCAGGTGGGCACACGAGACCGTCTCCGCTTTTGTGAGTTAACGTCCAGGCTGATATTGCTAATCCAGCCATAAGGAGAATCGCGACAACTAAAACTAAATTCTTTTGTTTCAACATTGTTACCTCCATTGTTGAGTAGGTTTGTCTAAAGGATAACAAGTTGAATGTTAAGCGGGTGTATTAACAACTACTCAATTTTTGGAAAACTGACGATGAAGCAACTGCCTTTCGCTACCTCAGACTCAACCGTGATTTCTGCTTTATATAGTTCGGCGATGTGTCGGACGATCGCTAGCCCCAAGCCCGTTCCACCGCTTAGACGGCTTCTGGAAGGATCTACACGATAAAAACGATCAAAGATGTGAGGTAAATCTTCTTGGGCGATGCCTATCCCTGAGTCCTGAATACTAAGGAACAACGCCTCAGGTTTTGGCTTAAGGTTGATTTTTACCACTCCTTTAGGCTTGTTGTATTGAATCGCATTGACTATAAGGTTTCGGATTAATCGGTCAATCATCATGGGATTTGCTTGAATAACTTGGATTTCCTCTGCCTCGTACATCAGCTTCACCTCATGCTTTTCGGCGAGCCATTGAAGATCCATGCAAATCTCTCCAATTAACTGTGAGAGATCAACGCATTCCTCAGGAAATTGCTGTTTTCCCTTTGCTAATAATAAGAGATCCTCTACGATCGCTTCCATTCGAACCAAGTTTTTTCCCTGAGCGCTGAGAATCGCCTCAGGGACACCCTCACCTTTATTTTGCTTAGCTTGGAGTATCTCGACTTGGGCATGCAAGGTGCTCAAAGGCGTTCGTAACTCATGCGCTGCATCTAAAACGAATTGTTCCTGAGATCTAAAAGCCTGTTCTAAACGGTCAAGGGTTTTATTGATCTCGGAAGCCATTCGATCGATTTCATGACCTTTTCCTGAGGGAATAAGCCGTTTTTCTAAAGAGTTTACGTTGATTGAAGCAATTTGTTCACTGAACAGATCCACTGGTCTGGAAACATGGTTGCTAACGATGAACGAGCCGATTGTTCCGATGATCAGCAAGGCAATTAAAGATATCGCAGAGATTATCCACATCTGTCTTTGCACGACTTCCCCGATTTCATTAGCCCCATCCGACATTGAAGGAGGCTCTTCACGTTCTACTTGGGTTGAGCTCTGGCTTTGTAAAGTTGGTCGTATTAGTTCCATTTGGATGGTCTTAGGAACATTTACGACGGTCATGCGGTTGATCAGCAGTACCTGTAAGAGCCCAAGCAGGAGAACCAAGCCCAAGGTCCAGATCATTAGCTGTGTCTGGAGTTTCGGCTTTTTGCTCGGATTATCGGCATCAATCTTTTTCATCTTCCAATGTAGTGATTAACCGATAACCCTGACCGATCAGGGTCTCAATATATGGGTTTTCAGAGTCGCGAAACTTTTTTCGCAGGTTGTGGATATGAACTCGGACCGAAACTGCAAAAAGGTCAACCTCTTCGTCCCAAATATGATCTATGATCTCTGTCTGAGTGACTACCTCACCAGGTCGACTCATCAAGTAATGTAAAAGGGCAAATTCCTTGAAACTCAATCTAATTAACTTGTTTTTGTGCCAAACCTTACGCGTCGCAGGGTCGAGGCGGATATCCCTAACTTGTAATATGGGTTCTCTGGTGCGCAGATCACGTCTCAACAGTGTCCGCAGCCTTGCTTCCAATTCCCCCATTTGAAAAGGCTTGGTCAGGTAATCATCTGCTCCGCTATCCAGACCTAAAATCACATCGTTGGTTTCCGCTCTAGCAGTTAGGATCAAGATAAACACATCCGGTTTCTTCTCCCGGATTGCTTGACAAACTTGGAGGCCGTCCATCCCAGGTAAGTTCAAATCGAGGATAATGAGGTCATAATCAATTTCAATGCTTTTGAACAAGCCAGTTTGCCCATCATTGGCAATATCGACTGCATAAAGCGAGTCCCGCAAGGTAATAGCGATCGCTTCAGCCAGGTCATTTTCATCTTCTATAATCAGAATGCGCATTGTTCTCTCGTTAACCTCAGGATACCAAACCTGATGTTAACTACGTGTTACTTTATTATAGCTG
>Ga0208040_1002348_pt1 | contig 16738 bp, 13 predicted proteins | sample AD_UKC083_MetaG_FD_184431 | JGI IMG/M metagenome (GOLD analysis project Ga0208040, IMG submission 184431) | Active sludge microbial communities of municipal wastewater-treating anaerobic digesters from USA - AD_UKC083_MetaG (SPAdes) (version 2) | ecosystem: Engineered > Bioreactor > Anaerobic >...
GTTTTTGAACAATAATTATTTTTTAGATAAAATTTTTATTAAAGCTCTCCATTAAACGCTGTAAAATCTTGTTTTTAGCGTTTATATTTAATGTTTTTCTGTACTTCCACTCTCTTTTTGTATCGCTGTATCGATACAGCGATACAAGGGCGCCGACGGATAGCTTTCAGATTGGGCTTGAGGCTTTTTTATTTGATTTTTTATAAATTTTTCGAAGTGGAAATCAAGATTTTTATAACAAATTCAAATACCTTCATTTAACAACGCAAAACCCACCTCAATTTTTGATTTTCACAGTGAATTTAAAGAACATTCATTTAAGCACACAAAAATGTGCAAAAAACACCTCGATTCTTGATTCTTATAGTAAATTTGAAAAACATCCGTTTGAACGCACAAAGATGTGCAAAAAAACATTAATTTGAACATAGGAAAACCACGGGAATCTACCCACGCCTCTGTTAATATGGGCGTTTTTGTGATATAATGATCAGATATGGTCGAACCATGTAATAGATGTAACAGATCAATAGATATAATAAATTAATAGATATAAAAGATTGAATGCGCAAATTAACAGGTAAAATTAGGACGAGAATTGCAATTTATATGGCTATTTTTGGGATATTGAGCTGTATTGCGCCTATTTCTTTTGCTAAAAATGCCGATTTTGATGGTGATTTTGAAGCTTTAAGCGACGTGACTTTCATTAATGAAACTTTGGCTACTGCTAAATTTGACGGAACTCAGGCTCCTCAAATCTCAGCTACTGATGGCTCTGCTCAGGCCGATGAACAGGCTGATTCTCATACAAATGTTCAGTCTGCCCCTCAGACTGGTTCTCAAGCTAATGTGCAGACTGCCACCCAAACTGATAAACAAACTGATGCTGAAAAAGAGCAGGAACGATTTTTGGATCGATTAAATGAAGAATTAAAAATTTCAAAAGCGGAATACTACTCTATCACCCGCAATATTCGTGAAACGAGAACGCGTCTCGACACTATGAAAAAAGATATGTCTGAGCTTCAAAAACAAGTTCAATATTTCGACGATCAAATCGCTGAAATAAGCGAAAAATTATTCACGGTTGTGAGGCAAGTCGTGCGTACGGAAAATGAAATAATGCGAATCTACGATGACATTGAACTCAAAAACACGGCTATGGAATACCAAAAACAACTGCTCCGTGAGTACGTCCAAAACCTTTACATCTACGGAGACACCTATCTCGACGTCGACCAAAACGGCAACATCGATGCTTTTAAAATCCTCCTCTCTGAAGGGGAAACTTCCGATATTTTAAAAGAAATAAAATATCTTGGAATACTTGAAGAAACTGGTACGAGGCTCATTGAAAAATTGGTTCAATTAAATGAAGAACTCGACGCAAAACGTGTAGAACTCGAAACAAAAAAAGAATATTTAGATAATTTACGAAAAGAGCTCGCAACGAAAAAACAGACTTTGGATTCCGAAAAAGCTGCGAAAGAAAACATGTTAGTTCTTACAAAAAATCAGGATCAAATTTATCGTACGATGCTCGCAGAATCGATCAAACAACAACAAGAATCGCTTGCGGAAGTACAGACTTATCAAGCGACACTTGAATTTATAAAGGACAAAATCGAGGAGGAGGGTGCGAATTTTGACATTAATAAATACAAAGATTTCTTAGGTAAAAAATTCATAAGTGTTTATGATTTCCAAAGAATGCCGGCGAGCGCGGAAGGCTTCGTATGGCCGGTAATGCCGACTCGCGGAATTAGTGCTTACTTCCATGATCCTTCGTATCGCGGATATTTCGGAGTGCAACACAACGCGATCGATATACGAATTCCGCAAGGAACACCTGTGATGTCGGCGGCTGACGGCGTCGTATATAAAGCAAAAGATAATGGCTATGGATACAGCTATATCATGCTTGTTCATCACAACGGACTTATGACTACTTACGGTCATATCAGCAATATAATGGTCGAAGAAGGACAGCTGGTGAAGGCCGGTCAGGCGATCGGACTTTCCGGTGGAATGCCAGGGACAAAAGGCGCAGGCTATATGACAACCGGTCCACATTTGCATTTCGAAGTTTTGAAAAACGGCGCGTACACCGACCCTCTCCGCTATTTACCTTTGCAAATTTTGAGTGAAGAAAACGTTGATGCTTTGCCTGAAGAATACAAGGATGATTGGGAGAAGGCGATTCTTGAAAGCGTCGGAGTGTAGAGCGGGAGCATAAGAGCGGGAAATTTAATTACGTGTTGGCTTTAACTATGCGTAGCTTTATAATTTTTGCGTAAATAATTTTGCATGAGTAATTTAGTTAAAGAAACTTTTGAACAAAAGTCTGCACGGGCAAAGAAGATCGCCGAAGCGCTTTTGAAAATGTATCCGCGCAGGAAGACTGTGCTTACTTTCGGAAATCCTTGGGAATGCCTTGTGGCTGTGCAATTGTCCGCGCAGTGCACTGATAAAAGAGTGAATATTGTCACTCCTGCGCTTTTTGCCAAGTATCCGCGCGTAGAGGATTATGCGATTGCGGGATCGACTGCTGAGGGCGTAAGGGAATTTGAGAAAATGATTCACTCAACCGGATTTTATCACAACAAAGCGAAAAATATTTTGGGCGCGGCGGTGATGGTGGTAGAAAAATTCAAAGGCAAAGTTCCTAAAACCATGAAAGAGCTTTTGACCCTGCCTGGTGTGGCTCGCAAGAGTGCGAATGTAATTTTATTTAATGCTTTTGGGCTTGTAGAAGGCGTAGCGGTGGATACTCATGTAAAAAGGATCACAAATTTACTTGGGTTGATTTCATCCGAGGCCGCGAAAGGAGGAGCGAAAAGTGGCGGCGCGGGTGCTGTAAGAGTGAGCGGTGGCGCAGGTGCCGGCGATCCTGTGAAAATTGAAAAAGAGTTAATGAAATTATTACCTCGCAAGCATTGGGCGCTTTTTTCGCTTTTAATCACCGAGCACGGGCGTGAAATTTGCATTGCAAGAAGGCCAAAGTGCAAAGAATGCAAATTAAATAAGATGTGTCCGGGGGCAATAATTTAATTATAGATCTAAAATAGACGGATCTAACTCTTCGGATTCCGCTCTTCTAAAAGATCTATGTATAACACGTGGGGCTCTAGTCGGTGGGAAAACTTGATCTTCTACATCATCAGCTCCTTCGTCCATATCTCTCAATTCCCTTGCAATTTCATCTGGAGAAACACCATATAATACGTTTGCAACCGCATATCTCTGTTCTCTAACTAGCGCTTCGTTCTCTTCCGCTAACAATTCCGCTCTTTCAAGTGCCGCAATTTGAAATCCAATTTCTCTAAGTGGTGTTATCTTTTTGGGCTCACAATTTTCTGTTCCAACCGGTAAATTTGGGACACCTGTCATCTTTGTAGTCATTTTAATTTTGTTAAAAGATCTGGATACTGTTTTATACCAAAGAAGCAAGGTGAGTCAAGGATTTTGGGTTTGATCCCGCTGGATTCGATCCCGGGATTATACTACGGATAGATTCTGGTGATCGTTCTTGGGAATGGGATCGTTTCGCGGATGTGGTGAGTGCCACAGATCCAGCCGGTGAGGCGTTCCAAGCCGATACCAAATCCTGAATGTGGAACCGATCCGTATTTGCGAAGGTCGAGATACCAGCCAAAGGCTTCTTCAGGTAATTTGTGCTCTTTGATGCGGCCTAGCAATACATCGTAGTCGTCCTCGCGTTGAGAACCGCCGATGATTTCGCCGTAGCCTTCTGGGGCTAGTAGATCAGCACAAAGTGCGACTTTTGGATTGTCCGGATCGCGTTTCATGTAGAATGCTTTTACTTCAGCAGGATATTTTTCCACGAAGATCGGTTTGTCGTATTTCATCGTCAACATCGTCTCGTCATCGCCGCCAAGATCGTCGTTGCCTTTTATGTCCGAGCCCATTTCATTTAATTCTTTCACGACTTCCGCGTGAGTCTTGCGAATAAATGGCGCTTTTATTTTTTTCAACGGTTCAATGTCGCGCTCCAATGTCGTGAGTTCCGCTAGATTTTCTGCGAGGACTTTTTGCACTACGAATTCTATTAATCCTTCTTGTATGCGGAGATTTTCATCGTGTTCTACGAAAGCCGCTTCTGCATCCATCATCCAAAATTCTGTTAGATGACGGCGAGTTTTGCTCTTCTCTGCGCGGAAAACCGGACCGAAGTCGAAACATCGACCGACTGAAAAAATAGCCGCTTCCAAATAGAGTTGGCCTGACTGGGAGAGGTATGCAAATCCTTCGTCGAAATATTTTAATTCAAATAATTCAGTCGTCCCTTCGCATGCACTCGGCGTCAAAATCGGCGAGTCGATTTTTATAAATCCTTCGCGATTTAGATATTCGTAAATTCCGTTGATAATTGTGTTGCGAATGATTTGAATTGCGCGTTGCTTTGAGCTTCGGAGCCAAAGGTGGCGATTTTCCAATAGGAAATCCGGGCCGTGCTCTTTCTTCGCGATCGGATAATCTTCAGTTGGAATTTGAACAGGCTCAATGGATTTAATTTGAAGTTCGTATGTGTTTTCCATTTTCGGATGCTTGGTCACTTCGCCTTCGATTTTGACTGAGCTTTCCATCGTGAGCGAGTCTGCGAGTGCGAAAATTTCCGGCGTGACTGAACCTTGAAAAACTATTCCCTGCACTACCCCACTACCATCGCGTAGCTGAAGAAAATGCAGTTTCCCGCTACTGCGCTTATTGAACATCCAGCCTTGAATTTTGATAGTTTCACCGACATGTTTGCTTAAATCCTTTATAAAAACAGTTTCTGACATATTTCAATTGTTAGCTTTTAAAAGTTCTCGGGCGGTATTCTACCTTAAAGTCAGTTTGACTTCAAAGCTCTCAATTGATAGATTTGTTGCGTTCTTTACTGAACGAGCGTCATTTATTACTGGGGCGTCGCCAAGTGGTAAGGCAGAAGCCTTTGGAGCTTCCATTCAGGGGTTCGAATCCCTTCGCCCCAGCCATTCAGGAAATTGCGATTTTGTGGCCGAAATTTGCCACGATTTTGTAAGTATGCAAGCCACTTTTTGCCCCGTGAGCCGGAAGTTCGAGCCGATTTTTTGCAGAAACATTCGTTTCTCTTCCAAATTTTCGGTGTTCGCTTTGCGAACGGCTTGGTGAGCCGATAAAATCCATTCTTTGAATGGTTCGAGCCAATTATTTCCCTTCCGCCCAAAATCCTTTAATTTTTCCTTTAAGTCGATTTTGGAATTTATGATTTTCTCTTTGGCTTTTGTATATTCTTCTTCGGGTATTGTTTGGTCGAGGTATGCGTCTAAGAGCCTCATTTGCTTTTCTTCAAGTTTTTTAAGTGATAGTTTGAGATTTTGGGCGGAAGGTTTTTCGGATTGAGCTTTGTTATAATCTTCCTGCCATTTTTTCAGGAATTTGTTTTTTAAATCATCATTCAAAGCAACTTTTTGAAACAGTTCATTGATTTGCTCTATTAGTGGTTGCTCCTCAAGGTATTTCTGATGACAAACAACATTCTTTTTGGTGCAGCGGTAATAGGTGTAAGTGCGGCCTGACTTTTTGGTTTTCTTTTCCGCTGTTATCGAGCGGCCGCACTCACCGCAATTGAATGTTCCACGAAAAGCAAAAGCCAACTTTACTTTTGCTTTTCGTGATTTACCTCGTTGCTGCATTACCCGCTGCACCTTGTCAAAAAGTTGCTTTGAAATAATTGGCTCGTGAGAACCCTGGTACATTTCTCCTTTATGAATAAAGACTCCATAATAGAATGGATTTTTTAACATCTTCTGAATCTTCGATACTGCAAGAGGCTTGTTTCCATATCGGCTCACCAAGCCAAAAGAAAGTGATAATTTTTGTAAATATTTAAACGAGTATTTACCTTCGGCATACGCCAAAAACAGATTCTTGATAGGCTCTGCTCTATTTGGATCTTTCACGATGGTATGAGTTTTCAAGTCGTTCAAGTATCCTGGAGGTGCAAGTGCCGGCCATTCTCCACGTCTGAGTTTTTGGCGTATGCCTCGTTTAACATTCTCCGAAAGGCTATCAACGTAATATTTACTTTGCCCAAAAGCGATATTGAGCATGAATTTGCCCTGCGGTGTGTTGTCAAACCAGAAAGTGAAGAATTTTAGCGATTCAATCTTCCCGGTATCAACCAAGTAAATGATTTTACCTCCATCTATCGAATTACGAGCCAGTCTGTCGGGGTGCCACGCTAAAATTCCAACCTTTTCATTACTTGTTTCTATTTCAGAAATCATTTTGTTAAAAATAGGTCTGCCCGGGGATTTGGCTGTTTTGCTTTCTATAAATTCTTTTGCTATTTGCAAATTTTCTTTTCGGGCAAATTCATGCAATTCCGTTACTTGAGCTTCTATCGAAAGCACTTGCCTGTCTTCTTCATCCGTTGATTTTCTGGCATACAAAAAATATCTCATAAGCAATTATTGGCTATCGCTTTTGGGCAAACCGTGCTTCGCACGGAAAAATTGCCACTTTCTTTCCGAAAATTTGGAAGTTTCGCCTTCGGCGAAATGCAAAAAATCGGCTGTTCAGTCGCAATGGTAAAATTATCGTACCATTGCACTGGACTTTGCGCTTTGCGCAAACGAACTTCCGGCTCACGGGGCAAAAAGTGGCTTGCATACTTACAAAATCGTGGCAAATTTCGGCCACAAAATCGCAATTTCCTGAATGGCTGACCTTCTATCAAGAAGTTCGGACTTATTTTAAGGAAAAATATGAATAAAAGATAGAGCTTCCTAGGAAGCTCTCGGCCGCGCCGCCCGCCCGCGAACCTCGGGCGGCGCGTATGGGGACTTTGTGCCAAACAAAAGGAAAGAAGGGCGGGAAGGCAAAAATTCCTCCCCCAGCCCCCCTCCTTTTTGCCTTCCCGCCTCAAAGAGCCGCCTTTTTCGGGGCGGTTTGAATTGTTTCTTATTTGAGGTCGTCCAAAAAGCATAGTTTTTTGAATTTTTATAGGCTTACTAATAATATTTTTTTAGCTCTTCAATGAGCTCTTTGTAATTTGGCAAAGCCTTTTCTACAAGCCTCCAATATCTTTGTGAATGGCTTAATTCCATTAAATGACAAAGTTCATGCACGACAATGTATTCTGCTAAACGTTTTGGGAGGAATACAATTCGATAATTAAAGTTTAAATTTCCTTTTTTTGAGCAACTGCCCCATTTTGATTTATGATTTTTGATTGAGATTTTATTATATTTGAAACCATAAAGCTTACTGAATCTTTTTGCGGTTAGCATTGCGAATTTATAAGCCTCCTCTTTGTTGTCAGAAAAATTGATTGATTTATTATTGATTTTTAGTCCTTTCGCTTCCCTAAAATAGTCCAATTTCTGAGATATCCATTTCGATTTTTGCTTTAAATAAGCCTCTACGTCAGCAACATTTTTGTAATGGGGTAAAGTAACAACAACATCACAGTTGCAATACACTGCGATTCTTAGTCGTTTAGCACGAGTGCTTTTCCTTATAGAATAAGGGATTTTGCGATTGTAAAGTGTGATTTCATTGTTCATTAAAACTTTTTGATAATTAGATCGGTTATTTCATTAAGAAATTTTGTAAAATCTTCAATTTTTAACCGCTCTTTGAAGTCTTTTAAAATCAAAATTTGGATTTCTTTTTTAATGTCCTTCAAAAACGCTTCTCTCTTTGATGAATCCTGCCATCCTGTATCGAGAATCTCATCGAGTTTTGCTGTAAGAATTTTGGCAAATTCTATTAAATCTTCTTTTTCACTATTTTTGGAAAAGCCCTCAGTAATGGTAAAAATTGCGTACTCTCTTAAATCTAACCCCATATCCTGCGCTTTGTTTCCAACCTGTTTTATATCTTCCATTAGCTCATAATAGGCCTTTATTCTCTCCGAAAGATCAATTTGATTTTGTTCAAAATCTTTGCGTATGGCAGTCAATCTTTCACTGAATTTTTTGAATACAGGATTCGTTTCAATGTTTATTGAAATCTCGCGTTTCAACATCTTTTCGAGATTTACAGCTTTTTCTTCGTCATCCATTTTTTCGAGTCTTTCAAGCGTGTAGATGTCGTTAATCCTTAATTCTCTGAAATTCTTTGTTATCCCTTCGTAATCTACGCTCGATTGAATTAGTTCCTGCATTTTTCCACCATATTCGCTTAATCCGTGGTTATTCTCTTCGCTTCGGTATTCTTTGATAAAAGCAATATAAAAACTTGCCAACCATTCAAATTTTCTCAAGTAATAAACTAAAAATGGATCTGGCGCTAGAATTTCGAATAGAATCTTTAAGTTGTTGTATTGATCGTAAAAAAATTGCTGTTTATCCTCCTCTTCAAAAAAGAGTTTTAAGCATTTTCTTAAATTCTCCATAGATGCATCCTCGGTATTTACTCCTTTGAATAAATCCATAATCTCATTAAATGTCTCTCTGAATTTTTTCTTATATTCTTCTATATCGATCATGGCGCTATCAACTACGTTTTCGTCAAAATCAAGTGCTTCATGCAGATTTCTTGTTATTCCGTAGTAGTCGATTATTTTTCCGCAGCCTTTTTCTTTGGTATAAACTCGGTTTGTTCTGGCAATTGCCTGTAACAAATTATGATCTCTCAAAGGCTTATCCAAATACATTACTTGCTCAATTGGTGCGTCAAAGCCTGTTAGGAGCATGTCGCATACGATAAGAAAGCGTAAGGGGTCGTCTTTACTCTTAAAGGCTTCGATAATCCTTTCCCTGTCGCGTTTACTTGTATTATATTTCTTCAGTTGTTCATCATCGCTATTCGGATCTCCCGGAGAATAAACCACTTTTGACCATTCTTTTGGGATCAATTCATCCAGTATTTTTTTGTACATGGCACATGCTTCGCGATCGTAACAAACAATTTGGGCCTTAAAGTTGTTGGGTTCGATATATGCACGAAAATGTTCAACGATGTCACGAGCGATTGTTTCCATTCTTTTCTGTAATTTAACAAGAGCAGATTTTTTGCCGTATTTTTTGATAAGTACTTGTTTTTCTTCATCTGTAAGGTCGCCGGTAAATTCTTCAAACTGTTCATCAACTTTTTCTTCATCAATAAAGAATTTTGACAATCTGGCCTCATAAGTGACAGGCAAAGTGGCTCCGTCTTCAATAGCTTGCTGAATTGAATAGTAATCAAGATACCTTTCGCCTTCTTCACCAAAATTGCGGTGAGTATTAAGCGTTTTTTTATCAATTGGTGTTCCAGTAAATCCGAAGAAAAAAGCATTTTTCATTGTGCTACGAAGTTTGATTGCCGCGATTCCTTCATTATCTCTATGAGCTTCATCCGAAAGCACGATAAGGTTGTCATCTAGGTTTTCGACATCTTTTCCAAGTTCATTAAATTTCTGGATTGTTGAAATAAAAATTCCGCGTTCCGGAGATTTGATTTTCTGCTCTAAATCCCGTCTCGAAGTAGTACGAATGACATTTTTGCCACCGCAATTGATAAAAGTTTCAAAAATCTGATCATCAAGATCAATGCGGTCTACCAAAATAAATACTTTTGGATTTTTTAAGCGCGGCTCAAAACGAAGTTTCCATGCAGTATAAAACATGGTGATGCTTTTCCCGCTTCCTTGTGTGTGCCAAACAAGGCCTTTTTTCTTTTTTCCGTCAACAACCCGATCAACAATTAAATTTGTTGCTCTAAACTGTTGATAACGGCAAATCTTCTTCACTGTGCGTCCTTTTTCTTTCTCAAAAACAATGAAGTTTTTAATAATGTCCAAAAGATTATCCTCTTTAAAAAGTGACACAAGAGTCATTTCAAGATTACCTCCCGCGACTTCTTCAAGATCATCATCGCGCCATTGGAAAAAATATTGTTTTGGCGAGCCTGTAGCTCCGTAAACGGTAGTCATGCCATCTGTAGCAACACTGAAACAGTTCGGTAAAAACAGTTTGCGAGCAGTTCTTTCATAGCGTTTGATTTGATCAATGCCTTTCTCATAATTAACAGTAAATGAAGCGGTCGGGCTCTTGGCTTCAATATCGACAATTGGTAAGCCATTTAGGAATACGATCATGTCCGGACGAATATTTTCTTCATTCCCTTCAAAGACAAATTGATTAGTAATGACAAATTGATTGTTCTCAGGATTTTCAAAGTCGACCACTTTGTAATCCCTGTGTTGTCCTGTGCTTGGATCTTTAATATTTATACCTTTGCGCATAAGCTCGAGAAATCCCTCGTTAGATTCAATTTTCTTTATTTCCCGGAGAACATTTTCAACTTCCGTTTCGTCTTCAAGCTTATTTATGCGCTTAATTGCGGCTTTTAGGTGATGAATAATTAAATATTCAGTCTCAAATTCCCGGAATTTTTTAAAATCCTCAGGTTTTATGTATTCATAGCCGAGATCATGCTCAAAGAATGAGATGATATGATTTTCGACTGTGTATTGTTCGTTGAAGCGCATGGTTTATTTATTAGTTACAGTTTTAGTTGTAGTAGATTCTGTTTTTGAAGATTCTTTAATTCCTGCTTTTTCTCTTTCTAATAGTTTTTCAATGTTGAAATCTTTTTTAATTTCTTCATCTTCGATCCCGACATTAAAAATGCTTTTTATCCCAAACATGACTTTTCTTCGTTTGTCTTTATCGTAATAAGGTTCTTTGTAAATCTTCGATGTTGAATCCAAAGTGAAGTCTAGAATTTGAGATTTTTCTTCGGGGAAGTAATCTCTTAGCAATTTTATGTATGCTCTTAATGATGTTGATAATACCGCTTTAAATGCATATTTTTCTAGCAAATCTCTTTCCATACTGTAATTTTTTGCACAAACATAAACCAAATAAACTAAAGGGGATGTAAAAAGATACCTATACCATTGTTTCCAATCCGCAAAGCCATTAGTTGATGTAGATTGTAAATCATAGATAAACAAAACCGCTACTGATAGTAAAAGTAAGCTGGCCAATAATGACCATTTCCAAAATTTAACAGCACTTTTAATTTCTTTTTCACGATTCTTAAATTCATTTCTTAAACTACTGGGAGTTACAAGATCTAGAATTTCTCCAATACTTTTTTTAAATCCTTCGCTCTCAGTTTTGTAAGTTTCTATAGTTCCTCTATCGGTTTCTGCACCTTTTTTTAATTCTTCGGATTTTGTCTTTAAGTCCTTTATGGCTAAAACTGTATCTTCCGCGGATTTATTCTTTTGAGAAATCTTATTTTTCAGATCAGTTGCTTGTCCTAGAATAGCCTCAAGCCCTTCTTCGCCATCTTCAATTTTGGCTTTTAGTTCGACGAACTGTGTATAGAAAGTCTCAATATCTTGAACCTTCGATGTAACAGAAGAAAGTTGGGTCTCGATCTCTGTTAACTTTGATTGAGAAGCGTCTTTAAGTTGATCTATTTCTTGTTTTAGACCTTTGGCTTTTTCAAAAACAGCACTTAGACCAGACTCTCCGTTATTGACTTGATCTCGCACTGTTTGGAATTGCGTATAGAAAGTTTCGATTTCCTGAACTTTTGAAGATACGGAGGATAATTCTCCCTCGATCTCATTTAATTTCGTTTGTGAACCATCTCTGAATTGATCTATTTCTTGTTTTAGACCTTTGGCTTTTTCAAAAACAGCACTTAGACCAGACTCTCCGTTATTGACTTGATCTCGCACTGTTTGGAATTGCGTATAGAAAGTTTCGATTTCCTGAACTTTATTTGCAGTCTGGGTTTTATTAGTTTTAACCTGTGTTAAAGCGGCTTTAGCTTCTTCCAGTATTTGATTTAGTTGTGCAAGAATTTCGTTGCTATCCATTTGGATGATTGTTAAATGTTAAATTGTTCTAACTTTTCCACTCAAAAGATCGTTCATAAGACCTTTTTTGAGTTTTAGTAGGTTGAATCTTATTTTTATATTCTTAAAAGTATAGTCCTCAATTGAGTTCAAAATTTTGGCGATTTGTTCTTGTTCAGTTATTGGGGGGACTGGAACAGGGCAATCGAGAACCTCATCTTTTCTTAGATTGGTTTGTCCAACGCCGTTATCAAAACTAAGAAAATAATTATTTCTGTTTAAAACATGAAAATAGAAGTTGGAATTTCCATTGATTGGTCTAAGAGAACAAATTCTCTGATTTAGAGTGTAGCTGTTGTTTTTTGATATTAGAAAACATTTGCCCAATGCCTTACCGCTTGGGACGTCGCTCATAACCATAACGATATCACCAACTGATAATGGTTTTAGATTATCGTTTGTGTGTTTTACAGTTTCTCCGTCCGTAGAAATGAATTTAGAATTTACCACAATGTAATTGCCATTTTCTGAAATTTGTTTTTCATGAGCTTTGCCATTTTCAAATTTGCAGACTTTGCCAAGCTTTTTTGTTTCCCACTCCTCCGGAATCTCTCCAAGTTCTGTTTGCTTAAATTTTGTGTGTCCAATTCCTTTGGTTAAAAGATTTTGCATCAAACCTTTCTTTAATTTCTCTGTTCGTTCAATAACTTTTTCAACTTTTTCAATTTCGTCATCAACTTTGGAGAGGATGGTAGCGATTTTGGTTTGTTCGTGGAGAGTTGGCAAAATAATGTTTGTTGTTTTTAATTTTTCTTTATTTAAAGTGGCACCTTTTACAGCTGTGTCGACATCGTATTGTAGGGTAGGTAGTGCATAATAAAGAAACTTAGGATCTAAAAAATCCTTGTTTTTCAAAAGAAATCCTGCAATTGCTTCATTTGTATAAACTTCTCTGGCGGTAATTGCGGTACGACCAATCGTGAGTTTAAAACTCATCAATACAGTTCCCTTTGGAATTGGTTTGACGTTGGACTTTTCTATCCCTGTATCGGAAATATATTCAGCACTATCAGCAATGTATTTGGGGCCGTTTGAAAGGTCTCTGATAGATATCCAAACATTGTTACCGTCCTTATTGCTATCCCAATATTCCTTTTTATTTCTGCTAGGAGTTCCACCTATAAGAATATCGCACAATTCAGATAATGTTTTCGAAGTCCATCCTGCCGGTATTTGTTGAGTTATTTGTGTCATAATTATTTATATTGACTGTAAATTTCTAAAATAAAGCCGAGATTATTAAAGTTTTCCCATAAAGCCTCTATATCTTTCCTGATTTTTCTTACATCATTTTTTGTAATCTTGAGTAGAATTTTTTCGTAATTCAGTTGAATTTTTAAGCTGTTTTCCGGATAGCGAAAAGCTGTATTGTCTCCGTCTTCAATTTCAAAATCATTTTCAATTTTCCCCTTCATGAGATCACAACGCTGATATTTCAGTACCAACTCTTCCAAATTACCAATATATTTTTTGATGTTTTTTAAATCTTCTTCCGCAATTGGCAAGTTTGAGTCAGATGGATTTGTGTTTTTTGCTTCTGTAATAACATTTTTAATATGTCCCTCGTTAACAAGTATTTTTAGTTTTTCAAATAATTTTATTGTGTTGTGAGCATCGCGGTCTTTCAAAATTTCATTTCCCAGTATTTTTTTAAGGGTTTTTATGAAAACCTCAATGCCATGCTTGGTGTTATACAAAGCAGGCAAAAATAGAATATGAATTTTATATTTATCAATAAGTTTTGGCTTTAGTCCGTATTTTTTCACAACTTCCTCTTTTGGGTTAGGAAATGGTTGTTTGTACTTATTTTTTATCATTTCATCACAGGCAAGAAGAGCAATTCCAAGATAACTTTGAGCAAATTTCAACCAATCATATCTAATTTCGTATTTTCTTTTTTTGCGAGGTGTTGCCATTATTTCTTCTTCTTAAGTAATTTTTTTACCTCCTTATCAAAGTCAGATTCAAACTGCTTGTCCTGGATTACTCTGAATTTTTCATATTCCTTTTCCGCAAGTTCTTTGGAAACTTTTGCCGAAATTTTTCCAGGATTGTTTAGAATTTCATAATCGTTGAATTGTAGGAAGGCATCTAGTTTTTGAGTCCAATCAGTCATTTTCATGGGGGTCTGTTTTTCCGCTTGTAGTTCAGCATAGTCCAAATACATCGAGACGATACGATTAAGTTCTCTGAGCTCTTTTTCTTCCAGATAGTTTTTGGCAATCGGAACATCGGTTTTTAGCACCTTTCCTGTTGGTGCATTCTTCCATGTTGTCAAACCCATATGTGGCTTTTTGCTGTCAGCGCGACCGGCAACAAGTTCGGCAGCCGTATGACCTGTGATTGCCCAGTGTAATTTGTTTTGGACTGTTTTATAGAAAGTCTGAGTAATTTCAGCTTTTGGATCATAATCAATACTGCATTGCGCATAAATATCGGTAATTTTCTGGTAAAAGCGTCTTTCGCTGGCTCGGATTTCACGGATTTTCTCCAAGAGCTCTTCAAAATAATCTTTCCCGAAATTAGAGCCTTGTTTCAGTCGTCTTTCATCAATAGCAAAGCCTTTTATAATGTAGTCACGAAGTGTTTGTGTCGCCCAAATTCTGAATTGAGTTGCGCGAGATGAATTTACTCTATATCCAACTGAAATAATTGCATCAAGATTGTAGAAGTTTGTTAAATAATCTTTTCCATCTGCGGCAGTTATCCGGATTTTCCGGATAACTGAATTTTCCTTTAATTCAGAGCTTTTAAATATATTTTGAAGATGTTCGTTGACTGTTCTAACATCTACTCCGAATAATTCCGACATCTTCTTTTGAGTCAACCAAACTGTTTCATCCTGAAAAAAAACATCTATTTTTACATCACCTTCAGGAGTTGTATAGATAATTATATCTGATTGTTTAGGGGTTTGATCTGCCATATTCATATTGTTAATATTTTAATTCTGCCAAATATCCTTCCACTTCCTTATCTATCTGAGCTCTTTCTTGTTCAAGTTCTTTTAATTCTTTCCAGACTTCACTTACGTTGATTTCTTCCTCTTCTTCTCCGTTTTCGATATATCTTCGGACATTCAAATTAAATTCGTTTTCTTCGTCGATCTCTTTTAAGTCAACAATGCGGGCGAATTTCTCAACATCCTTGTAGTCGTCATAAGCGTTTACGATTTTATCGATGTCCTTTTTTCTTAGACTGTTTTGATTTTTACCCTCTGCGTAATCTTTTTCCGCATCAATAAATAAAATTTTATTTTTCTTGTTATCCGGCTTGTTTTTATTGAAAATGAGGACGCAGACTGGAATCCCCACTCCATAAAACAGTTTTGACGGCATTGCGATCACAGCTTCAATCAGGTCATTCTTTAAGATTTGTTCACGAATTCGTCCTTCGCTTCCACCTCGGAAAAGTACGCCATGCGGAAGAACGACTCCTGCACGGCCTGTATCTTTCATTGATTTAATGATGTGTAAAATAAAGGCGTAGTCGGCGTTCTTCTTTGGCGGCATATCGTAGCCTTCCAGTCTCCCGTAACGATTTGTTTTGAAAAATTCATCCGGCCAATCCTTGATTGAGTAAGGAGGATTTGCCACGACAATATCAAACTGCTTTAATGCGCCGAATTCATCGAGAAACTGAGGATCTTGTAGCGTATCACCGCGTCTAATGTCTGCGGCATCCAATCCATGCAGGAACATATTTATTTTTGCAATCGCGAAAGTTCCCAGATTTATTTCTTGACCGTAAAGATAAAGTGTATTTGCGATTTTCTCATCCGTTTTTTCTCTCAAATGCAAGTATGATTCCAAGAGAAATCCTCCGGAACCAACTGTTGGATCGTATATGTGGTTTTTCTCATCAGGCTTTAAAATATTTATAATTACGCGCTCAATTTCACGTGGAGTGTAGAACTCACCACCTTTTTTGCCCGCATCTGCGGCAAATTGTTTTATAAGGTATTCGTATGCGTCTCCAAGTAAGTCTGAATTTATGTAATTGCTGCCAAAATTATATTGAGAGAAATGATTTACAAGGCGTTGCAGGGTGTCGTTTGGAAATTTATGCTTGTTTGCAAAATCCAGATCGTCAAATATTCTATCGAGCTTTGGACTGTTGGCATTGGTAAGCTTTGCAAAAATTTCGTTCAGTTTTTGACCTATATTGTCCGCTTGTTGCTCGATGATTGTCCATTTACAATCCTCAGGGACTTGGAAACGATGGTTATAGTCAGCTTTCGCAAGGTTTTTGTCATTAAATTCATCTATCACTTTTTGATATTCTTCATCCCAGACATCGCTTATTCTTTTATAAAAAAGTAATCCGAAAATATATTTCTTGTAATCCGAACTATCTATTTTCCCTCTTAAAATATCCGCGCTTTTCCATAAAAACTGCTCAAGCTGTTGAAGAGTAAGCCTGCTCCCCATTTTATCTATAATCGTTTCTATATCTGCCGGTCGATATCTTCGATCTTGTCGGTCACCAACTCTTAGCGGAACAAGTAGACCTTTCTTTTCCCAATTCCGGAGTGTGTCATGGTGAATGCCGAAAATTTCGGATACTTGTCCGATCGAAAGTAGATCCGGCATATCTTGTAGCTTTTTTCTAATTTCTTTTTTCATATGTTTCGAAAATGTTATTTTCTTTAACAAGCCCAAGCATACAGAGGAAAAATTAAAATGTCAATAAAATTTTCTTTCATAGGTTATCATAGGTTGAAGTGGTTTTGATATAACTTTAAATTTTAAATAATTCCGCCCCGAAAAAGGCGGCTCTTTGAGGCGGGAAGGCAAAAAGGAGGGGGGCTGGGGGAGGAATTTTTGCCTTCCCGCCCTTCTTTCCTTTTGTTTGGCACAAAGTCCCCATACGCGCCGCCCG
>Ga0208040_1002355_pt1 | contig 16701 bp, 9 predicted proteins | sample AD_UKC083_MetaG_FD_184431 | JGI IMG/M metagenome (GOLD analysis project Ga0208040, IMG submission 184431) | Active sludge microbial communities of municipal wastewater-treating anaerobic digesters from USA - AD_UKC083_MetaG (SPAdes) (version 2) | ecosystem: Engineered > Bioreactor > Anaerobic >...
CCGCCGACCCTGTGAACGCACAATATTTCGTGATCGCTGCCGTCAACGTCGTCTTCCCGTGGTCAATGTGACCCATCGTTCCCACGTTCAGGTGCGGCTTCGATCGATCAAACTTCTGCTTCGCCATAATTCCTTCTCCTTGAACAGGTGTTTTCCTCTTTCGAGGTCTTGCAGCTTACAGGAAGCTGACACGCTTTCCGGCATTGAGAGCCCTCAATGGGATTTGAACCCATGACCCCGCCCTTACCAAGGGCGTGCTCTACCATCTGAGCTATGAGGGCGTGCCGTTCTGCCAGACGGACTCGCCGTGGTAAGGGCGAGTTGGTCAAACGACCAGTGGACGGTGAAGGATTCGAACCTCCGAAGGGCGTTGCCCAACTGATTTACAGTCAGTCCCCGTTGGCCACTTGGGTAACCGTCCATTTGACCGAGCGTTATCGGCTCGCCAGCAAGCTTCTCTGCAGAGCCGCCTTGCTCGCCAACCGACAACTGAGCCGACGATGGGAATCGAACCCATAACCTACCACTTACAAGGCGGTTGCTCTGCCGATTGAGCTACGTCGGCGCAAAATTGTTAAATTGCTTCCTGAAACACACAGCGGGGTAGATTATACCAGAGCAGCCCGCCAAGCGCAAGACTCAGTCTGGTATTTTGCTTCCCATTGCTGCCCGCCGAGTCTATCACTGCTGCCAACGCGCGTCAAGCATTTCATCGTTTTTGGGCGCGCTTTTCCTTCCTGCCCTGCTCTGGTGTATAATCAGAGCGTTGCGCCCCGCAAACGGGCTATTTTGCATGGAGGCTGTATGGAAATTACCTGGTATGGTCACTCGTGTTTTCGGCTCACTGAGCGCAGTCTGGCGACAGTGGTCACCGACCCCTATGATTCCAAGCAGGTGGGCTATGCTCCCCTCAAGCTCAAGGCCGATGTGGTCACGGTCAGCCATGCCTCCCCTGGGCACAACTGCCTCTCGGCGGTCAAAGGCGACCCCTACCAGATTACCGGCCCCGGCGAGTTTGAAATCGGCGGTGTCTTCATCACTGGCATTCAGACCAACGGCCATACCAAAAAGACCGAAGACGAGCCGCGCAACACCCTTTATCTGCTCGATTACAACGGCATCACGGTGGTCCACCTGGGGGATCTGAACCGGGTGCCTTCCCAAACCGAAGTTGAAGCCCTGGGCCCCGTGCATGTGGCCCTGGTGCCGGTGGGCGGGGGCGGCAGCCTCACCGCGGCCAAAGCCGCCGAGATGATCAGCCTGCTGGAGCCCAACATCGTCATCCCCATGCACTACCACATCCCCGAAACCACCGCCCAGATGGAACCCCTGAGCAAATTTCTCAAAGAGATGGGCCTGAGCAGTGTGCAGCCGCAGCCATCCTACAAGGTCACCAGCCTCAGCGCCCTGCCAGATGAAACCCAGGTGATTGTCCTGGAATATCAGAATCAAAATCAGAACGTGTAAGCGGAGTATGGCCATGCCGGTAAAACTGATTATGAGCTGGGATATTTCCCCCGATCACGAACAGGAATATTTTGAGTTTGTGACCAGTAACTTCATCCCCGGTGTGCAGCGGCTGGGTTTTGAGTTGAGCGATGCCTGGGCTACGGTTTACGGCTCACAGCCGCAGATTATGGTGGGGGTTGTGCTGCCAACGCTTTCCAAAGCCCGGCAGGTCATGCGCTCAACCGAGTGGGTCAATCTGCACAACCAACTGCAAGATTACGTTCTCAATTACTCAGCCAAGCTGGTCAACGCCCGCAACGGGTTTCAATTTTAGGCTGCTTTGAGCGCTGAACTGGCCGAAAAACTGCTGGCCTGGTACGCCGTGAACGCCCGGACTCTGCCCTGGCGCGGCCATCCAGACCCTTATGCGGTCTGGGTCTCTGAGATCATGCTGCAGCAAACCCAGGTGGACACGGTCAGCCCCTATTTTGAGCGCTGGATGGCGCGCTTCCCCACACTGGAAGCGCTGGCTGCCGCCAGCGAACAGGAGGTTCTGGCGCTCTGGGAAGGTCTGGGCTATTACAGCCGGGCGCGCAATCTGTGGCGCGCCGCCCGGCAGGTCTGGGAAGCTGGTGGGCAAATGCCCCGCACCGCTGCCGATCTGGCGCTTTTGCCGGGCGTGGGTCGCTATACCGCCGCTGCCATTGCCTCGATGGCTTTCGGTCAGGACGAAGCCGCCCTGGATGGCAATATCCGCCGGGTGCTGGCCCGGGTATTTAACGTGACTCTGCCTGCACGCTCCCCCGAGGGCGAACGGCAGCTCTGGGCACTGGCCCAGCAGCATTTACCCCCCGGCCGCGCCGGCGATTATAACCAGGCTCTCATGGACCTCGGTTCGCAGATTTGTACCCCCCGCGCACCGGCCTGCCTGGTTTGCCCGCTGCAGGCCTTATGCCAGGCCGCAGCCCTGGGTCTGCAAGCCGAGCGCCCGGTGATGTCTGCCCGCCCGCCCGTACCGCTTTGGACGGTTACTGCCGCCGTCATCTGGCGCGCAGATCGTGTGCTGATTGCCCGCCGCCCCTCCCGCGGCCTGCTGGGCGGCCTGTGGGAATTCCCTGGCGGCAAGCTGGAGCCGGGTGAGACCCTGCCCGAAGGCCTGCGCCGCGAAATCGCCGAAGAACTGGCTGTTGAGATTGCCGTTGGCGCAGAACTGGGGGTTTACCGGCACGCCTATACACATTTCAAAGTGGTGCTGCATGCTTTCGCCTGCACCCTGGTCACCGGAGAGCCGCAGCCGCAGGTCGCCAGTGAACTGTGCTGGGCGCTGCCTGCCGAACTGCCGGATTTCCCCATGGGCAAAATTGACCGCCAGATTGCCCACCGCCTCCTGGCAGACAGCCAGAAATCAGCCTGAAAATTCATAACCCTGTTGGGGTGTCAGCAATCGCGCGTCTTTAACCCTATTGATTCCGCGCTCTGGCTTGCTACAATTAAGGCATGGATGAATTTTCGGCCGCACGTGAACGTATGGTACAGCAGCAGATTATTCGGCGGGGCATCGAATCCCCGCGCCTGCTGACCGCCCTGCGCCAGATCCCCCGCCATCGCTTCATCCCGCCCGAGTCGCAGGAATACGCCTACGCTGATGGCCCCCTGCCCATTGGCCTGGGGCAGACCATCTCACAGCCTTACATTGTGGCGCTGATGACCGACCTGCTCCAGTTGGATGGCAGCGAGACCGTACTGGAAGTTGGTACCGGCTCCGGGTATCAGGCCGCCATTTTGAGCCGCCTGGCAGCCCGAGTTTACACTGTTGAGCGTCACGTGTCCCTGGCTGAGCAGGCCCGGCAGATTCTGGCTGAGCTTGGCTGCGTCAATGTCCAGGTCCAAATCGGTGACGGCTCGCTGGGCTGGCCGGCTGCCGCACCCTATGCGGGCATCCTTGTCACGGCTGCCGCGCCGGCGGTTCCCCCCGCCTTGCTGAACCAATTGACACTGGGTGGGCGGTTGGTGTTGCCGGTGGGCCCGCGTTTCAATCAGGTACTCCAGCTCTGGCAAAATACGACCGCTGGCTTTGTCAGCGAAGACATTCTGCCGGTTGCCTTTGTTCCGTTATGCGGGCAGGCCGGCTGGCCAACCCCCGATTAGCCCCGTTATTCTTCGGGCGTGGGCTCTGGCGTGGGGATCTCCGTCCCCGGACCGTACTCATACACCGCCTGCCAGGGCTGATAGTGCGTGTACACGCTGTCCTGGAAGTAAATTTCACCGTTGCGCCAGACAATGCGCGTGACCGAAATATCGGCCCCTTCGGCTTCCCAGTCCACCTGCTTGATCTGCCCCTCGCTCAACTCCGGGTTTTCGATGTATTTGGGCTCGGGCGGTTCGACAATATTGGTCGGCCCGGTGGTATGCCATTCCACACTGCGCCCGTCGCTGGTGGAGTAGAACTTCCAGGTCAGGCTGTAATTGGAGGGGTTGACGTACGTCTCCATCAGCAGCCAGTAGGGGGTATCGTTGGTGAAGCGGAAGTCAACCAGCGGCACAAACACGGTGGCATCCAGCCCGGCCAGCGCATCATTATAGCCGCCCGAGTTTTGCTCGTAGTAATACACCCGGTAAGCATGGGCGTGCCGCTCCGCAATGGGGTAGCCCCCCATGAACGCCGTGCGGAACAGGGTGGTGCTCACCTGGCAAACACCCCCGCCCACGCCTTTCACGGTGCGCCCGCCAACGATGATCATCGCTTCGGCGTAGCCGTTGTCCAGGCTGACATCGCCCAGCGCCTCAGCCATGGAGAAGGTGGCGCCGGGGGGAATCAGCAGCCCGTGGAACTGCGCCGAGGCAATCTGGATATTGTTCACCCGGTCCCGGCTGGAACCCCGGAAATAGCTGGTCTGCGAACTGACCAGCTCGGTAATCCCCAGTTCTGCGCCGGTGGTTTCGTTGGTAATCGTCGGGTTGATGTAATCAATCATCAATTCAACCGTGTGCTGCCCGGCTGTGGTTTGCTGTTGGATGGCTGCCAGACTCTCATCGACCATCAGGCTGCGGCCAATCACCGCCGGCTGAATCACTTCCAGCAGCCGGGTGTCGTCGTTGAAGATAAACCGGGCGTTCTCCGGGCTGCGGGCAACCGCCGTCTGAATATTCGCCAGGAAGGTAATCAGCGCTTCGCTGTCCAGCGCCACCTGATACTGGGCTCCCGTCTCGGTTTCCACCCGCTCAATTGTCAGCATTTCGGCCAGAGTGGCCGGCTCAAAAACCCAGGGCCCGGCATCCGTCTCGCCACCAGGCAGTTGGATGGTCAGGTTCTGGCTCAGCATGGTGCGGGCAATTTCTGCCTGGGCGCTGGCATCCAGAATGACGGGCTGCGTCTCGGCTACCACCACCGGCACCACGCCGCTTTGCAGGCTTTGTAATTGCAGGCTCAGGGCTTCCAGCGTGGCAGAAATATCCACTGCCCGTCCGGGCTGCCCCGCATTGACCATTACCTCGGTGCCCTGCACCCCCAGGCTGGCCTCAATGACCGGACGGTCCACTTCCTGAGCAATGCTGTTCAAAAACTGCGTGGCCAGGCGCTGGTCAAAAATCAGCGCCGGTGATGCCGCCCTGCCCCCCTGCCGGGCCTGCCACTGCTCATCCAATCGCTGCCATAAATCTCCCGTGCGCCCGACCCGGAAAGCCGCCTGAGCACTGGCATCGGCATCCAGAAACAGTCCTAACTGCATGGGGGTTGCCAGCCACGAATGCTGCGCCGCTGCGTCCTGGAAAAGGATTTGCCCGGTTTGCGGGTAGGTTACCTCGGTCAGCAGCTTATCCGCCGCGGCTTGCGGCGTCAGCCCGCCTACGCTCACACCGGCAACGCTCACACCGGGGAAAATCCGCCCAATATACAGTGCCTGAAACCCAACAAAAGCAATCAACGCACCGGCAGCAGCCAGCAAAAACCCACCCAGCAGGGCAATGGCGGCCTGTTCCAGCGCACCGGGTCGTGAAAGAGGATAAGTGAAGGGCTTATTCATGGTTACACTCAATTATAGCCTCGATTTCAAATTTGAAAATAAGACGAAATTTGTCACAGATTTGTTCCGGATTGTCAAACGAATCGGCGCTCGTTATAATCAAATAGCCTGTCTTGTTTTTCCAAAGGAGTTTTATGAAATCCCCAAAAATCTTTTTACTGGCGTCAATTTTGCTTCTGACGCTGTCGGCCTGCGCACCTGCCGCCACGCCAGATCCCGCTGCCGGTGATCGGCAAAGTCTGCCAACGGTAGCGCCCCTGTCGGCGGGTATTCAAATCATTGGCGGCGTAGTGTTGAGCGGCGGCGACCAGTCCCCTCCGGGCTTGATGGGCGGCCCGCACACTTTTGTTTATCAGGTCCGCCTGGACAGCGGCGAAGAAATCAACGTCACCTACACCACCCTGCCGCCTTCCCCGGCTGCCGCGGATCAACCTTCCCCCCGACTGACCTTCTATGCCGGGGTCATTAACGTCGGCGATTACCTGACCGCCCGGGGCGACTATAATGTCGAAACCCAGACCCTGACGGTTGCGCTTGCCGATGATTACATTGAGACTTTTGCTCAAAAACCTTAAGGACTTGAGTTTAGAAATGCGGAACAAAGCCCAGAAGGGCGATTGAACCTTAAAAACTTAAAACAGTAGACCAAACTGAACTTACGGGCTTGCCAAGGCTCGATTTGAGGAAGATTTCGCCTTTTTTACGACGGGAAAGCGGGTTCTTGGCGCTGGTCGATAGCCTTGTGTGCGACCTTTTCCTTTTCCAGCGGTTCTGGGTGTCTTGGCCGGTGTACCCAACCTTACCAGAATTCGGGCAGCGCTCCGTTTCACCAGTCCGGGCGTCAGTCTAGGCGTACCGCCTGTTGGCTTTGAGGAATACCAGGCAGGCCGAAGATATTCTACCTCATCCCGCATCAGCAGTAGTTGCCAATACGCCAGAGCACAAAGCCACATCCATTGATCGATGCTAATTACGTCGGTCGACTGGTTGGCATTCAAACCCAAGCGCTGTTTACTAAAACGGAAGAAATGCTCGATTGCGAAGCGCCAAAGATACATCCGACACAAATCCGGCAAAGAAGTCTCTTGAGGCCCACTCCAAAACAGCCACAGCGGTCGTTTATATCGCGGGGTACCATCAGGTCGCAAGAATTCGACCTTCAGCACTGTACCAATCAGCCCTGGCACTTTCTTGAAGTGTAAGCCATACCAGGCTTGCAGGGTCACCTTTTGTTCTCCTAGCAGCAAGTTATCGCTTTGGTCAGGAGGCCTGGAAGGCGCAGAGAGCTTGAACTTTGAACCATGTTTCGCCGGAGCGCCGCGTGTCCCTTTGGGGTGCGGCTTGGGTTCTCCCCATAAGGCCGTGTTTCCGCGCAGTCTGACCAGAACAAACGCATGTTTAAGCGCCACAAAGATGGACAGGAAGAGGTGATTGGCATATAAGCTGTCGGCTACGATCACTTTGAGATTGGGATTGCGCCGATCCAGTTCCTCAACTTGCACACCACCCGCTTGACTATCGCTGATACAGGTTGCCACTCTTTGCACATCCACCGGTGCGACCCAGGAAGTGCCCTCATTCACCAACCGCGTCAACCAGGAATACTTATGCCCGTATCGGGCTGGCTCATCCTTTTGGGTTTTCAGTGAACCACGATCTTCCAGCGTTTCTGCTTCTGGTCGTTCGTTCGGTGTCGTGTCCAGCCCGTACACTTCATATCCGGCGATCTTTTCGCTGTCTGGCGGTTGGAATTCGTATAGTGCTGGAAGTAACTCGTCGAAGTCAATCTCAGCCTGTTGCAGCGTGTCGAAGACCGAGCTGAATTTTCGCCGAAACGGGGTTTCTTCGCTCAACGCTACGGGTGAGTTGATATGATCCGCTGCGGTCAGCGCATCCACCAAATCGAGAAAGGCGTCTGCACGTTTTCGCATTGCTTGGTATACTGTTTGTCGGAATTGTTGGAGTAGCATGGTTTTAGTCGACAATGCTTTTACCAGCAATTCCACTTTTTGTTAAGGTACTCTTTTCAATCGAACTCTAAAGTCAAGTAAGGAGAACACTGATGAAAATTCGCTGGTTAATTGCTTTGCTGGTTGCCCTGGTTGCGGCTGCCACAATGGTTACTCTGGCTGCCGCGGCTCCGGCTGCTCCAATTGATATTACACTCACTCAACCTGATGGCTCAACCTTTACGGCGCGCCAGTGGGGTGACGAATGGTCCAATGGCATGGAAACCCTGGATGGTTACACCATCATGCAAGCTGCAGACGGCTGGTGGGTCTATGCGGCTGTGGATGGCGGCGCCCTGGTGCCGGCCCTGACCGATAACGAGCGCCTGGTTGTCGGCCTGGCTGAACCACCCGCATCGGCTTTACATCTGCGCCCCGAAGTATCCTATCCCGAATCGCTTAATTTGCCCCTGCAGGTCGAGCCAAATTCGCATAACATCGGCACCCAACCCACCCTGGTGCTGCTGGCCTCCTTCTCAGACCGGTCAGGGACTTACACGGCAGCCAACTTTGCTGGCAGCATGTTTGGGGCCTCAGGCAGCGTTTCAGATTACTATCTGGATGCATCCTTCAATCAGCTAACCCTTTCTCCGGCGGCTGAGAACCACGGCACCACCAATGACGGTGTGATTGGCTGGTTGAATCTGGGCTACAACCATCCGAACACCGGCAGCGGCACTGGGAATGCCAACCAGTTGATTGTCAAAAACGCCCTGATTGCCGCCGACCCGTATGTTAATTATGCTTCGTACGATACCAACAGCGATGGCTATATCTCGATTAATGAGCTGCACCTGGTAGTTGTTGTTGCCGGTTACGAGGCCGCCTACAACACCTCAACCCCTAGCATCTGGGCGCACCGCTGGAGTTTGAATGATGTCACCCCGCCAACCCTGGATGGCAAGATCCTGGGCGAGTACTCACATAATGGCGGTTATGCCCAGTTTGGCGAAATTCACGGCGACCATCCCGCCACTATTGGGATTATGGCCCACGAGCTTGGGCACGATATCACCTGGCCCGATTTATACGACACCGACGGGTCTTCGGATGGCGTGGGGTACTGGTCAATTATGGGCTCGGGTAACTGGAATTATACGGATTCAACGCGTCCAGGCAATTCCCCGGCGCTGCCAGATGCCTGGCTCAAGTGGTATCAGGGCTGGATTACCCCGACCACGGTCAGCGGCACCCTGACCAACCAGGCCATTCCGCAGGCCGAAACCAATCCCACGGCCTTCTTGCTGCGCCCCAATTCGGGCGGCGTAAACTGGGAATTTGGCCAGTATTCGGGCACAGGCGAGTTCTTCCTGGTTGAAAACCGCCAGCTCACCGGCTATGATGCCGGCCTACCTGGCTGCGGTTTGCTCATCTGGCATATTGACGAATCGGTCACCTATACAAATTCTGCCAATGATAACGAGTATCATCCCCTGGTGAAACTGATGCAAGCGGATGGCCTGGATCAACTTATGGATGGGGGAGGTGAGCGGGGTGATCCCGGTGATCCCTTCCCAGGGTCTGCCAACAACACAGCTTTTACCTACAGCTCCGTCCCAAACAGCCGGTTATACTCTGGCTCCGATAGCCTGGCATCCGTCACCGCCATCAGTGCTGGCTGTGCCGCCACCAAAACCGCCACACTGACATATGGCGGTACAACTGCCGCATCCGGCATTTTCCTCCCGGTCATCGTCAAAATGCAGCCCCCCGCCCCGGTCAATCCCATTCGCAATGGCACCTTTGAGGCTGGCGTAGATGGCAACTGGTCTCAATACTCCTCCGGTGGCTGGCCTTTGATCACCCAGACCCTCCCAGGTGGTGTGGCCCCGCATGGCGGCTCCTGGGCGGTTTGGATGGGCGGTGCTCCAAGCGAAACAGCCCAGTTAACCCAATCTGGAATTTCCATGACGGGCGCGCGGTACTTGCACTACTGGTACTGGATCGCCTCGGAAGATATGTGTGGCTATGATTATGCCGGCGTTTTTGTGAACGGCTCCTTGCTCAAGCAGTATGATCTTTGCTCCAGTAGCAGCACTGGCGGCTGGGTGCAGCAATTACTGGACTTAAATGCCTACGCCGGAACAACCATTACCCTGACATTTGCAGTCACTACAGATGGCTCGTTCAACAGCAACTTCTTACTGGATGATGTCTCCATTGGGGCGACCACGGCTTTGCAGCCTATGGAACCTCAGATGATGTTTGAGGGCGCCAGCGCCCCGCGCTGAAATGATTTTCAACCTGCAGGAGGGCGGCGCAAGTCGCCCTCCCCTTTTTTCGCCCCAGGGGAACTCAATGGCGCGGCGTGCGTCTTAATGAAGGAACACCACGCGCTCCAGGAGGCTGTGATGAAAAAACAAGTTGTTCTGCTGCTCTTTGCCCTGCTGGTTTTGTCTGCCTGCACACCCACACCGGCTGTGCCAATGACCTCGGCGATACCCACTCCCACGGCTGCATTGCCGTCTCCCACACCCACCACGCCAACTCCCACACTGGCCTACGAATCCCCATTGATGCCCATCACCGCCGAAAACGTTAACCGCCTGGTTGCAGTCGAAGTTCCGCTCCCGGCATTGGCCCAGGACCTGCATTGGGGCGCCTTCAACCAGCTCTTAGCGCTCTGCCAGCCCAATGCCGAGAACAATGCCGCCCTGGCTGCTTACGCCCTGTTTCCCCCCGCGCCCACCACCAGCGCCGAATACCCCGCGTCCCTCACGCTGCCGCCCAACCTGCTGGCTGTCCCGCGCCACCCCATTGAGCTGGCGCTGAACAACGGCAATTCTGTAGTCACCACCAGCCTGGATGGCGCCCCTCTGCGCACACTGGAGGTGGGCGGGCCGGTTTACGGCGCCGCCTACGCCCCGGATCAGCAAACCCTGGTCATCTACCTGGCTGACCGCTGGGAAGCCCAGGTCTGGTCCCTGTCCACCGGCGAGCGCCTGACCACCCTGACCGGCTTCGAGACCGCCGCTCCGGTCTACACCATCTTCCCCGGCCCCAATGAGATTGCCTGGGTAGCCCGGGGCACCCTGCAGCTCCAAAACATCCAGACCGGCGCCCTGGCCCCTGCCGCGCACTATTCCGACTTTATCACCGCAGTGTCCTTTGCTCCCCTGGAGGACGGCGCTCTGGGCGTTCTGGTTGCCGGGCAGCTTCACCTGATTCGTCCTGATACCGCGACAGAAACGCTTGTGCTGGAGGCCCCCGGCGCTCTAGCACTGGCCTTTTCTCCCGATGGGCAGATTGTGGCTGCTGGGGGCAGTCAGGGCGTCTCCCTGTGGGATGTGAACACCGGTGCGCTGCTGGCCTCCCTGCCGGGCAGCCTCACCCGCCTCAGCTTCTCAGATGACGGCACCACCCTGGTCACCATCCAGAATGACCGACTGGCCTTGCTGCTGTGGCAGCCGCGCTGAACCAAATGGCACCAATTTCCAAAGTTGTCAGACCAATTTTCAAAATTGGTCTTAAAACCCCTTGACAGAACTTTTCGTTTGCGTATAATTCAGCCCGTTGCCAGCAAGAAGGTAACAACAAGATCTCGCTGAAATAGACAGCAGATCATTGAAAACCCAAACAGCCCAAAAGGCAGCTTCCCAACAGGGGCCCGGTCGATAAAATTGATCAAAATCAAATCGACCAAAACCCTTGACAAGGGTAGATGTGAGCGGTACAATAAAAGTCCCTCAGTCAAATGAGGTCGGTTTGGCCTGTAAAAAGGCAGACCGATAACAAGTGAGCAGGGACGCTGACCGTTCAAGTCAAAGGCGAGCGCTGAAGCAGCCGGTGTTGACCCAGTTAGACAGGAGATACATCGGCAATTTTGTCGGGTAAAACCGGACGAAATTGGCCCTTGACAGACCGCAAACAAGCGGTTAGAATCCAGCCCTCGGAAGTCAAGCAGGACCTTAACAACTGAAGAGTGATAGGAAGACAACAGCTCTGTCGTTCAATAAATAAATCCGTAAGAAACACCTTGCAAAAGGTGAAAAATTTAGCGGAGAGTTTGATCCTGGCTCAGGATGAACGCTGGCGGCGTGCTTAATACATGCAAGTCGAACGAAGTTTGTAGCAATACATTCTTAGTGGCGAACGGGTGAGTAACGCGTTGGTGACCTGCCCCGAAGAGGGGGATAACAGTCCGAAAGGACTGCTAATACCCCATGTGATCCCCGGTTTTAGAATCTGGTGATTAAAGGCGAAAGTCGCTTCGGGAGGGGCCTGCGTCCCATCAGCTAGTTGGTAGGGTAATGGCCTACCAAGGCTATGACGGGTAGGGGACCTGAGAGGGTGGCCCCCCACAATGGAACTGAAACACGGTCCATACACCTACGGGTGGCAGCAGTAGGGAATATTGGTAATGGGCGAAAGCCTGAACCAGCAACGCCGCGTGTGCGATGAAGGCCTTCGGGTCGTAAAGCACTTTTTGGAGGGATGAGGAAGGACAGTACCTCCAGAATAAGCCTCGGCTAACTACGTGCCAGCAGCCGCGGTAACACGTAGGAGGCAAGCGTTATTCGGATTTACTGGGCGTAAAGCGCGTGCAGGCGGTTCGGAAAGTTGGATGTGAAAGCTCCTGGCTTAACTGGGAGAGGTCGTTCAATACTTCCGGACTTGAGAGTGGGAGAGGGAGGTGGAATTCCGGGTGTAGTGGTGAAATGCGTAGATATCCGGAGGAACACCAGTGGCGAAAGCGGCCTCCTGGCCCATTTCTGACGCTCAGACGCGAAAGCTAGGGTAGCAAACGGGATTAGAGACCCCGGTAGTCCTAGCTGTAAACGATGTGAACTTGGCGTTGGTGGGTTCAAATCCATCAGTGCCGAAGCTAACGCGATAAGTTCACCGCCTGGGGACTACGGCCGCAAGGTTAAAACTCAAAGGAATTGACGGGGCCCCGCACAAGCAGCGGAGCGTGTGGTTTAATTCGATGTTACACGAAGAACCTTACCAGGGTTTGACATGTAAGTGGTAGGGAAGCGAAAGCAGACCGACCCTTCGGGGAGCTTGCACAGGTGCTGCATGGCTGTCGTCAGCTCGTGTCGTGAGATGTTCGGTTAAGTCCGCTAACGAGCGCAACCCTCGCTGTATGTTACAAGTGTCATACGGTACTGCCGGTCTCAAACCGGAGGAAGGTGGGGATGACGTCAAGTCAGCATGGCCTTTATATCCTGGGCTACACACACGCTACAATGGCCGGTACAATAGGTAGCGAAACCGCGAGGTGGAGCCAATCCTCAAAGCCGGCCTCAGTTCAGATTGTAGGCTGCAACTCGCCTGCATGAAGCCGGAGTTGCTAGTAACCGCAGGTCAGCTATACTGCGGTGAATACGTTCCCGGGGCTTGTACACACCGCCCGTCACGTCATGGAAGCTGGCAACACCTGAAGCCGGTAGCCTAACCGCAAGGAGGGCGCCGTCGAAGGTGGGGCTGGTAACTGGGACGAAGTCGTAACAAGGTAGGTGTACCGGAAGGTGCGCCTGGATCACCTCCTTTCTACGGAGCTCTGAGCAACCATCTACGGATGGCCGCTCTACTCCACAAAACCTTGAAAATCCACGACGGTGTCGTGGTAACGAATGACAGATCTGCTCTTCCTATCACTCCTCAGTTGTCAAGGTTCCGAACACGGGCCTTTAGCTCAGTTGGTTAGAGCGCGCCTCTGATAAGGGCGAGGTCTCAGGTTCGAGCCCTGAAAGGCCCACCTGCACCCTCTCAATAGAGGATGCGCCCTTTACCGGGGATGTAGCTTAGCTGGGAGAGCGCCGCCTTTGCACGGCGGAGGTCAGGGGTTCGAATCCCCTCATCTCCACTCTTAGCGACCTTTAAAAAATGATCGCACGGCAGATTGTTGAACGGGACACGGTCTGCTCCCCACATGGGTGAGAAGCAGACCGAGCCGGTCAACCGACCGCCTCCCCCTTGCAAGAGGGCGTGCACATTAAAAACCGAATAGCATGTAGGCCATAATCGTAAAGCCATTACGAAATAGCTAAGTATGATTGATAATTGTGTTTGAAGATGCGAAAGAGTTTCGAGATCTCCGCATCACGTGAGAAGCTACTAAGGGCTTACGGTGGATGCCTTGGCGTCAAGTGCCGATGAAGGACGTGGGTCACTGCGATAAGCTCCGGTTAGCCGTGAACAGGCGATCGACCCGGAGATTTCCGAATGGGGAAACCCGCTATTGCGAACCAATAGCATCACACATTGAATATATAGATGTGTTGAAGGGCACCTGGGGAACTGAAACATCTAAGTACCCAGAGGAAAAGAAATTATTCCCAAAGTAGTGGCGAGCGAAATGGGAAAAGCCCAAACCGTTCCAGCTTGCTGGAGCGGGGTTGTAGGGCCTGGCATATGGAAGTTACAAAGAGTTCTGTTAGCAGAATGGTGTGGGAAAGCCAACCAAAGACGGTAACAGTCCGGTACGCGAAAACTGAACTCCTTCCGCTAGGTACCTGAGTACTGCCGGGCACGCTAATCCGGCAGGAACCTGGGGGGTCCACCCTCCAAGGCTAAATACACTTGACGACCGATAGTGAACAAGTACCGTGAGGGAAAGGTGAAAAGTACCCCTGTTAGGGGAGTGAAATAGAACCTGAAACCGTAAGCTTACAAGCAGTTGAAGGGCTAATGGCGGGTCGGTGCTCTGGTGAAAGCCAGGTGCGCGCCGCTATGCCTGACAGCGTGCCTCTTGGAGAATGAGCCTGCGAGTTAATCTTTGTGGCGAGGTTAAGGGAGTTACACCCGAAGCCGTAGCGAAAGCGAGTCTGAATAGGGCGTTCAGTCGCAAGGATTAGACCCGAAACCGGGTGAGCTACCCATGTCCAGGGTGAAGCGAGTCTAAACGCTCGTGGAGGCCCGAACCTACTAATGTTGCAAAATTAGGGGATGAGGTGTGGGTAGAGGTGATATGCCAAACGAACTCGGATATAGCTGGTTCTCCCCGAAATAGCTTTAGGGCTAGCGCTATGGATTTAGTATTGGAGGTAGAGCACTGGATGGACTAGGGGGCTTAGAGCTTACCGAATCCAACCAAACTCCGAATGCCAATACTCCACACCATAGTAGTCGGACTACGGGAGATGAGTTTCGTGGTCGAAAGGGAAACAGCCCAGATCATCGGCTAAGGTCCCCAAATTCAAGCTAAGTGGGAAACGATGTGGGGTTACTGAAACAACCAGGAGGTTTGCTTAGAAGCAGCCACCCTTTAAAGAGTGCGTAACAGCTCACTGGTCTAGTGATCCTGCGCGGAAAATTTAACGGGGCTAAGCTTGATACCGAAGCCATGGATCTCAGCATTTTGCTGGGATGGTAGGGGAGCGTTCTGTCAGCAGTGAAGGTTGACTGTAAAGACGACTGGAGCGGACAGAAGTGAGAATGCAGGCATGAGTAGCGTAAAACACGTGAGAACCGTGTTCGCCGTATGTCTAAGGTTTCCGACGCCAGGTCATTCCGCGTCGGGTTAGTCGGGTCCTTAGGTGAGGCCGAAAGGCGTAGCTGATGGACAGCCGGTCAACATTCCGGCACCACTTGGAAGGAGCGATGGGGGGACGCAGCGAGGTAGACCAGCCCGCGATTGGTTGTGCGGGTGCATGAGATGTCAGACGTTGAGGTTTGTAGGAAAATCCGCAGACTGAGTTGAGATCTCGTGGCGAGTCTCAAGGCATAAGTGAGTTAAGCCTTGCTGCCAAGAAAAGCCCCTAAGCGTTGAGTTCCAAGTGCCCGTACCGCAAACCGACACTGGTAGACGAGTAGAATATACTAAGGCGAACGGGGAAACCATCGTTAAGGAATTAGGCAACATAACCCCGTAACTTCGGGAGAAGGGGTGCCTGCTGAGGTGATGAAAAGAGCCTCGGTGGGTCGCAGTGAAATGGCTCTAGTGACTGGTTACCAAAACCACAGGTCTCTGCTAAGCCGAAAGGCGAAGTATAGGGGCTGACGCCTGCCCAGTGCCGGAAGGTTAAAGGGAGAGGTTAGACGCAAGTCGAAGCTTTGAACTGAAGCCCCGGTGAACGGCGGCCGTAACTATAACGGTCCTAAGGTAGCGAAATTCCTTGTCGGGTAAGTTCCGACCCGCACGAACGGCGTAACAACTAGAGCACTGTCTCAACGATGGACCCGGCGAAATTGAAATGGCTGTGAAGATGCGGCCTACCCGCAGCAGGACAAAAAGACCCCGTGGAGCTTTACTGCAGCTTGGCATTGAGTTTGGGTATTATCTGTGTAGTATAGGTGGGAGGCTATGAAGCTGGCGCGCTAGCGTCGGTGGAGCCATTAGTGAAATACCACCCTGATGATATTTAGACCCTAACCCCACACCGTAATCCGGGTGGGGGACCGTGCCAGGTGGGCAGTTTGACTGGGGCGGTCGCCTCCCAAAAGGTAACGGAGGCGCCCAAAGGTTCCCTCATGCTGAATGGAAACCAGCAGAAGAGTGTAAAGGCACAAGGGAGCTTGACTGCAAGACCAACGCGTCGAGCAGATACGAAAGTAGGGCTTAGTGATCCCACGGTTCAGAGTGGAATGGCCGTGGCTTACCGGATAAAAGCTACCCCGGGGATAACAGGCTGGTGAAGTCCAAGAGTTCACATCGACGACTTCGCTCGGCACCTCGATGTCGGCTCATCGCATCCTGGGGCTGTACAAGGTCCCAAGGGTCGGGCTGTTCGCCCGTTAAAGCGGTACGCGAGCTGGGTTCAGACCGTCGTGAGACAGGTCGGTCTCTATCCGCTGTGGGCGTAAGGGATTTGAGAGGAGCTGCCCCTAGTACGAGAGGACCGGGGTGGACAGACCTCTGGTGTGTCAGTTGTCGTGCCAACGGCATTGCTGAGTAGCCAACGTCTGGCAGGGATAACCGCTGAAAGCATCTAAGCGGGAAGCTCGCCTCAAGATAAGATCCCTCATCCTGTAAAGGAGTAAGGTTGCAGGAAGACTACCTGCTTGATAGGCGGCGTGTGTAAGTGCAGTAATGCATTGAGCTTAGCCGTACTAATGACCGAGGGCTTCCCGCGTGGTGCGGGGAACTCGGCACTCTTTTAGCAACAAACTGCTTACATGCTATTCGGAAAAATGAATAAGAAAGTCTCTTGGTGATTTGTGCGGCATTGGTACACCCGGTCTCATCTCGAACCCGGTCGTTAAGGATGCCAGCGCCGATGGTACTTGGAGGGCAACCTCCTGGGAGAGTAGGTCATTGCCAAGAGACTTTTTTAGTT